>ENA-ORTM01002668-ORTM01002668.1-human-gut-metagenome-genome-assembly--contig:-NODE-2668-length-13975-cov-2.370187_pt1 | contig 13975 bp, 9 predicted proteins | sample MGYA00241909_ERZ509182 | MGnify/ENA primary metagenome ERZ509182 (study PRJEB26280, sample SAMEA2338855) | human gut metagenome | biome: human gut; feature: human-associated habitat; material: faeces...
TTTACAGCGGCAAAAACTTTAACGTTTACCTGTGCTGGCGGGGCATACATTCGCCTTTCCGGAGGAAACATCGAGTTAGGCTGCCCTGGTGATATTATGATGAAGCAAAGTAAGCTTCTCTACAGTGGCCCAGCTTCTATGCAGTCAAATATTCCAGAACTTCCTGATAGTGGTCCACAGTCAATGAGTTTTATGCTCTTAGATGCTCTTGGTAATGCTGCGCCATCTACTATGAAAGTGAGTCTTTTTGATAGTAAATCAAAAGAACAAATATGGAGTTCTGCTTTTAATGATGGAGAGTCAGGTTGTTTTGAACCGCCTGAAAGTGAAAATTTTCATGCAATAATTGGCGATGATAAATGGACGAGCCTTTTTTCTTATAACGATGAGCATGATATTGAGGATGAGACTGATGATGACCTGGATTTCGATGAACATGGTCCGCAATATGATGGTGAATTAAACGAACAAGATAAGGAATAGCCATGGAACAGTATACAGTTCAGAAGGGTGACAGCCTGTGGAAAATCAGTCGTAAATTCGGAATTGATGTTAATGAACTGGCCAATATTAACGGTCTTCTCACTAAAGCAGAGCAGCATATTATCCAGCCCGGTCAGGTATTGAGTTTACCATCAAAAGACAAAGTTTATGATACTCAATTGACTTTGAGGATTTGCGATCTCGTCTGGCGCCCGCTTGGCAATGCAAAACTCAGACTCACTTTTGATGGTAAGACGTATGATTACGTAACAGACAGCACTGGTGTTGTCGCTGGTCTGCTTATTGAAGACAGCACCAAAGGTATAAAGGTTGAACTGCAACATTTAAATAAAAAAGAATACATTCTGATTGCAGACCATAAAAAATTGCCGCTGGGAACGTTAAGTTTGCGGATATCATCCAGGGAAATGATAATAAAAGGGAGTACCAGAGTTAAACAAGGTACCCAACAATCGAGCAAACAACAGGAAAAAGTAAAGGCGAAACAGATAAATGACTCATCTGCTTCCGGCCCATCAGAAAGTAGAACAGCGGAAAGCCCGACACCTTCTGTAAATCAAACCACGAGAACCGAAGGTGGTGCTCCCACCAGTGTGAGTAATATTGGTAATGTCAGTGAAGGGTTACGCCTTCCTCCAGAGGCAGAACAATATCGAGATTATATCATTGAAACAGCTAAAAAATATGGATTCCAGCCAGAGGGACTTTCTGCATTAATTTATGCAGAGTCAAGATGGAAAGCAAATGCGACCAATCCTACTGGTTCTGGAGCGGTAGGGTTAGGACAGTTTAAACCTGATACATGGCTATCCCTATGTGCAGAATCGGAGTCTAAAATATATCAGCTTATAACAGGAAAATATTCCTACCAGAAACTGGTCTATAAAAATAGAAAACTTTTTGGTGAATTGGTCGATGGAACTATAACGGAAATCGATAAAGATACTGTTTTATCTTTGCGGGTTAATGCAGAATACAGTATTGATATGATTGGTTTGTATGATCGAAAAGGGATTGACTCACTTAGTTTAAAGTTATCAGCAGTTAGTGCTCTTGAATCAGATGAATTAGTTAAAATAGCTTACCTTGTTCATATGAATGGGGCATTTGGCGCATATGACATTATTATGAATGGGAAAGAAACTCCTGGAAAAGGCGAAAAAATCCCGACTAATATTGCTTTCTATAACCGACTAATTGGTAATTTAAAAGATAATGAGATGATAATTAGGTATTATTCTATTGATAGTACATGGAGGACCGCTTTTGTTGCATGGATGGTCAATTATTTCGATTCAATTATCGTACCTGATCATTACCGAATTGAACCGAAGATGAAAAATTACTCCACCAAAGATATTATTCAGAAACTTAATTCTACGTACATTCTAAATACGGATTTACCTCCAGTAACTATTATGAATTCGCAGCCAAGAAATACCCCATCTCCTTCTGTAAACGTTGAGGGGAATACATGGAGTAATCCACTTTCTGTTTGCCGGATTCGTACTCATGCTCTTCCTCGAGTCCGTAGTGCTACTTTTAAGGGATGGAGAACTCGCTCTAATGGACGTCGTTATCAACACCAGGGCTTGGATATAGAAGCTGCGCCAAATACACCAATATTTTCAGTAGCAGATGGTCGCATCGCTTTTATAATTGATCCTCCTCGTAGTGATTATGGCAGACAGTTATGTATTATTGTTCAGGTTGACGATCTTCCACTAGAGAAGGCGTTGCTTTGTAGATGTAATGATAGTGAAATTAGTGAGGTTTATTTTTTCTACGCCCATCTGTCTGCAATTCATTCTGGTTTAGAGAGGGGAGACCATGTACGTTGTGGTGAATTATTGGGAGAAACTGGTTGCACAGGTAATGCCAATGGAATGACCAGTATAGCTTTAGGTGCTCATCTCCATTTTGAAGTTAGAGTAAAAGAGAGACCTGGTCCTGGTATAGCAAACAGGCTTGATCCTGCTCCTTTCATCGATGGGTTTAATTATCCTTAACAAGAAAATGAGAAATGAGAATTTTTATTAAATATTCTTTCATGTCGCTTTTATTTTTAGAAGCGGCAAGCTTACAAATCTGTTATGCGTCAGATAACTCAGTATCCAGCGTCAACTCGGATACAAATTCCATGACATTCTCGGAGATTTTTTCAAGACAGGAACAACAACGTGTTGATGAGGAATATCGCGGTGATTATCGTAATTACAAAAATAAGCAAAATAATTTACCTGATTCTCAGAGGAGCAAAGTTTTTTCAAGTAATGAATATTGGTTGGTAAATAAAGAACAGGATCTATGGCTTGGCTTGTTTGATGGAAAAAATATCAAAGTGCCAGCAAACTATTACAAGGACATTCCTAATGGTGGGTATCATCAACAACGAATATTAAGAGTTAAAAGAAAGGGTAAAATTTCACAATTTCTATTGCAACGTGAAACTAATAATTACCCATCTAAATGTCTCAGTGTAATAAATAATATAGTTTTTGACTCTTCATTATATACATATTTTTACTCTGGATGTACTAGTTTTAGTTTTGAACCTAACTCAACCCGCCATATCATATTATATGATATTTTACTATATGATAAAATATATGATGCGATAATTGTGCTTGATTCAATACCTTATTCAACTCCTGAAGATCTTAAATATATAAAAGAATCTTTGGTGTCAATAAATGGATACTATCGGTATGATGCGCTTGACGTTGCATTTAGAATAATCGCAAAAGATCAGATCGTTATTGTTGACCCTGACACAGGCAAAGCTTTACCTAAGGTACCAAAAACTGATGACAATGGGAAAATCATCTTGATTAATGGAAAGCCAGTAATGGTTGATGACCCTGATGGCTATAATCCTGTCATTTTAAAAAGGCTTCCTGAAGTTACTGTTTTTGATTAATATCTTTATCAATTATTTTGATTATCCATAGGATGGTAAATCATGAAATATTTTGTTTTATTTTATTTTTTGATATCAACACAATTTATCCATGCTAGCGATAGAAATGATGAGATACTCTTTTCCAAGAGTGACCCTGGAAATCTATTAGATCGAGATGCAAACGAAAGATATCATGATCAATTTATTGATTTTAAAACAACTCAAAACAATCTCCCAGATATAAAGAGAAATAAGTCTTTATTTTCCAATCAGTATTGGTTGGTAAATAAAAAACAGGACTTATGGATTGGGGTGTTTGATGGGAAATATGTAAAAATACCCGCAGGTACTTATGTTAATATTCCTGGTGAAACGTTATTTCCTGAAAGCATAATTCGAATAAAAAGAGGAGGTAAAATATCTCAATTTTTATTACTAAATAGTAATTGTACATATCCATCCGTTTGTGTCAATCGAAGATATGGGATATTATTTGATGCTCATGATTATATGGTTTTTTATACTGGATGTGCCCGTGATGATAGATTAGCCTCTAAAAAATTAAGCGTTTTTTATAATATACTATTTTACAGTAAGACATTTGATACAATATTGCGGCTTGATGAATTCCCTGATTCTGCATTGCAGGGCGAAAGTATCAATGTTTTCAATACATCTATTGAAAAAGTTAAAGATTACTATATCGATTATAGTATCGAGTCGGCATTTAAGTTTACAGGTCCAGATCAGGTTATCGTTGTTGATGAAAAAACTGGAAAACCTCAGGAGAAGGTTCAGGAAACAGATGATAATGGAAATCCTGTCATGAAAAATGGTGAACCGGTTATGATTGATGATCCCGATGGATTCCAACCTGTCATTTTAAAAAGACTTCCTGAAGTTACTATTGCCAATTAATATATCAGACTGAATAGATTAGAATATGAAAAAAACTATTTGTGTAGGTGATAAAACATCTCATGGTGGATCTGTCTTAACGGGCTCATCTCAGATAATCATTGATGGTAAATCTGTGGCACGTAAGTCTGATCTAGTCTCATGTCCAACACACGGTATAAATAGTATAAGTGAGGGAGATGAAAAACATTGCGATAACGGGTTAGCTGTTGCGTTAGAAGGGCATCGCTGTTCATGTGGCGCTATTCTTATTTCCACCGGTTCGCGTGTTTTAAAGGAATGAATTTATGCCAGTAAATATTTTTGATATTCCTTCGGAAGAGAAAACATCCCAAAAAACATTATCATTATGGGTTGAATTCGGAATTTGTGTTTGTATTCTTGCTGTATATGTATGTGTTTTTTTGGTTTATTTTCCTGAGTATTTATCAAAAAATAATTATGCTTTCTGGTCTGAGTTATTGCTGGTGCCGCTACTCTTAAGCGGGGCTGTATTTTTCTTCAGAGTTATAATATGGAATAATGAGGATATCGAAACAGTTTACTGGAATAAAACTCGCCTGGATTATTATCAGGAGTTGCTTCAAAAAGGAAGGGCCTATCTTGAGGTCATTGAGTTACAGGTCAGATTGCCTGATTTAAATGGTGGTGTGACTAATATCATAGAGGGGGATTTATTGCCTGTTCGCTATGCACCAAAGTTAACGCATATGTCCAGATATCTTAGTTTTAATTCCCCAATAAATGAATTAAATAGCATTCATCAAATACAGGATAGAAATGCTATTTTATTTAATAAAATAATGGGATTTCTAATTAATGATATCCATATGCATATAACCCTTTTGCCTAAATATGTTAGGGTAAAAGTGATATGCGCTCTTAATGATAATTTAAAACCTCTGATGGAAAAGATTTGGCAAGAACGACTTGATAATATATATCCGGGGGGGGATATTGAGTTTAGTAGAAACTTATCTGAATCCATCGATAACTTGCTGGATAGCTCTTCTGATGAATATATAGTTCTTATTGCCGCCAGTTTTTATAGCGCAGAATTACTTGACGATGAAATCGACGATAAATCTGAATCTGTGATGTTTTTGTTGGGAAGACTGAGAAATGATGGTGAGACTGGTGGTCACTCATCTTTAGGGGCTTTTTTTCGACCAGAATGTGATTGGGTAGGAATAGATAAATCGCTCCTTTGGGGAAGGGTTAATGAAGGGAGGCGGCTATCTGGTGTTATATATTCTGGGTTGAATGAAGAAGAGCTTAAAAAAGTGGTGTTAAAAACAACAGATGTAATGTCGGAAAGTGCACTTTCGTCGTATATATACATTGATTCAGACAACTATTTATGTAAATGCCCGCCTCTTACCGAGTTTTTGCAATTGAGTTATGTAAATGAGCATCTTCCCCCAGGACAGTATTTATTGGTAAATAAAAATAATGATGTTTTGAACTCTCATTTGTTTAACTCGGTTGCCAGTGTTTAGAGGTTTATTATAACATGAAGAAAATCCTTATTAAATTTTCTGGCGTTTTTTTTGTCGTTATTATTACTGTTATTTTGTTTCTACTATATTACCTGTGGGGACCATCCCTGGGATGGATGGAACCAGCAGAAAAATTTCGGGTGCTCTGTACTATTTTCGCAGTTCCTGTTTTCCTCTCTTTGTTGCTAGTCAGTCGGTACTCACTTGTTGCGTTTGCATCAAGATTGCGTTTTTTCCATAAGTTAAATGATAAACAGAATACTTGGTCAAACAATAGTGCTCATTTGAAACAGGTAGACATAAGTAAAAAGATAATAAACGACGTACAACAAGTTCTGCGACATACTTACGGTCATTTCTGGCATAGCAAAGTCCGTATCCTGCTGATGACCGGCTCAGTCAGTGATGTGGAACAACTGGCCCCAAAACTCACCAGGGAACTCTGGCAGGAAGACCGGGGGACTGTGCTGCTGTGGGGTGGTGATCCTGCGACTCCGGCCGATGCAGACTGGCTGGCTGTGTTGCGTAAACTGCGCCGCCGTGCGGTGGACGGAATGGTCTGGGTGACCTCAGCGCTGGACGTTCTGCCGGCAACGGAAAACAGCGCAACCTCAGGTCTCACGCCAGATGCAATGGATAGCGTGTCTCATGCTTTAAAGCTTCGCTATGAGGCTCTGGGCTGGAAGCTGCCACTGTACGTCTGGTCGCTGCATCCGCGCGCCGGAGAACAGGCCGGGCGCGTCACCCAGCCAGTGGGGTGCCTGTTGCCTGCGAATTGTTCACCGCAGACGCTCGCCGGACAGCTTACCGGGCTGATACCGCAGCTGACCGCGCAAGGCATACAGCAGGTCTGCGGTCAGCCACAGCACAATTTTTTACTCGCGCTGGCCGATCAGTTGACCCGTAAACCGGAAACGGTGACGGAGCCGTTATCGGTATTGCTTAATCCTTACCGCCCGCAGCCGCTGGCCGGAGTGGTGTTCAGCGCGCCGTCGGCGGAGGCCGGCCGCAGCATCAGCCATCACTGGGGCCGGGATAACCGCTGGGATATTCTGCCGGACAGGATGACGGAATTACCCGCAGGTCTACGTCCGCGCAAACAGGGAGTCAACTGGATGCGTGGGATGAGCGTGGCAACTGCCGCCCTGATGTTATTTTGGGCCGCCACTCTGCTGGTCTCTTTTATCGCCAACCGCGAGCTGGTTACGACCGCACAGCAGCAGGTGCAGCAGGCCTCGGCGGGAAAACAGCCGCTGGCCGTACGCCTTCATGCGCTCTCCGCGTTACAGAAAACGCTTTCTCAACTGGAATACCGCTCGCAGCACGGCGCGCCGTGGTACCTCCGCGCTGGCCTCAGTCAGAACGATGACCTGCTGGCGGCGCTGTTCCCGCGCTACGGAGAGAGGGCGCAGCCGCTGCTGCGCGATGCGGCGGCGCATCATCTGGAAGAGCAGCTCACCGCCTTCGTGCAGCTGCCGCCGGACAGCCCACTGCGTGAGAAGATGACGAAGACCGCTTACGGACAACTGAAACAATATCTGATGTTGACCCGCCCGGAAAAAATGGACGCCGCGTGGTTCGCCACTACGCTAATGCAGGACTGGCCGCAGCGCTCAGGCATCGCCGACGCCGTCTGGCAGGGCAGCGGCCCTTCGCTGCTGGCATTTTATGCCGCCAGTCTGGCGTCGCATCCGCAGTGGCGTCTGCCTGTCGATGACGGTCTGGTCAGCCAGGTGCGCACACGGTTAATTCGACAGATGGGCCAGCGCAACAGTGAGTCCACGCTTTACCAGAAGATGCTCGCGCAGGTGGCGAATCAGTATGCCGATATGCGCCTGGCGGATATGACTGCCGACACCGATGCTTCGCGTCTGTTCAGCACTGATGAGGTGGTGCCGGGCATGTTTACCCGTCAGGCCTGGGAGCAGGCCGTGCAGCCGGCCATTGAGAAAGTGGTCGCGGAACGCCGCGATGAAATGGACTGGGTGCTGAGCGACACGAAGCAGCCTGCCGCGCAGTCGACGTCGCCGGAAGCTCTGCGAGCCAGGCTGGCGGAGCGTTATTTCGCTGATTTTAGCGGCGCCTGGCTGGATTTCCTCAACAGTTTGCGCTGGCAGCGCGCGGCGACCCTCTCTGATGCCATTGACCAGCTGACCCTGATGGCCGATGTGCGCCAGTCGCCGCTGGTGGCGCTGATGAACACCCTGAGCGTGCAGGGGCGAACCGGCCAGACCGGGGAAGCCATCGCCGATTCGCTGGTCAAATCGGCCAGGCAGCTGTTCAACCGTGACAACCCACCCGCCATCGATCAGCAGTCCGGCTCGCGCGGTCCTCTGGATGCCACCTTCGGGCCCGTACTGGCGCTGCTGGACAATCGCGACGGCGGGACACCCACCAGCCGTCTTAGCCTGCAGACCTTCCTGACCCGCGTCACCCAGGTGCGTCTGCGCCTGCAGCAGGTCACCAACGCCACCGATCCGCAGGCGATGACCCGGTTGCTTGCGCAGACGGTATTCCAGGGCAAGGCCGTGGATTTAACCGAAACGCGCGACTACGGCAGCCTGGTGGCGGCGGGGCTGGGCCAGGAGTGGAGTGGATTTGGGCAAACGCTGTTTGTTCGCCCGATGGAACAGGCCTGGCAGCAGGTGCTGACCCCGGCGGCGGAAAGTCTCAACGCCCAGTGGCGCAGCGCGGTGGTGGAGGACTGGAATAGCGCTTTTGGCGGTCGCTACCCCTTTAAAAATACCAGCAGTGAAGTCTCTCTGCCGCTGCTGGCAAAATACCTCGACAGCGAGACCGGGCGCATCGCCCGCTTTCTGCAGACCCGGCTGAACGGCGTGCTGCATAAAGAGGGGAGCCGCTGGATGGCGGACAGTATCAATGCTCAGGGGCTGACGTTTAACCCGGCCTTTCTGCAGGCGATGAATACCCTGAGCCATCTCTCCGACGTCGCGTTCGCCAACGGCGAAGCGGGATTGCATTTTGCGCTACGTCCCGGCACCGCGGACGGCGTGATGCAGACGGAGCTGGTCATCGACAATCAGAAACTTGTCTATATGAACCAGATGCCGGTCTGGCGGCGGTTCAGCTGGCCCGCTGACACCGAAGCGCCGGGCGCCAGTCTGAGCTGGATCAGTACCCGGGCGGGCACCCGCCAGTATGGCGATTTCCCGGGCGCCTGGGGGTGGATCCGTCTGCTGGATAAGGCGGTGGTCAGCGCTTATCCCGGAACGAGCAGCAGCTGGAGCCTGAGCTGGAAAGCGCCGGATGGTCTGTTGCTGAACTACACGCTGCGTACCGAGGCGGGGGAAGGACCGCTGGCGCTGCTGGCGCTGCGAAACTTTACGCTACCGGAGACGATATTCAGCGTGCGCGCGTCTGCTGAACGTGTTCCGCTGACCGACGATATACCCGGCGAAGAGGGATACTGAACCTTCTCCCTCACTGATTGGCGTTAACCTGCAACGCCAGGCCTCCTTCGCTCATGGCCGCCCGACGGCCAACTAATCTGACCGCGCAGCCATGCTGCGTGTCTCCCTGTAGACGAATAAGGGAATATTCATAATGGACGATTTAACCCTGCGATATTTTGATGCTGAAATGCGCTACCTGCGCGAGGCGGCAAAAGCGTTCGCGCAGGCTCACCCCGATCGGGCGGCGATGCTGGATCTCGATAAAGCCGGTACGCCGGACCCTTACGTTGAGCGCCTGTTTGAAGGCTTTGCCTTTTCCGTAGGTCGCTTGCGCGAAAAAATTGATGATGATCTGCCGGAGCTGACCGAGGGGCTGGTCAGCATGCTGTGGCCGCACTATTTGCGCACTATTCCATCGCTATCGATCGTGGCGCTGACCCCAACGCTGCCGGCGATGAAGATGGCGGAAACGGTGCCCGCCGGGTTTGAGATTAGCTCCCGCCCACTGGGGCCGAAAAATACCGTGTGCCGGTACCGAACCACCCGCGATCTGACGCTTAACCCGCTGGCGATAGAGGAGGCGGTGATGACGGCGGAGCCGGACGGACGTTCGGCCCTGCGACTACGATTCGCCTGTAGCGAGCTGGCTGACTGGTCGCAGACCGATCTCCGCCGCCTGGCGCTGTACCTGGGGGAAGACGCTGTTACCGGCAGCGCCCTCCATCTGTGGCTGACCCGACGCCAGGCCGCGCTGTACCTGCGTCTGCCGGGTCAGACAGAGCGGGTAAGCCTCGACGGCTATTTTTCCCCGGGGGGATTCAGCGAGGAGGATCGTTTATGGCCGAAGGGGGAGAGCGCTTTCAGCGGCTATCAGCTGCTGCTCGAGTATTTCACCTTTCGCGAAAAATTTATGTTCGTGCAGCTAAATGGCCTGGAAAACATCACCCTGCCGGCGGGGATATCGCATTTCACGCTTGAGGTGGTGTTCAGCGAGGTCTGGCAAAGTGATTTACCCGTCAGCGCAAGCAGCCTGCGCCTGCACTGTGTGCCGGTGATTAACCTGTTTACCCTTGAGGCCGATCCGTTGACCATCAGCGGGCTGGAGAGCGAATATCTCCTGCGTCCGAAGCGCCTGCAGGACGGGCATACCGAAATCTATTCTGTTGACAGCGTGACCGGCTCCGGGCGCACCGGGGAGGCACGCTATGTGCCTTTCACCCGCTTTCGTCACCAGGGGGGAATGATGCGTCGCCATGCGCCGGAGCGCTACTACCACACCCGCGTAAAACGGGGCGTAACCGGCATGCACGATACCTGGCTTATCCTCGGCGGACAGCAATGGGAGGCTGACCGGGAGCTGGCGCGGGAAACGGTCTCCTTGCGCATCACCGGCACTAACGGCCAGCTGCCGCGCCGGGCGCTACAGAGCACGCTGCTGGATCGCTGTGAGTCGATATCAGCCACGCCGCTTACCGTCCGCAATCTCTGTAAGCCCACGCTGCCGGCCTATCCCCCGGCGGAAGACCGCTACCACTGGCGGGTCATGAGCCATCTGGGCACCCGTTTTCTCAACATGATGAGCAGCGCCGAGGTGCTGCGCGGCACGCTGTCGCTCTACAACTGGCGGGAGGATGAGCTCAATAATCGCCGTCTGGACGCCATTCTGGCGGTCAGCCATCACCGAATTCAGCGTTTCGAGCAGGGTTTCCTGCTGCGCGGGCTGGATATTGAAGTGACGCTCGACGGTAGCGGATTTACCGGTGCGGGCGATGTCCACCTGTTTGGCGACATGCTCAACCGCTTTTTCGCACTGTATGCCGATATGAATCAGTTCAACCAGCTGACGCTCATTGTTCAACCTGAAGGGAAATGTATCCGGTGGAAAGAGAATCACAGTCTGCGCCTGCCCGGCTGATGGCGCAGCTCCGGCCTCAGTTGCCGTACATGAATTTTTACCGCTTCTGCCAGTTGCTGGAGAAGAACCATCCGAAGGCGCCGATCATCGGCAGCGGCTGGCTAGTAGGTGATGAACCCATACGCTTTCGCCCGCATCCGGGGATGGGCTTTCCGGCTGGCGAAATCCGTGGAATGGACGATCCTGAACCGCCCCGTTCGCCGGCGGTTCGCGTGACTTTTATGGGACTCTACGGCGTGGAATCCCCGCTGCCGACCCACTATAGCGATGACATTGCGCAACGGCGGGAAGGCGTCGAGGCCACCGAGGATTTCCTCGATATCTTTAACCATCGGCTGATCGCCCAGTATTACCGTATCTGGCGCAAATATTCCTACCCGGCAACCTTTCGGGCGGGCGGCACGGACAACATCTCGCAGTATCTGCTGGGCCTGGCGGGGCTGGGTATACCGGGATGTGCCGCCGTTGCCGCAGCGCCGCTGTCGCGATTTCTGGCGCTGCTGCCGGTGATGATGCTGCCGGGGAGATCCGGGGAAGGCATGGAGGCGCTGGTGGCGCTCCTGGCCCCGGGGACCCGGGCGACGGTGTACCACCACGATCCCTGCCGGATCCCCTTGTCGCAGCCGTTAACGATGAGCGTCCGTCAGCCGGTTAGCCTGCAACATAGGCCAGTGATGGGAACCCACGCCACGGATGTGAACGGTCAGGTATTGCTGCAGCTGGCCACGGAAAAGCCTGATGAGGTTCGCGGCTGGCTGCCCGGCGGCGAACTGTTCAGCGACCTGATGGCGCTTCTGCACGTCTGGCTCGGATCTCATCTTGACGTGCGGCTGCAGCTTTGCGTCGCCCGCCATTTACTGCCGGATGCGCAACTTTGCTGCCAGCAGGAGCATGCCGTCCAGCTCGGCCGTACCGCTGTGCTGCGTCCTCTGGATGCGCAGAAACAGGCTGACGACAGAGTCACGATTTATCTGGGGCGCTATCAGCGCGTCCGGGAAAATATCCACCGCAGGGAGAGCGATGAAGATGGCGATTACCGCAGTTAAACCCTCCGCCAGGTTGCTGGCATTCCTCATGGTTACCCTCTTAACCGGCTGCGGCCTGACGCAGACCGTGAAAGACGGCGCCGTTTCCGTGACCCAGTCCATTTTTTACCCCCAGGTGAAAACCCTGCATCTGGATCTTCGCGCCCGGGAAGGCGTGAATAACAACGCCAAAGGCGCCTCCCTGGCGACGGTGGTGCGTATTTATCAGCTGAAGGACCGGCAAGCGTTCGACAATACTGACTACCCGTCGCTGTTTGCCGGCGATGGCCAGGCGCTGCAGGCGGACCGGGTGGCGGAAAAAGATGTTCGCCTGCGTCCGGGCGAATCGGTGACCGTCGATATGCCCATGGAAACCAGCGCGCAGTTTGTGGCGGTGGCGGCCATGTTTATCGATCCAGACCTGACGCAAAACAGCTGGCGGCTGGTACTCACCCGGGACGAACTTGATCCGGCGAGGCCGCGCATTATCGAAGCCAGCCAAAATCAACTGACGCTGCACCCGTTTAAGGAGAAGTGAAAATGCCTCGTCCCTCCCTGTATGACATCCTGTACGGCAATTTCGCCGGCGGGCTTGACCTGAATACTGTCAGCGAAACGGATCAGGTCATCCTGTCGGTGCTCGATAACATGCAGCGCATCCTCAACTGTCGGGCCGGAACGCTGGCGCATCTGCCGGACTACGGCCTGCCGGATATGACCGCTATCCTCCAGGGGATGCCAGCGTCGGCGCACCAGCTGATGAGCACGTTGTCGGCGGTGTTGCTGAAATACGAACCGCGCCTGCAGCGGATCGCGGTGGTGATGCTCGATCAGCATGCGCCCGGCGAACTGCGCTATGCCATTGATGCGGAGCTGAAGGATATTGGCCTGGTGCGTTACGGCACGGAGTTTATGCCCGAGGGCAGGGTGTTGATCCGCCACCTCAAACGTCAGCAGTACCTTGACGCCCGCTCCGCCCTCTAATCTCTCGCTGAAAGACATCATGATGACAACACACCACGACCGTCACTATAAAGCCGGTGGCGACCCGCGCACGCTGGCTGATTTTATGGCCCTGCGTGCGGAAATGAACAAGCTCAGCCACCCGGCGCGGCCGGATATTAACTGGCCGTATGCCGAGCAGCTTGCCCGCGGGCTGTTGGAGCATCACGGCGCGGACCTGCAGACTGTCGCCTGGTATACCCTGGCCCGCGCCCGGCTGGGCGGGGTGGCAGGGATCAATGAGGGGCTGACGCTGATGGAGTCGCTGCTGGTTCGTCAGGGGAAAAACCTGTGGCCACAGGCGCTCCCGGCCCGGACAGAGATCTTCCGCACCCTGAGCAAGCGGCTGCGGCAGGTGATCCGTACCCTGAATCTTACCCCAGAGGATGTTGATTCGCTTGAGCAGGCTGAACGTTCGCTGCAAAGCTTCGACGCAGTGCTCCAGCGCCTTGAGATCGCTCCTGAAAACCAGCTGAGCGACCTGCGGGCGCTACTGCACAGCACGGCAACTCGCTTCGAGAGCCTCGACCCTGCGCCAGCGCTTCCCACCGCGCCGCCGGTGGCGGTGTCTGACGCGGAACTTCCCGGCACTCTGGTCAGCGAAGAGGATGCGGCGAAGGCTGAGCCAGTGCCAGACCTAAAACGTAGACCAAAGGCTGAGCCGCTGGCTCCGCCTTCACCTGCAAAGCGGCCCGCGCCGGTGGCGGCGTCTACTCCGGCATCCGCGCCGCGCTGGAAGCCGTTTATCGCCGGGATGGTTACCATGCTGGCGGTAACGGGTATCGCCGTCGGCGGAT
>ENA-ORTM01002690-ORTM01002690.1-human-gut-metagenome-genome-assembly--contig:-NODE-2690-length-13851-cov-4.558133_pt1 | contig 13851 bp, 12 predicted proteins | sample MGYA00241909_ERZ509182 | MGnify/ENA primary metagenome ERZ509182 (study PRJEB26280, sample SAMEA2338855) | human gut metagenome | biome: human gut; feature: human-associated habitat; material: faeces...
CTGCAAGCAGATTGCGTACAAAGCCGTCAGGCGGGCTTTATTCAGCGTTTCCTTAGTGTAAGTACCAGTTACTTCTTCAGTCCTGCCCCACGCAGAGCACACTCATAGGTGATATCGAACAGGTCGTTGGTGTCTACCTTGCCGTTGCCGTCAATGTCGCCGGCTGTGGTGGGGAAGTAGGTGCTGCCGGCACCGTATGCACCAGATTCGGCAATCTGCTGCATGGTCCAGTAGATGTCGTTGATCTCATAGGGAACACCGTTGCAGTCTGCATCGCCGGCAATGGGGGACTCGTCGTACACACCGTCATTGTTGAAGTCGAATGACAGTTCACTGCACTTCTTTTCCATGTTGTAGTTGACCATGGCGTTGCTCTCCATGACAAACCGCAGGTAGTAAGCTGTGACATACTGTACAAAGTCGTGTTCGCTGCCCTCGAATGCGTTGATCGCATCATCGTTGTACTCCGGATTAATGGTAACAACCGTTTCCATGTTGGTGGTGAGTGCGAAGCCTGTGTCCTTCTTGGTAATGGTGATCGTCTGATTCGGTGCTACGTCAAAGGTAACCTTGGCGGCGTTCAGCGGAGAGAAGTTGTAGTTGCCCTCGTCATAAGCCATGCTGAACTCAAGCGGCAGGCTTGCGGTGTCGGTATTGGTGTAGGAAATGCTGTCGCCGGTGATGTCCACCTTGCACTTGGTTCCCACGTCATACGTTCTGTTGTCGTAGGGGCTGCTCATGGAGCCGCCCTGCGGATACTGCGATACTTCTACGCGGTAGCCCTTGCCCTTGAGGTAGAAGTCAAAGCCGTTGGAACGCTTGGTCTTTTCCAGATGGAATGCAGAGCCGGTGCCGTAGTAGTTGGAATCCGAGGACCGCAGCTTGCATTCGCTCAAAAAGTCGTGGGTGCTGCCGTCTGCATCGGTGGCAGTGACCGATACGTCCTCCGGTGTGATGCCGCGGTAAGAATGCAGATTTACGATATTGGAAGCATCGGTGTTGATCTCTGTGGTGCCGTTCAGCGGTGCACGATAGGTCAATACGGAATCGTCATCGGAAGCATACAGTACAGATTCACCCTTTTCTGAAGTGAACCCGTATGCCGGAATGCAGAACTGCTTGGTCTTGGAGTTGACATAGATGCAGGCGTTGTCGTTGAACAGCGATTCCTTGGTGGTCTTGTTGTAGAAGTTGCTGTCGTAGGCAACAATGCAGGTGTCGTAGTTCACGCCGTCAAATGTCCAGCTGCCGGAAACCTTGTCCATGCCTACGATCATGTGCGTACCGCCGGCCCGAATGGCAACCATGAAGTAAGTGCCCTTTTCCTTGCAGCGTTCTGCACAGTTCAGCAGGTTGTCTACGCGTTCGTCCTGTGTCAGCAGTGTCGGAGCATACATGACCACGTTGGAAACTGCCTGATATTCCAGCAGCATGTCATAGTAGGTGATCAGCTGTTCTACTTCGTCCGTCAGCGTGATGTCATGCAGGGTTTCTGCACCTGCCTGAATGTCGCTGGGGGACAGTTCGCCGTTGTGTACCAGAATGGACAGGGCTGCCATGCCGAAGCACTGGCCGCCTTGGCAGGCGTTCCGGTATACACTGCTCTTGTTGAGATAGGCGAGCCGTTCAATATTGGTCATGCTGTTCCAGATCGGTTCGAATACCTTCTGGTTGAAGTCGTCCTCCGACAGGTTGCAGGAGTGGTTCGTGAACGAGAATGTGTCCTTGTACATGCCGTTTGCAGTGGCAGCCTGTTCCAGTTCGCTGGGTTCTGCTGACGGCTCTATTTCCCCCAGAGATGACTGATAGAACGCATCTTTCTGTTCGTTGGTGATGTCGGTCAGGTTTTCCTGTGTCATGCTGCCCAGAATGCTTTCTGCACCAGCCTGTACCGGCTGATAGCTCAGAACGCAGGCTGCTGCGGTAGACAGTGCCAGTAATGCTGCAAATTGTTTTTTCATAAAAATTCCTCCCTCTTGAATTGAAAAAAGTTGTGTAGGATTTATCCTACTGGAAATCTGAAATGAAAGTGAAAGGTTTCAGTCGAATCCCTCCACCAGTTTCGCTGGGTGAATGGTTACTTCAACCCTGCTCCACGCAGAGCACACTCGTACACAATGTCGAACAGGTCGCAGGTGTCGATCACGCCGTTGCCGTCGGTGTCGCCCTCCGAGTTGGGAACGTAGCCTCTGTTATATCGTCTTACGCCGTGCTCGGAAGTTGCGATATCGTTGATATGCCATAGGATCTGGTAAATGTCGCCGGGCTGATACGGTACGCCGTCGCCGTCTGCATCGCCGAGAATGGGAGCATCGTCATATACGCCGTCACCGTCAAAGTCGTACAACAGTTCGCTGCATTCGTCTTTGGTATTGAACTGAAGCAGAGCGTCTTTTGACCGTACAAAGCTGAAGAAATAGCTGCCGAACCAGTCGAGGAATTCTTCCCATGTGCCGTCGAATTCATCGATACATTTTTGTGTAGCAGTCGGATGTGCCTGTACAAAAATTTCTCCGTCACCGGTAATTGCCAAGCCGGTGTCCTGTTTTGAAATGGTTGCGGTCTGATTTGGGTAGATCACGAGAGCAATACGGACAGAGCCAACCGGTTCATAGTTGTAGGTGCCTTGGTCGTAGGTTAAGATATAGGACACCAAGATGCTCTCTGTGTCGGTATTGGTGTAGGAAATGCTGTCGCCGCAGAAGTCCATTTTGCACTTTGTGCCTCTGTCATGTACTTTGGGCGTTTCCGGACTGCTTTCTGCGTACTGTTCCATTCTTAAACGGTATCCGATACCGTTGACATCAAAAGCAAATCCCTGTGCACGTTCTTTTTTCTCCAAGTGGAATGTGCTGCCCTTTCCGAAGTAGATCGTATCGCCATAGTTCATTTTGCATGCTTTCCAGAAATCGTAAGAGGTGCCGTCCTTGGTGGTAGAGGTGACATCGATCTGATCCTTTGTGGTGCCGCTGAAGAAACGCCATTTTACAGTTTCGGAAACGTCTGTATTGACTTCGGTGGTGCCGCGAATGGGTGCCCGATAGGTCAGCAGCGAATCGTCATCGCTTGCGTCCAGCAGAACGCCGCCGTTCTCCGAGGTGAGGTCATATGCCGGAACGCAGTACTGCTTGGTTTCAGAATTGATATAGATGCAGGTCTTATCGCTGAATATGGATTCCTTGGTATCTTTTTGTACACTGTTGCTGTCATAAGTGAGAATGCAGGTGTCATAGCTGATACCATTGAATGTCCAGTTGCCGAACTGCTCGTCCATGCCAACCATTGCATGTGTGCCGCTTTTGGCAGAGGAAATGCATGCCATAAAATAGGTGCCTTTTTCCTTGCAGCGTGCTGCACAGTTCAGAAACGCGTCAGTGTGTTCGTCCTTTGTCATCATTCCCGCAAAAACAATATTGGCGTGTTCGACAACCTTGTACACTTGCAGGGAATTGTAGTAGGTGATCAGTGCTTCCACATCTGGTGTCATTTCTACATCGTGCAGCGTTTCTGCACCTTCCTGAATGTCACTGGGAGTCAATAAGCCGTTGTGCACTAGTACAGCGATAGAAGATATGCCGTAGCAAAGTCCGCCTGCATATGCGGTATCTTTGGCGGCTAAGTTATAGTTGGAATCCAGTTCGGAATAGGTCATGCTTTCCGACAACGGAGCATACACCTTATCGTGGAATTCCTCATTTGTCAGCGTGCACAAGTGGTTGCCAAAGGCAAAAGTGTCTTTGTACATGCCGTTTGCAATGGCGGCTTGTTCCAGTTCGCTGGGCTCCGAGGAAGCTTCCGCTTCATAAAACGGAATCTCGCCCTCTGACATGGAGTCATAGAGGTCTGCCTCCATTTCGTCCTCGTTGTTACGGCTTTCCCAAGCTTCCCGTACCAAGGTATCGGTGCTGTCCAGAACGTCGTATGTCTGTAGATCCTCGAGGGAGTCCTCTGCACTGGTGGTTATCGGTGTGCAGGTCAGCATACACGCTGCTGCGGTGGAGAGTGCCAGTAGTGTTGTGAATTGTTTTTTCATAAAAATCCTTTCCCTTTGTCCGAGAGTTCGGAAAATGCAGCAGTTTGGACTTTCTCTGCAAAGACCAGCGGCAGTGCTCCGGATATTTTTCCCTCTATAATAGACACAATTGAGGAGGGTCAAATGTTGCACTTTTAATTGAAAATATTTTGTGAACATTTGACAGGATAACGTCGGAGATTCCCAAAACGGCGATTTTGCAATAAAAAAGAGCCTGCAGGGGTTGCAGGCTCAGGGAAAATCCAAACAGGTTGCATGCGTGTCAGATGACAAGATTCGAACTTGCGGGATTTGGGGTGGATTTGACGTAGTTTCGGGCTTTTTTTGGGGGGGTTGCCATTTTTGGTTGCCATTGAAAATTTAGGGATGTTGTTTTAGTGGGTTAGGGGAGTTCTTTCTTTGCTGCAGCGAGGGCGACTTCTATGGTTTTATCCATGTCGTAGTATTTGTATTCGCCGAGGCGGCCACCGAAAATGACATTGTCTTCTGCTTCTGCAAGGGCTTTGTACTGTTCATACAGTGTGCTGTTTTTTGCATCGTTGACGGGGTAGTAGGGTTCATCTCCAAGTTTCCATTCCGAAGAATACTCTCTCGAAATAACTGTTTTCGGCAGATCGTTTCCGTTTTCATCTTTGCCGAACTCGAACCATTTATGTTCAATGATTCTTGTCCAGGGAGTTTCTCTGTCTGTGTAGTTTACAGCTGCGTTACCTTGGAAGTTTGGCTTATCAAGAATCTCATTCTCAAATCTGACAGAGCGATACTCCAAAGTGCCCAGCTTATAATCGAAATACGCATCGATCGGACCGGTGTAGATTACCTTTTCAGCGAGCTTGTCCAGTTCTTCTTTGTTTTCCAGATAGTCAACATTCAGCCGAACTTCAATACCTTCCAGCATTTTCTCGATCAGCTTGGTATATCCGCCGATGGGAATGCCTTGATAGAGTGCGTTGAAATAGTTGTTATCGAATGTCAGGCGAACTGGGAGTCGCTTAATGATGAATGCAGGTAAATCCTTGCAGTCACGTCCCCACTGTTTCTCTGTATAACCTTTTACAAGCTTTTCGTAGATGTCTCGTCCAACAAGCGAGATTGCCTGTTCTTCCAGATTTTTCGGCTCACCAGTGATTTCTTTTTTCTGCTCTTCAATTTTGGCTGCGGCTTCTTCGGGAGTCACAACACCCCACATTTTATTAAATGTGTACATGTTGAATGGCATGGAATAGAGTTCTCCCTTGTAATTGACCACCGGAGAGTTTGTGAAACGGTTGAAGTCAACAAAGCTTGTGACATAGTCCCATACCTCTTTGTTATTGGCATGGAAAATGTGTGCACCGTACTTGTGTACATTGATGCCCTCGACCTTTTCTGTATAGATATTTCCGCCTACATTGGGGCGCTTATCTATTACAAGCACGCTTTTTCCGGCTTTTTTTGCCTGCTGGGCAATTGTTGCTCCGTATAGACCGGAGCCGACGATAAGGTAGTTGTAGTTCATTTTATGTATCCCTCACCGATTGCTGTACATTTTTTCATAGTAGTCCTGATATTCACCGGAAATAATAGTTTCCCACCATTCTTTATTATCAAGATACCACTGAATTGTCTTTTTTATACCATCGGCAAACTTAGTTTCTGGAAGCCAGCCGAGTTCGTTATGAATTTTTGTAGGATCAATAGCGTAACGCATATCATGGCCTTTTCTGTCTGCAACATAAGTGATGAGGCTTTCTGGTTTTCCAAGTTCTTTACAAATAATTTTTACAATATCGATATTTTTCATTTCGTTATGTCCACCGACATTATAAACTTCTCCGACACGTCCTTTATGGATAATTAAATCAATTGCACGACAGTGGTCTTCTACATAGAGCCAGTCTCGTACATTTTCCCCTTTTCCGTAAACAGGAAGAGGTTTGTCATTTAGAGCATTAGCGATCATAAGCGGAATCAGCTTTTCAGGGAAATGATAAGGTCCGTAATTGTTTGAGCAGCGGCTGATTGTCACAGGGAGTCCGTAAGTTCTATGATAAGCAAGAACTAATAAATCTGCTCCTGCTTTAGAACTGCTGTATGGAGAGCTAGTATGAATCGGTGTTTCTTCTGTGAAGAAAAGATCCGGGCGGTCTAAAGGAAGATCGCCATAAACTTCATCGGTACTTACCTGATGATATCGTTTGATGCCGTATTTGCGGCAGGCATCCATAAGGACGGCAGTTCCTTTAATATTAGTATCTAAGAAAACTTCAGGATTTTCGATAGAACGGTCAACATGGCTTTCAGCCGCAAAGTTTACTACCATGTCAGGATGCTCTTCCTCAAACAGCTTGTATACAGCTTCTCTGTCAGTAATACTCTCTTTTACAAAGCGGAAGTTTGGATTATCCATTACCGGTTCTAATGTAGAGAGATTCCCTGCGTAAGTCAGACAGTCTAAACAAATGATCCGGTAATCAGGATATTTGTTTAACATATGAAAAATAAAGTTGCTTCCAATAAATCCGGCACCGCCGGTTACAATAATAGTCATAAATAAATACTCCTTTTAAATTGCCATTTTCTCATGTTTTTCGGGTCCCAAAGTCAAACACCTTATCGTGCAAGCATGAACGGAGTTTTAACCTTTTGACCCTGGTATCATATAAATATATCAGATGTGAGATGACTCCCACTCCTGCAATCCTGCTGAGGCATTCTTGAATTAATATAAATTTTCCTGATATTTTCCATCTAAAACATCTTTTAAATACTGACCGTATTCATTCTTTTTTAATACCTCATAAACTTTGAGAACTTCATCTTTAGAAATCCAACCATTTAAATAAGCGATTTCTTCAAGACAGGCAATCTTACGATGCTGATGCTGCTCCATTGTTTTTACAAAGTTTGTAGCATCAACAAGACTTTCATGTGTTCCAGTATCAAGCCAGGTAAATCCCTGTCCTAAAAGTTCAACATTTAATGAGTGATTTTCTAAATAAATACGATTTAAATCTGTAATTTCTAATTCACCTCTGGCACTTGGCTTCAGATTCTTTGCATATTCTACAACACGATTGTCATAGAAATACAGGCCAGTCACACAGTAATTACTCTTTGGATGTTCCGGTTTTTCTTCAATAGAAACAGCCTTTCCATTACGGTCAAATTCAACAATACCGAAACGTTCCGGATCATCAACATAATAACCAAAAACAGTTGCCCCATTACCATTTTCTGCATTTTTGACAGCGGCACAAAGACGCTTCTTTAAACCATGTCCGGCAAAAATATTATCACCGAGAACCATAGCTACAGTATCATTTCCAATAAACTCCTCTCCGATAATAAATGCCTGTGCCAGTCCATCAGGGCTTGGCTGTACAGCATAAGACAGATTTACTCCGAACTGACTTCCGTCTTTTAACAATTCTTTAAAACGAGGAGTATCCTGTGGTGTGGAAATAATTAAGATATCTCGAATACCCGCATTCATTAAAACAGACATCGGATAATAAATCATCGGCTTATCATAAATAGGAAGTAATTGTTTAGAAGTTACCATGGTAAGAGGATAGAGGCGTGTGCCAGAACCTCCTGCTAAAATAATACCTTTCATTATACATTCTCCTTCTCTTGTGTTATACGATACCATAATTATAAAAGATGCCCTAAGGGCACCTTCAAGTGTTTTTTTTTGCTATTTCATTCATTGGGGGAAACAGACGAAAAAAGAAATCATATCATATCCCATCTGCTCTGTAGTCGCTGTGGTTAAGATGCTCATCCGCATCTTAAACACGCTCCCAAGCCGCATCTGGGATATGATATGATTTCTTTTTTCTGTTTGTTGGCTCCAGAAGGAATGAATGCAATAGTACTTGGGAAAGAGATGGGGAAGAAATCAGAAGACTACTGTTTACTCGGAAGATGTATCATCATACAGAAGATTCGGTGTTTTCTTTAACGAACAGTAAAAATAAAGTGGATTGCCATTTTCCGAGAAATTAAAATAGTCACCTTTAAATTCATCTTACTACGAGATGTACATCATGCAATGTATGACACTCATCGAGAAAAACGATATATTGCGACAATATAATGATAAATCTATCATGTGCAGTGATAGAGCTTGCGGTATCATTTTATTATCAGTGACTGCATCGCGGAGATAATATCAGAATAAGCCACGACCTTCTGACCTCGTCCCCTTCTCTCCACCAAAGACTATTGAATTCAGTCACGTGAAGCCAACAAACAGAAAATAAAAATAATAGACTATAACAACTGTAATGTGAGAGCAGGTAAATAAAATTCCCTGACAGATATACCTTCCGAGCAAGCAGAAATCTTCTGATCTCTCCCCCTTATCCCTTCCCAAAGACTATTGAATTCATTCCTTCTGGAGCCAAAACACAGAAAATAAAAAGAATAGACTATAGCAAATGTAATGTGAGAGCAAGTAAAAATGCCGAACAGGCATTTTCTACGCAGTGATATCTTTACATTTGCTATAGTCTATTCTTTTTATTTTCGTCTGTTTTCTCTCAATGAATTAAATAGTAATAAAAATCCCGGCGTCTTTTGTAATAGTGAAACCATCTTCTGTTTTTTTTCTTACATAATTTCGAAATTCTTTGTAGTGGTCAATGATATACTGGTTTTGATTGCCATGGCAGGACAGAACGTAAGATATTAAGGTTTCCGGTTCTGTAACATGGAGGGAGTCCTCATAGGATAACCATTTTATATTTTGAAAATATGGAGCAAGAAGATCTGCACCGTTTTCTTTTCCAAAACGTTCAAAAAGCCGGTCTGCTGAAAGAACAATGCGGTCATCGAATTCTGAGACAAGCTCATTGATTTCTTTCATGTGAGCTGCACCGTAGGTACTGCATACAAAAGTACCGCCTGTTTTTAGTACGCGGGAAATTTCTTCAAAAACAGAGGTGAGATTTTTGCAGTAAAATAAAATATGATTGGCAATGACAAGATCAAAGCTGTTATCAGGATATGGAATCCGCTCGCAGTCAAAAACCTGGAAATCAAAGCGGGATGTTTTTACATTTGCATGAATGGCACGCCGGGTATCACGAAGCATTCCTTCTGAAATATCTGAAAGAACGACATGGAGCTGTTTTGGAATTTTTTCTTTATTTTCAAGCCATAAAGAACCATCACCGCAGCCAATCTCAAGAACGGTCGAATGTTCTGCCATGTGGCATTGATCAAAGATCCAGGGAAACCAGCCTTGTATGTTCGTGCTGTATTTATTATGAAGCTGAATACGTGCGGAAATATTGGATGCATTCTGATACTGGTTTTTCATACTTTTTTCCATACCGGTAAGATGAATCAGCTTAAGCATCTGACTCCAGTTTACACTGTGTTCTTCTTCAATTGCTTTGGAGGTATCCTGAATCGCACGTTCTACCAGCTGGAGCTGCTCTATTTTATCCTGAACAAGTTTTCTTTGTAATTTCAAAGCATCTGCCATAAAATGATAGTCAGAATCGTTGATCGTCATTTCCCGGATATCATCAAGTGAAAATCCCAGATATTTTAATAGAAGAATCTGCTGCAGGCGGGCAAAATCTTCATCGGAATAAAAGCGCGCCCCATAAGGAGTCAGATAAGAAGGCTTTAAAATATTGTGGGCATCATAATACCGTAAGGTTTTCTTTGTGATATGAGCCATTTTTGCAAATTCTCCGGATGAATAAAAACCATCTTTTTTCATAACTAGCATCTCCTCAGTTTGGTGTGTTTTTAAAAGTATATCATGAGATATTTTGTCCTGCAATGTGTGGAATCTATGCTTTGTTTATCTTTTTACCGGGGTATTCCTGAAAGTTATGGTTAAAGGCATTAGAAACTGCTATAATTAAAAAAGTATCAGTGTATTATTTTTGAAGAGCATTCAAACATTCAAAGTATTAAAAATTCTACTTATCATTCCTTCTGTTTTGTGATAGAATAAAAAACTATGCGTAAAAATTTTAGACAAAATAAAAGGAGAGTTAAAAATGAATTCAGAGAATGCATTTAAAAAACTTGGACAGAAACTTATGAATGGCGAGATCACACCGGAAGAACATGTAAAAGAATATAATAAGCTTTTAAGAGAGATGGCAGAGAAATATGATTCTCAATGGCGTCCACATGAACATATCTAACATATAGGTATTCTTGGAGTTTTTTTGTGAAACGAAATACTAAAATCAAGTATTAAAATCAAGTACAAAAAGATTCTGAGAGTACCTATGTAGACAGGGGAGGTTTCTGTAGGAAATATCTTATAGAGAAATTTGAATATGAAAAAAATTTTATTGGAAAAACTTTTAGAAAAATGCAGAGAACAAACTTATCAAAAACAGTATGAGTACATTATGAATCTACTGGAGGAACAGAAGATTAAGCCGGTGAAGGCTTCCAGATTGAATGGAAAGAGTCCGGCTCTTTATCGTGAGTACTGGGTATTGGAAGAAAAGAAGGACTATAGCACTTATATTGAAGAATTAAGATATGAGATTGTTCCGGATATTTCTGTAGATTATTATTTAAGACATTTAGAAAGTTATGAAGCAGACAGGACATGGGTGCTTGAGTTAAATCAATATTTGAAAAATAAAAAAAAGACACTTCAGTTTAAAGTATCGGTAAATGAACGCAGTTTTGAAATCTGGGGACAGGAGAAGTTCTTATCTAGAGGACAGGGAAAGCGTGTTTTGAATCGGTGTGGACTGGAGCTGTCTTTTTTTAATATTTACGAGACGACAGAACCGCTTGCATATTATTCACGTACAAGAAATATTCCGCAGAATTTGTTAATATTAGAAAATAAAGATACTTTTTTTAGTATGCGTCGTCATCTTTTGGAAGGAAATGAGGAGATACTTGGAATAAAGATTGATACGTTGATTTATGGAGCTGGAAAGGGGATTTTTCGAAGCTTTGAAGATTTTGACTTGTGTGTGGAACCTTATATGCAGGCGGAAGGAAACCAAATATTTTATTTTGGAGATCTGGACTATGAAGGTATTGGAATTTATGAGAATTTAGCTGAGCTTTTTAATGAAGAGTGGAAAATCATTCCGTTTATGGCCGGATATGAGAAGCTGTTAGATAAAGCTGTGAAGGCTGTCAGTATTCCAGAGACCAAAGACAGGCAAAATAGAAATATAAAAAATATTTTCTTTTCTTATTTTTCAACAGAACGAATAAAGCAGATGAAAGAAATTTTGGAAAAGGGAAGATATGTTCCACAGGAAATTTTAAATATTTCAGATTTTTAGTTAGATGGAGAAAAAATATGCAGTATGAATTTTTGAAGAATTTCCCCCGGAGAATGAAAAATGTAGGTTTGTATGCAGTCATTGTTCAAAACAGTGTTCAGAAATTATCGTGGAAACAGTATGGATTTACAAAGTTCGATGAGCAGATAAATCTTTTATTTATCGTATTACTTTATATTATGGAACAGTCATTAAAAGAAGAAAAGTGTACGATGGATGATATAGCAACATATATAGATACGATTAATGTGCAGTATATGCAGAAAGATATTTCATATGAGCAATGCAGGAAGCTTTTCAAGATGCAAGCTATAAAACACCATTAGAAAATATGCTGAAAATCTGTGATGATGCAGATAAAGTTTTACAACAGCTCAATGTTACGATAGCATCCTACGACTCTTTAATGAAACAACTGGAAGTAGATATTTCGATGGTTGAATCAGAAAAGAAAAATGTCACAGAACTTTTGCAGGATTATATTCAAAATATCCATAAAAATCTTGCGCGGATAGGCAGTAACTCTACAATAAAAATCAGAGAAAAATCCTTGAAAATGTTAAAAATAACCTTGCCTGTCTGGGAAGATAACGAAAAATTATATAATCTTCGTCTCAGTGATTTTGTAGATGAAATCACAGAAGAAGGAATACGCTTATTTGAAAACAATGAAAATGCGCAGGAATATATTGGAAGAAAAGTTACGAGTAAAAACTTATATGATACTGTAGTAGGGATTGGAAATGTACAGATTCAGCTTTATAAAATTGAAGAACAGAGAGAACGACAGATAAGCTGGAATCAGGTGGCAAGAAATTCAGGAGGAGAAGGATTCCTGTCGGCATTTGTTATTCTCTCAAGTCTGCTAGATTATATGAGGAAAGATGATTCTGATATATTCATGGATATACATGAAGGAAAAGTACTCTTGATGGATAATCCATTCGCCCAGACCAATGCAGAACATCTTTTAAAACCATTAATGAATCTTGCCGAAAAAACGAATACATAATTAATTTGTCTCACCGGACTGGGCGGAGAATCTATTTATAATCGATTTGATAATATTTATGTATTGAATCTTATAGAAGCGCATCTGCGAAATGGAATACAACATCTCCGTTCCGAGCATAAAAAAGGAGAAGAAAAAGAAGTAGAAACAATATTACCAACACATATAGAAATTTTAAATACTAAAATCATTGCTTTACTCGAGCACTACCACCGTTATAATATGCTCACGGTAGCGAATCTGAAACGGATCATCCTGGAAGATCATGTTGTCGCCGATCCGGAAGATACCGAATCGGTGATTTTATACGGGAATGCCGGTAAAGCGATCCGTGCCCGTACCTCCAATCAGCGTAAACTGGTAGAACTGGCCAAAACCAATGATTTATTGTTCGCTACCGGTCCTGCCGGTTCGGGTAAAACCTATACAGCGATCGCCCTGGCTGTAAGGGCTTTGCGTAATCGTGAAGTGAAACGGATCGTGTTAAGCCGTCCGGCTGTCGAGGCCGGTGAAAACCTGGGATTCCTGCCCGGAGATATGAAAGAAAAGGTAGATCCTTATCTTCAGCCTCTATACGACGCCCTGTCGGACATGATTCCGCCCAAAAAGCTGGAAGAATATCTGGAATCCGAAATTATCCAAATAGCTCCGCTGGCTTATATGAGAGGACGCACGTTAAACGACTCTTTCGTAATCCTCGACGAAGCCCAGAATACGACCCGCAATCAGTTGAAAATGTTTTTAACCCGAATGGGGATCAGTGCAAAATTTGTAATCACCGGTGATATGAGTCAGATCGACTTACCCCGGCGTGGAGATTCGGGCCTCATTCATGCTTTCAAAATCCTGAAAGACATCAAGGGCATCGCTTTCGTGGAATTTAATTCCGACGATATCGTACGTCACCGGCTGGTGAAGGATATTGTAAAAGCTTACAATGAAGAGCAGGAAGAACGGCAAGGAAAGAATGAAGAATAAATAGATTAAATTTTTAATATAATTTCTATGGATGCTATTGTAAAAACAGATTTCTGTTTCCCGGGACAAAAAAGTGTGTACAAAGGGAAAGTGCGTGACGTATATGATATCAATGATGAATATCTGGTCATGGTGGTTTCAGACCGAATTTCGGCCTTCGACGTCATATTGCCGGAAGGAGTGCCTTACAAAGGGCAGGTATTGAATCAAATCGCATCTAAATTCCTGGATGCAACCGCAGATATCGTTCCGAACTGGAAAATAGCCACACCGGACCCGATGGTTACTGTCGGACATAAATGCGAACCGTTCAAAGTAGAAATGGTGATCCGGGGTTACCTGACCGGAAGTTCCTGGCGGGCTTATAAATCCGGAGAACGTACCCTTTGCGGTCTGCCCTTACCCGAAGGAATGAGAGAAAATCAAAAATTCGACTCTCCTCTGATCACTCCCACGACAAAAGCCGATGAAGGTCATGACGAAAATATTTCCAAAGAAGAAATCATCGCTCAAGGCTTAGTTAGCCGCGAAGATTACGAGCTGATGGAAAAATA
>ENA-ORTM01002691-ORTM01002691.1-human-gut-metagenome-genome-assembly--contig:-NODE-2691-length-13848-cov-6.688465_pt1 | contig 13848 bp, 13 predicted proteins | sample MGYA00241909_ERZ509182 | MGnify/ENA primary metagenome ERZ509182 (study PRJEB26280, sample SAMEA2338855) | human gut metagenome | biome: human gut; feature: human-associated habitat; material: faeces...
CGCGCCCCGGAGTGGGCGCGGCCAAGGCCCCGTCGCGAGCGTAGATAAGAAGAAAGGTTGGATGCATGGAGCTCTTCAAGAATTTCAAGGACCTGTGGCGTGGCGTCGCGCTCGCATTGGTCATCTCGGTGCCGGCATGGCTGCTCGGTAAGCAGTTCGAGGTCATCGGCGGGCCGGTCTTCGCCATCCTCATCGGCATGGCGCTCGGCCTGGTGCTTCGCCACCGCGCCGACGTGGTGGAGGCGACCTCGGCGGGCATCAAGTACACGTCGAAGAAGATCCTGCAGTACGCGGTGATCCTGCTGGGCTTCGGCCTCAACTTGGGCGAAATCGCCAAGGTGGGCGCTAGCTCCCTGCCCATCATCATCTCGACCATCACCACGTCGCTGGTCATCTCGTTTGTGCTGTGCCGCGCGCTGCACATCCCCAAGAAGATCTCGACGCTCGTGGGTGTGGGCTCCTCGATCTGCGGCGGCTCCGCAATTGCCGCCACTGCGCCGGTCATCGATGCGGACGACGAGGAGATCGCCCAGGCCATCAGCGTCATCTTCCTCTTCAACATCATCGCTGCACTGATTTTCCCCTCGCTCGGCGCCATGCTCGGCATGAGCAACGAGGGCTTTGGCCTGTTCGCCGGCACGGCTGTGAACGACACGTCGTCCGTCACCGCCGCCGCAGCTGCCTGGGACGGCATGCACCCGGGCTCCAATGCGCTGGATCATGCCACCATCGTCAAGCTCACCCGCACGCTTGCGATCATCCCCATCACGCTGTTCCTCGCGTTTTGGCAGGTCCGTCAGGCCAAGCGCGCCGCCGAGGCCGGGGAGGGCGCCGGTGCTGCCGCAGGCACGTTCGATATCAAGAAGATCTTCCCGTTCTTCATCCTGTTCTTTGTGTTGGCGAGCGTCATCACCACCGTGTTCGCGCTCCCCGTGGTGGTGACTGCACCCATCAAGACGCTGTCGAAGTTCTTCATCGTGATGGCGATGGCCGCGATTGGCTTCAACACCGATATCGTGAAGCTGGTGAAGACGGGCGGCAAGCCGATCTTCATGGGCTTGTGCTGCTGGATTGGCATTGCCTGTGTGAGCCTCGGCATGCAAAGTGTTCTCGGGATTTGGTAACTCATCTCCCCCAAACAAGGTAGGGCCCGATGGCGGTTTTGTTCCGCTGTCGGGCCCTACCTTGTTTGGGGGCGAATTATGAATGTGGGTGATTCGAGATGTCGGTTGCCTGGGCGCGCTACAGCATCACCCAGGGCAGATTGCTTTCGGGCATGAGCACACCGAGCAGAATGATCAGCGTGAAGGCGATGACACAGCCAAAGATGAACTGTGTGATGACCAGACCGGTGCTCTTGCCCGCTTTGCGCTTGAGCACGAACTCGGACTGGCCGCCGTCGATCGACTCGAGGGCATCTGAATAGCGGCGTGCGAGGATGGCGGAGTCGCTGCGGCGCGCGAAGAGAATGGCGACGAAGGTGCCGGCAAGGACGATTTGTGTGATGGTCGCGGCGGCATCGAGCGCGTCAGGGGAGATGTTCCCGATGGCGATCAGCGCGAGGGCGCATGCGAGCGTGACGACAGAGAGGGCGGCCAACGCGACCGTCTCGCGCATCTCGGCGGCGTTGATGTGCCGCATCATTTCATCGGTGTCGTCGCGCAGCATCGCCTCGGGTTTGAGCTTGAGTGCGCAACCGAGGGCAAGGAGCTGGATCTTGGACGGAAACTCCTCGTTAGCCTCCCACTGTTGGATGAGCTTGACGTCGATGCCTAGCTTCCCTGCGAGCTTTTCAGGCGTCCAGCCGCGGCTTTCCCTGCGTTGGGCGATTTTTGCTCCAAACTCCACGGTTCCTCCTATATGGCACGGGGGATTGGGTCCGATCTGATGCTTTTCCAGGTCAAGCGCGCGAAGCGCCCGGCTTCTTATGGCACGTTCCTTATCGTCTCAATTCTATCTAGAAATGTGAAGAAAAGATGGAATGAATGGTGATACATCTGTACGTTTATTCAAATATAGAAGAAATTTATACACTTGAAAATGTGAGCGAATATAAAGCGAAAGGGCAGTCAATCGGTCTTCTGAGTAGGCTCCTTTTAATTTACTGCTATTAAAACACTTTATCTATCAGGTAAAACTATAAAAGTAGCAGGGATTACAACAAAGATAATTAATCAAAAACAAAGCGATTCAATAAGTGGATCACTGTGAAAAGATATGAAGAAAACGTGGCACACGTGATATTTGGAAATAGAAAAGATACGAATTAATATCTGCGTTGAGTTTACCGGAATCAGTGGGACCGAAAGGAAGCCTGCCGTGAGTGACATCAACGTGAAAGAGACGATCCTTCCGAAGGTGACCGTCATCTTGCGAGGATATGAAACAAATCAGGTCATGTGTGTCGCTGAACAGTTGGTGGGCACCAAGATCAATTCCATCGAGATCGCGAGCAATTCCCCGTCTGCCATGGAGTCCATCGCGGCGCTCCACGACGAGTTCGCTCCCGAGGTACACGTGGGTGCCGGTACTATCCTTACTCCCGAGCTTGCCAGACAGGCCATTGCCGCTGGTGCTGAGTTTATGTTGAGCCCGGTCATGTTCTCTCAGGAGATTTTTGATCTCGCCAAAGAGCGGGGAGTCGTGACTGTCCCCGCGGCGTTTAGCCCCTCGGAGATCCGCAGCATGTTGGACATGGGCGCCGATATCGTCAAGGTATTTCCTGCTGGCCAGTTGGGTCCCGATTACATCAAGGCCATCCAGGCCCCGCTTGGCAAGCTTCCTCTGATGGTCGTGGGCGGAGTTAATGTTGCCAACGTGCAGTCCTATTTCGACAAGGGCGCTATGTATGCGGGTATCGGGTCAGGCATCTTCGATCCTGCGGATATCATTGCGTGCGATAAAAAGAAGCTCGCCGAATCGGTCAAGCGCCTCGAGGAGAGCATCAACTGGTAGCTTTGCGCCAGAAGGTAAAGCCCAAATGGAAGGAACAGATATGGCAGGTATCAAGTTCGACAATTCACTGATCGTTCGTATCGAAGGGGAGGGCCTCACCACGGAGGACGTCGAGCGCGCGCTCGCCGCTCGCCTCGAGGAGCTCGGCTATGCCAAGGAGACCTTCACCGCCGCTATTCTCGAGCGCGAGGCTGTGTTCCCCACCGCACTCGATATGGACGGCATCAACGTCGCCATTCCTCACTGCGATGTCGCGAATGTCAACGAGGCGGCCGTCTGCATGGGCGTGCTCGAGAACCCCGTGGCGTGGCATCGCATGGATGATCCCGAGAGCACCTGCGAGGTCTCGCTCGTGTGCATGCTCGCCCTGACCGAGCCCCATGCGCATCTCGAGATGCTCCAGAAGGTCATCGGCCTGGTCCAGAACCAGGAGCTGGTGGCCAAGGTGGTCGCTTCAGACTCCATCGACGAGGTGTTCGAGCTCGTGCACGACCAGCTGGTCTAGCACGTTCAGCGGGATTTGGGCCCGTGTCGCCCGTCCCTTTTGGCAGACAGCGCGATTCCAGGCATCGCGCGCGCAATAAACGAGAAAGGAAACTCTCATGGCAAAGCGTGTTCTCATCGCATGTGGCAACGGCGTGGCAACTTCCACCGTCGTCGGCTCCAAGGTCAAGGACTACTGCGCCGCCAATGGCGTGGACATTCAGGTCACCCAGTGCAAGATGCTCGAGCTGCACGACAAGGCTAACGACTACGACCTGGTCGTGACCTCCGGCAAGTTCAAGGACCCGGATGTCACCACCCCGTGCATCATGGCCATTGCGTTGCTGACCGGTATCAACGAGGAGGCGACCCTCCAGCAGATCGTCGACGCTCTCAAGGCGTAGCGATAGAGCAACTACCTGAACTCCTGATTGGAAAGGATTCCAATGGACGCGCTCCTCAACGGTGCATACTCGGTGTTCCAGGCATTCATCGGTGCCGGCGCCTACGTCATGCTGCCCTTCATCATCATGATCATCGGTTTGATTTTCCGCCTGCCGATTTCCAAGGCATTCAAGAGCGGCATCACCATCACCTGCGGTTTCGTGGGTATCAACCTCCTGGTCAACCTGCTTAAGTCTGCGGTGAGCCCCGCCGCTGCCGCCATGGTCACCAACTTCGGTCTCAACCTCGACGTCACCGATGTTGGTTGGGGTGCCATCTCCTCCGTCACCTGGGCATCGCCCATCGTGGCCATCCTGGTCTTCGAGATTCTGGGCATCAACATCCTGATGCTCATCCTCAAGAAGACGAGCACCATGGACGTCGATATCTGGAACTACCACCACATGATGATCGTCGGCATCTTGGTCTTCTTCGTGACCCAGAACATCGTCTGGGCCTTGATCGCGACAGCAATCACCGCCGTCATGACCTTCAAGTTTGCCGACTGGACGCAGCCGCTCATCGAGCACTTCTTCGGTATTCCGGATGTCACGCTGCCGACGATCTCCTACACCTCCTCGATCATCATTGCCGCCCCCATCAACTGGCTGATCGACCGCATCCCCGGTCTCAACAAGGTTAACTTCTCCATCAAGGGCGTGCAGAAGTACCTCGGTGTCTTCGGTGACCCGATGATGCTCGGCTTCATCCTCGGTTGCGCCATGGGTGGCCTGGCCCTGTTCCCGTTCAACGAGATCTTCCTCACCGGCGTCAACGTCGCTGCTGTCATGGTGCTCATGCCCAAGATGACCGCTATGTTCGTCGAGGGCCTCATGCCGATCTCTGCCGCCGCCCAGAAGTTCACCACCGAGAAGTTCGGCGGCCGCTCCCTGTCCATCGGTCTCGACGCCGCCGTCGTTGTCGGCAACCCCGAGGTCATCACCACTGCCCTGATCATGATCCCGGTCACCATCCTGCTTGCCTTCATCCTTCCCGGCAACCGCATGATGCCGCTCGCCGACCTCGCCGTCGTGACCTTCCGTGTCGCCCTGGTCGTGGCCCTCTGCCGCGGTAACGTGTTCCGCTCGATCCTGATCTCCATTCCCGTGATGTCCGCGATCCTGTACGCTGGTACCTTCGCCGCTCCGTACATGACTGAGCTCGCCCAGTCCGCCGGCCTCGCCTTCGATGGTCAGATCGCCTCCATGGCCGGCCCGTCTCTCACCCAGACCGCCATCATCTTCTGGAGCTGCATCTCCGAGCATGCCATGATCGTGGTCCCGGTCCTGGTCGTCGCCTTCATCGCCGTGTGGTATGTGGTCGAGAAGAAGATCACCCTCGAGAAGATCGAGGCCTACGCCGCCGAGTACGACGAGATGTAATCCCAAAAACCTGAATTTCAGTCGGCGGGCGCCGGCTTCCCGACGCCCGCCCCGCTTACGAAGAAAGTGAGGCGCCCTACATGCAGCGAGCAATCGACAAGCTGGAGCCGTTCCAGCGCGCGATCTCCAAGGCGCATCTCGCGTCCGCGGGCATCTCGATTGATTCCCTCCAGGACACCAACAAGCCCCTCATCGCCATCGCCAACAGCTGGAATGAGGTGTGCCCCGGCCACGAGCCGCTTCGCCAGCTCGCGGCGGAGGTCAAAAAAGGCGTGCTCGAGGCTGGTGGCGAGCCCATCGAGTTCAACACCATCGCCATGTGCGATGGCGTCGCCCAGGGTCACGCAGGCATGCGCTACTGCCTGCCGCACCGTGAGATCATCGCGGATTCCTGCGAGGCCATGATTGTGGGCGAGGGCTGCTTCGATGGCGTTGTGTATCTGGGTAGCTGCGACAAGATCATTCCCGCGATGCTGATGGCCGCCGCCCGCATCGATCTTCCCGCCGCGCTCGTGACCTGCGGACCCTGCTATGACGAGATCAAGCCCTCCGAGTCCAAGGCCCTCCGTGCCCGCTTCCTTGCGGGCGAGGCGACCGAGCGTGAGGTCATCGAGGGAACGCTTAAGTACTACACCGGTCCCGGCGTCTGCCCGTTCCTGGGTACCGCGAACACCATGGGCTGCCTTGCCGAGGGCCTTGGAATGATGCTTCCCATGGGCGCGCTGTGGCCGTCTTCCACGAGCCAGCGCCGCTTCAACGCGCGCCGCACAGGCGCGGCCGTTGTGGAGATGGTGCGCCGCGACGTCAAGCCCAGCGACATCATGACGCAGGGTGCCCTGGATAACGCGGTCAAGCTGCTCGCCTCGATTGGCGGTTCGCTCAACGCCCTGATCCACCTGCCCGCCCTGGCCGACGAGCTCGGCCTGGAGTGTACTTGGGCACAGGTCGCCGAGATCACGTCCAAGACGCCGGTCGTCTGTAACGTGGTCCCCAACGGCGACATCTCCTGCGTCAACCTCTACAAGGCCGGCGGTATCCCCGCCGTTCTCAAGACCATCGCGAAGGACCTCGATACCTCCGTTCAGACTGTGACTGGCAAGACCATGGGCGAGAACCTGGAGGAAGATATCTCCATTGACCGCTCCGTCATCCGTGAGCAGGATGATCCGAAGTCCATTGCGAATGGCATCCAGGTGCTGTATGGCAACCTGGCTCCGGAGGGCGCGCTGGTCAAGACCAGCGCCGTCCCCGCGGACCAGCACGTGTGGAGCGGTACCGCCATGGTGTTCAACTCCGAGGAGGAGGCATTCGCCGCCTACAACGAGGATGCGATCAAGCCCGGCACCGGCGTCGTCATCCGATATGAAGGTCCCAAGGGCGGCCCCGGCATGAAGGAGCTCCACCGCGTCACCGAAATCATGAAGGGCATCCCAAATTCGGCGGTCATCACCGACGGCCGTTTCTCGGGGGCGTCCGGCGGCCTTTCCGTCGGCTATCTGTGCCCTGAGGCGTATGAGGGCTCTCCCATCGCCCTGGTCGAGAACGGCGACGTCATCAACATCGACCTGACGAAGAACCTCATCGAGATCGAGGTCGACGACGAGGAGCTGGCACGCCGTCGAGAGTCTTGGACTCCCGTCATCCATGAGAACGGCGGCAGGCTTCTTGCCCGCTATTCCGCTCAGGTCACTTCCGCGAAGACGGGTGCCGTCGTCCGATAGCCGAGGTAGGTGCTGAAAATGGTCAAGCTGGTCTTCTCTGATCTGGACGGAACGTTTCTGACCCCGGACAAGACCATCACGGCCGACAATGCACGAGTTCTGGACGCCGCGTATGAGCGCGGCGTCCATTTTGTTCCGTGCACGGGTCGGAATATTGCGGACATATCGGGAGAGATCTTGCGGCATCCCGCCGTGTCGCACGCGGTGTGCTGCAACGGCGCACAGGTGCTCGATGTCAAGACGGGTGCGGTTCTGCACGAGGTGGCGCTGGACAAGGCCACCGTGCTCGACCTGTACCGCAGTGTCCGCGACCTGCGCGTCACGTTCGACATCTTCGCCGACAGGAGGGTGTATACGCCGCGTTCCCGTTTCGGTTATATCGAAACGGTCGACCTGAGTGCTCCGACGCGGGATTTCATACGCGCAGGGAGAACGGTGTTTGACGAGCCGGTCGAGGAGCTGCTCGGCAAGGTGGGCGATGTGTGCCGCCTCAACATCTTCTTCCACAAACGGGCCGAACGTGATGAGGTCTGGCGCGCGGTCGATGCGCGGCCATCGTTGATCCGAACGACCTCGCTCGCCTGTAATGTGGAGATAACTGACGCTCGTGCCCACAAGGGGGCCGCCCTTGCATGGCTTTGTGGATTATTAGGCGTTTCTCCGGCTGATGTGGTGGCGTTCGGGGACAATGAGAACGATATAACTATGTTGCGCGCGGCCGGCGACGGAGTCGCCATGGCCAATGCGGTGCCCGCTTGCAGGGCGGCTTCCGACCATATGACCTCCAGTTGCGATGACTCGGGCGTGGCGCGCTATCTTTCAAACTTGTTCGGGATTCAGGCGTAGGGAGAACACGGCGTGCCCAAGGGACTTGTTGTCGCGTCATGCTCGGTGACGTTCGGCATATTTAATGACCATCCGGTTAACAGGCTCACGGAGGCGGGCTGCACCGTGCGGCTCAATCCATACGGCCGCCTGATGCGTCCCGCCGAGATGCTGGAGCATGCCGCTGGGGCTGACGTGATCATTCTGGGCAACGAGGTGCTGGACGGCCCAACGATCGACAAGCTCTCGAGTTTGAAGCTGGTCGTGCGTCACGGCGCCGGTTTGGACAACATTGATTTCACCGCATGTGATGCCCGCGGGATCGAGGTGGCGAACACTCCCGGTGCGAACAAGGAGGAGACTGCAGACCTTACGTTCGCGTTGATTCTCGACCTGGCGCGCAAGCTCACTCAGAGTATCAACGAGCTACGTGCCGGTGTTCGCAACAAGATCCCAGGGCGCAGCCTGTACGGCAAGACCATCGGCATCATCGGCGTCGGAGATATCGGCATGGCGGTCGCCAGCCGTGCCATGGGGTTCGGAATGGATATTCTGGGCAACGATATTGTGCAGCGCGAAGAGGCCGCTCGGTACGGGCTGCTGTACACCAGCCTGAATGACCTCCTCGCCGCCTCCGACATCGTGACGATCCACACGCCGCTCACCTCCGCAACGAGGAACCTCATCGGCGCGCGAGAGCTGCGTCGCATGAAGGATGGGGCGCTTTTGGTCAACACGGCGCGAGCGGGGATCATTCGCACCGCTGCGTTGGAAAAATCGCTTGCGACGGGACATTTGGGCGGATTTGCCGCCGACGTCTTTGATTTCGAGTCGGCTTCCGCGAAGGGCACCTTGATGGAAATGCCGAATGTTCTGCTCACTCCGCATATCGGGTCCGCGACTGTTGAAGCGAATCTGCATATGGGGGATATGGCAGTTGATAACATCCTTGCATTCATGAACGGCATCGCCCCCGCGAACAAGGTGACCGTTGCCGATCGGCTTCGGTTTTCCTAGTGGGCGGTTCGCAGTTGGTTTCGATGCCGGCTGCTGTAGTGATTGTCGGTCGGGCCCATGGGGGGTCGACGCGCTTTCGAAGCTTTGGTTGAGAAATGGTCGGGATTTGCCACGCTGCTACAGCCTGGCATTTCCCGATCATTTTTTCATGTTAAAACGGGCTAAAACGGTCGTGATTTGCCGGTCTGCGACAGGGTGGCAAATCTCGACCATAAAGGGGATTATTCAGGAAAGGCGCGCCGTCATGCATGCCGCTGCTCGAACAAACTAACCGTCTACCAACTTCTGCTCGAAAAATAGGTATAAGGCGGGAAAGATGGAACTATCGGTTATGCATGCGCCCGGACAAAGGGCTCCGGGTGCCCGACAGATAGGAGCCAATCATGGGAATGAAGGCTGATCAGGAGATCTCCCTGGATTTCGAAGGGCTTTTGTCCTACCTCCGCTCAAAGACGCGCGTGTTCATGGACGTCGATGGGCATGAGTACTACGTCACCCATACGGACGGGTACTGGCGCGTGCAGGACTGCGAGCAGCTGAACGAAAAGGGTCGTTTCGTCGATTGCTCCGAACTCGTCACCACCCTTCCCGAGCTGGTCGAGCTGCCTTGGCTCGATGGCAAGAGCGTGCACGACCTCACCGATGAGGCCACGTTCTTCGAGTCCATCCAGGAAGGCTGGGTGTATCCCGGCACCGAGCCCGTTGAGGCCGAGGAGCCCGTTGAGGAGCTCGTCGAGGAGGAGCCTGCGGAGGAGTAGCCGCACGTCACGCGAACAATTCATCACACCTGCAGGGGTCGCCGCCGGCGGCCCCTTTCCTCTGTTGGGTTTCCTTCCGTTGGACTTCCTTCTGGTGGGTTTCTTTCTGGTGGGCTTCCTCCCGTTGGGCCTCCCAGAACGGTCGAGATTTGCCAGGCTGCGGGAGCCTGGCATTTTCCGACCGTTTTTCGGCTGAATACCGTTTGAAAGTGGTCGAGATTTGCCATCCTGCGACAGCCAGGCAAATCCCGACCATATCTCCCGCCCCCGCCGCCCCTCCCGATCGGCGGGCCCACGCAAATTGAGACGTTGGTCGCCACCCGGGACGCCCAGTTGTTCAGGTAGGATTGGTATTGACTTGAGGTGCATATGTCTGGCCGTGGGGCGGCTGGGAGGGGAACGTGCGTATGAGACTGCTGTTGCGAACCATCAAACCGTATAAGGCCCTCGTTGCGGCGACGCTTGCGGCGTTGCTGCTGGATGTAGCGGGCACGCTGTATGTCCCCACCATGCTCGCCGGCATGATCAATCAGGGCGTGACCAGCGGGAACACAGATTTCATCATCGGTCAGGGTCTTAAGATGCTCGTTGCGTGCTGCTGTGCGAGCGGCGGCGCCTTGCTTGGCAATTACCTGTGCGCCCGCCTCGCCTCCTATGTGGGTCGCGATATCCGCAATGCCGTGTACGATGCCTCGCTCGCCTACTCGGGCGGCGACTTCGAGGAGTTCGGCACCGGCTCCATGATCACCCGCACCTTAAACGATGTGAACGTCATCCAGCAGACGGTCATGCTCGCCACCCAGGCCATGCTGCCGGTTCCCATCATCTGCGTCATGGGCACGGTGCTGTCCTTCCGCGTCGACGCGCAGATGGGAGCCATGATGCTCGCGGTGGTCTCCGTGGTCATGGTGTTCGCCGTGATCGCGGTGCGCCGCGCGGCCCCAATCTTCGAGAAGATGCAGGGTTTCATCGACCGCATGAACGTGGTCCTGCGCGAGAACATCATCGGCGTCCGCGTGATTCGCGCCTTTGGCAAAGAGCGCCACGAGGAGGGCCGCATGGGTCGCGTGTTCACCGATTACGCCGATGCGGCGATCAAGGTGAACTGGATCTTCGCGGGCGTGGACTGCTTCAGCTTCTGCCTTATGAACATCGCCGAGGTGCTGCTCATGTGGCTCGGAGGCAACCGCGTGGGCGCACATGCCATGGAGATCGGCAACATCTCCGCGGTGGTCGAGTATGCCATGCTCATCATGTTCTACATCATGATGGCGCAGTTCGTCGCGCTGATGGTGCCGCGCGCCATCGTGTGCCTGCAACGCTGTGCCGAGGTGATCGAGAAGAAGCCGAGCATCCTCGACGGTACGGGCTCCGCTCCGCTGGCGCCGGGGCCGAATGGTGAGGTCGCCACGGCGGACGAGGCTGCCACGGCGGGCGAGGACGGGGTCTTCAATGCCTCCCGGCCCGATACCGCCCCGGTTGCCACGTTCAACCATGTCTCCTTCCGCTTCCCCGATGCGGACGAGGACACCTTGCACGATATCGATTTTTCCTGCCATCGGGGCCAGACCACCGCGATCATCGGCTCCACCGGTTCGGGCAAATCCACCATCGCCAAGATGCTGCTGCGCTTGCACGACGTCACGGACGGCTCGGTGCGCTTTTCCGGTGCTGACGTGCGCTCCATGACCCAGCACGACCTGCGCGAGCGCATCGCCTATGTGCCGCAGAAGGCCTGGTTGTTCTCGGGCACCATCGCCAGCAACTTGCGCGATGGCCGTGCCGGCGCGACCGAGACCGAGATGCGCCACGCCCTCGACGTGGCCCAATCCGACTTTGTGTGGGGCCTGCCCGAGCGCCTGGACGCCCCGGTTGCCCAGGGCGGCACGAATTTCTCCGGCGGCCAGCGCCAGCGCCTGGCCATCGCCCGCGCCCTCATGAAGCACGCGGACCTCTATATCTTCGACGACAGTTTCTCCGCCCTCGACTTCAAGACCGATGCGGCTCTGCGTCGTGCCCTCAAGCCCGAGACGCGCAACGCCGCCGTGCTCATCATCGCCCAGCGCATCAACACCATCTTGCATGCCGACCAGATCGTCGTGCTCAAGGATGGTCGCATTGTGGGCAAGGGCACGCACGAGGAGCTCATGGAGGGCTGCGAGGTGTATCGCGAGATCGCGGAGAGTCAGATGAAGGGAGGCGAGTAGCATGGCATGGGATAAGAAGAAACGCGACGACGGTTCCGACGAGCTGTTCTCCGAGAACGCCCGCCTCGAGCGCGAGCGCAAGCAGGGCGCTATCGACGACGCGCAGGCAATGGCCGATGCCTCCGGCACCCCTGAGGAGGAGCTTGAGGTCCCCAAAGATACCTGGGGGACGGTGCGCCGTCTGTGGCATGCCGCGGCAGGCGAGCGCTGGCGTTTCGGCGTGGTGATTGCCGCCATCCTCGTGTACACGGGCTTCCATGTTGCCGCACCGGCGTACAGTGCGCGTGTGATCGACGTGCTGTGGGCCAATATCCAGGCCGCTTTTGCCGAGGGTCGCGCCTTCACGGTGGGTTGGGAGACCGGCGGTCGCGAGCTCGCTACCTATTTCGGCATTTGGACGGGCGCCTGCGCGCTGTACTCCGTGCAGTGCTTCGTCATGGCGGGCTTTGCCGAGAAGCTCAACCTTTCGCTGCGCCGGAGCATCGCCGAGAAGCTCAGCCGCCTGCCGCTGAAGTTCTACGACGGCCACAAACCCGGTGAGGTGGTGAGCCGTGCCACGAACGACCTGGACAAGATGTCTGAGGTGCTGCAGACCGGTCTGCTCAAGCTCATGAGCGCGGTGGGCACGATCATCGGCGCGCTCTACATGATGCTGCGCTACAGCGTGCTGCTCACGGCGATCTTCTTGGTGTTCGCCTTCGTGTCGACCCTCATTACCAAGGGCGTGTCCAAGTGGACGCTCAAGCTCGCCGCCGAGCGCCAGCGTTATGTGGGCGAGCTCACTGCGACGGTGGAGGAGGCCTACTCGGGGCGCCTCATCATCAAAAGCTTCAACCGCGAGGGGTCGAGCTCGCAGAGGGTGCACGAGCTGTCTGACAAGCTCGCTCGTGCCAGCCGTCGCGCGGACTTTGCCACCAATGCCATCAGCCCGCTGATCCGTTTCATCATCCGCCTGGCCCAGGTGCTGATTGCCGTAGTGGCGGGCGGCATGCTCGTGGGCGGCCAGATCACCATCGGCGTGTTCCAGGCGTTCTTCCAGTACATCCACCAGGCTTCCGAGCCGCTCACGCAGCTGTCCTTCACCATCAACACGCTGCAGAACGCGCTTGCCAGCGTCGAGCGCGTGTTCGACATTCTCGATGAGGAGGAGATCGAGCCCGACCCGCTGCCCGAGGTCGCCGCGAAGCTTCCCGCCGCCGTGGAAGGGCGCGTGGACTTTAGCCGAGTGCGCTTTGGATACAATCCGGAAAAGCCGCTTATGCGCGATGTGACGTTCCATGTGAAACCCGGGCAGAAGGTCGCCATCGTGGGTGCCACCGGCGCCGGCAAGACCACGCTCATCAATCTGCTTATGCGTTTTTACGAAATCGGCGGGGGCTCGATCGAGCTCGACGGTGTGGACACCCATGCGATGGCTCGCCCGGACCTGCGCGCGAACTTTGGCATGGTGCTGCAGGATGCATGGCTGTTCGACGGGACGATCGCCGAGAACATCGCCTATGGCCGTCCCGATGCCACTCGCGAGGAGATCGTGCGTGCGGCGGAGATGGCGCATGTGGACCACTTCGTCCGCACGATGCCGCAGGGCTACGACACGCATATCGAAAACGATGCCGAGACCATTAGTCAGGGCCAGCGTCAGCTGCTCACCATCGCACGCGTGATTCTGTGCAACCCTGCGATCCTCATTTTGGATGAGGCGACGTCGAGTGTGGACACGCGCACGGAGCGCGATATCGTGCAAGCGATGGAGACGCTCATGCACGGGCGCACCAGCTTTGTGATCGCGCATCGCCTGAGCACCATCGTGGACGCCGATCTGATCTTGCACATGCGTGCCGGCACCATCATCGAGCAGGGCACCCATGAGGAGCTACTCGCGGAGAACGGTCCCTACGCCGATCTCTACCGGAGCCAGTTCGCCTAGGCCGCCCTGCCCATGTCTCAATTGGGGACAGGCACAAATTGAGACATTCGGCGCGTCGCGGGTCGCGCGGACACGGGGGTGCGCCCCTGAACCTGGAGAAATAGTTCTCTAGGAGGAAGAGATGGCGTA
>ENA-ORTM01002701-ORTM01002701.1-human-gut-metagenome-genome-assembly--contig:-NODE-2701-length-13775-cov-2.709548_pt1 | contig 13775 bp, 11 predicted proteins | sample MGYA00241909_ERZ509182 | MGnify/ENA primary metagenome ERZ509182 (study PRJEB26280, sample SAMEA2338855) | human gut metagenome | biome: human gut; feature: human-associated habitat; material: faeces...
AATATATTAAACAGACCTATCCGTCAAAAGTAAAACGAACAGCTTTTATTGCTTACGGTGCAGATGTTCGGCGTTCAAAGTGCAGCGATGAAAAACTGGAAAATTGGTATGAAAAATTTAAGATAAGAAAAAATCAATATTACCTGATTGTAGGGCGTTTTGTTCCAGAAAATAATTACGAGGTTATGATAAAAGAATTTATGAGAAGCAAAACCCCTAGAGATTTGGTAATCATTACAAATGTGGAAAAAAATAAGTTTTATGAAAAGCTGCTGCAAATAACCGGATTTGATCAAGATAGAAGAATTAAATTTGTGGGAACCGTCTATGATCCGGAATTATTGAAAAAAATTCGAGAAGAAGCATACGGGTATTTGCACGGGCATGAAGTCGGAGGTACGAATCCGAGCTTGTTGGAAGCGCTGGCAAGCACAAAAATTAATCTGCTTTTGGGAGTCGGTTTCAACCGGGAAGTGGGCGCGGACGGAGCGTTCTATTGGAACAAAGAAAATGGAAAACTTGCATTTTTGATAGACGAGGCAGATAAATTGAGTGAAGAGGAAATTGCCAGGAAAGATAGGCTGAGTACAAAACGGGTTGCAGATTTTTACAGTTGGCAGAAAATCTGCCGGGAATATGAACAAATATGGAAAAGTTTGTGAATGCGATAAAAGTGAGAATTAGAGGAGTATGACATGAAGGTTGCAGTGATATTTAATTCTGATTTTGTGTCCTGGCCTATGGGCGGAATGATCACCTATATCAATAGTATTGTAAAAATACTTCAGACAGAATGGGAGATAGATCTTTGGGGCTGCAAAATAGATGGAATCATGCCAAGACCAGTTTTCATAGATGGAAGAAAATATAGTATCAGGACGAATTCGGCAGCAAGGACCAGAAAAAAGTGGATTCCAAATGTCATAAGGTGTTTTTGGGGGAATATGATTTCTGCAAAAAAATTGAACCGTGAGGGATACGATGTTCTCTATTTTCATTTATCTGCATCAGTAATTGGATGGATATTTGGCAATTTCATGCAGCGAAAGAAGAGATTAAAGCGACCGGCGGTGATTTTGCACCAACATGGCATGGCATATAAAAATTTTATTGGTGACAAGCTGAATTATTGGGCTATGAAACATGTGGATATGGTTTTCTTTACAACAGACGAGAACAGTCTGAAAAGACATTTGGAAAAAATTCAGAATCCGAATGTAGTATGTATGCCAAGTTCCATAGATACCGGATTTTTTGCGCCTCCTTTGGCAGGAGAAAAAATAGCTCTTAGAAATCAATGGAAGCTTCCGAAAGATGCGGTGGTTTTTGTTTTTTCTGGGAGAATAACTGAGTGGAAAAATCCTCTATTGCTTTCAGATGCATTCAAATTTTATCAGGAAATGTACAATGAGAATAGCAGATTGATTTATATCGGAACGGGAAATTGTGAGGAGCAGCTTAGACAGCATGTCATGACGCTGGGAGTTTCCGAAAAAGTTATGATTGCAGGACAGCGGTCCAGAGAAGAGCTGCTGCAGCTTCTTCAGCTTTCCGATGTATTTGTTCTGCCTTCAAAGGGAGAGGGCGTTTCAGTTGCAGCCATTGAAGCCATGGCAGTGGATTTGCCGGTGCTTGCTTTTCAGGTTGAAGGAATGTCGGGATTAGTTGAAAAAAGCGCAGGCCACCTTGTCCAGAAACAAAATGCAGAGGCATTGGCGCTTGGCATGCAGCAGATCGTTAATAATAGGAAGAAATATTCGCCCAGACAGACCGCACTGAAATACGATGAAAAAAGAGTCGGAGAAATGATGATTGCAAAAATGAATTCATTGATAAAAAAAGGGGAGCATTGACTATGCGAATAAAACTTCATCATTCGTCCGTTGTCCTGCTTTTATGTATCCTGTATATCGTGGTATCTCCGCTGAATACGATTCTTCCGGTGTCTTTGAATAGAGTTGTGACGCTTCTGTTTTTGTTTTCGGAAACGTGGTATGCATTTAAGGGCGGCGTGACGAGACGCTGGGTGTTTTATGTGAGTTTTTGGGTGATGATCGGTGTATTCGCCTGCCTTCGAGGGCCGGTTCTTTCCGAAAACATTTCGGATATGGTATATTTGTTTTCATCTTTTTATCTTCTTCAGATTATGACCAATGACAGGCTTCTTTCAGGGATGGCTCATGATGTCTGTTCAAACAGAAAGAAGATACTGTATGCAGTGACAATAGCGTATCTGCTGATTGGAATCAGCGCATTGTTTCCTGCTTCCTTTGAAGAAAACGGTGCATTCAAAGGGTTTATGTATAATTCTCACTCTATGGCATCTACGTCTGTTTTGATAACAAGCGTGGTGGAGCTGTGCCTTTTCACAGACAAAAAGAAAAGGAAACGATTATTTCATTATGAGGCAGTATTGATGTTGATTGGCGGCGTCATCGTTCTTGCGTCCAAGTCACGAACTTTTCTAGTACCGGAAGCAGTTTTAGTGTGGAATTATTTAATCCATCTTCCTATAAAAAAGTCGCAAGTCAGGCTGTTTGCGGCTGTGATTTTTTCAGGTGTTATTTTTTTGCTGAGAAATGAGATTTTAGAAAAATTCAGAGAAGCCATGGCAAATCAATATGCAAGAGATGCTTTGGCGGCATTTACAAATTTTCGATCCGTCCTTTGGAAGTGCGATTTAACCTATTTTAAAAATGAAAATTTTATATGGAAACTTTTTGGAAATGGCTTTAGTTTTGTCAGAGATCTGCATGAGCGGGAGCTTTCCACCAGACTTTGGTCCCACAATGATCTGACGTATCTGTTGCTGGCTTCCGGAGTTACAGGATTATTTATCTACCTGGAAACTGTTTTTTATACAGCCCGAAAGGTATGCAGAAAAAAATCACAGTTTTTATGGTTTGCAGCGTTTGTATTATTTCCCATGTGTTTCAATGGTTTCTATATTTATACGCCGCTAATATGGGCGTATCTGATTTTTCGATTGGCCTATTTTACAGAAGAGAAGCATCTGGCTTAAAGAAAAGAGAGAAAAGGGAGGATCGATCTATGCGTTTTGGACTCTTAACAATACATGCTGCTGTGAATTTTGGCTCTGCATTGCAGGCTGCGGCATTTTTAGAGTATATGCAGAAGCTGTGCCCGGGGGACAGGGTGGAACTGATTGATTATCGGCCGACTGTGATCATGGATCCCTACTCTGTGCATATCGGCAAAAATTTGGGCGGTGCAAAGCAAGTGATACGGTATTTATTAAGCTGGAGAGAGCGAAAAGAGAGGAACCGGGTATTTGAAGGATTTTTTGACAGATATTTTGTATTGAGCGATGGTGTTTATTGTGAGGAAAGGGAGTTGGAAGAGGCTTCCTTTCAGTGGGATGCAGTTTTTTTGGGGAGTGATCAGATCTGGAATCCGCAGATTGTGGGTTATGGAACCGCTTTTTTTCTTTCTTTTTGCAGGAACGCTTTTCGCGCCAGCTTTGCAGGAAGTTTTGGAACAACGGATATACCGGAAGCATATGTAAAAGAGTTAGTAAGCGAGCTGAAAAATTTTGAAATGATTTCAGTGAGAGAGCCCTCCGCAAAAGTTTTGCTTGAGGAAATGGAGGACTATGGAGAAAAGGAAATAGCAGTTGTCTCTGACCCCGTTTTTTTGCTTTCGGAAGAAGAATGGACAGAGATAGAAAAGCGGCCCAAACAGATTCCAAAAGAATATATTGTATTTTATACAGTTCAGAGGAATCCTGCCTTGGAGAATATTGTGAAAAAGATAGGGAACAGATACCGTTTGCCTGTGATTGATTTGGGTCTGAGGACCAGAAAATCCGATTACCTTGGACAGCATTCTGCCTCTTATGGACCGGAAGAGTTTGTATATTTAATTCATCACGCGCAGCTGATTTTTACAAATTCTTTCCACGGAACTGCGTTTGGGACTATCTTTCGGAAGAAATGTATCAGTATGCTCCATAGGGAAAGAGGAACGCGGATCAAAGAGCTGGCAGAATTAAGCGACAGAACTGCGTACATTGTTTCAGAACAAATAACGGTGAATGAGCTGCAGAATATTTTATCAAAAAAATTAGACAGCGACTATTCGAAACTGGATCAGCGCATTGCGCAGTCAAAAGAATTTTTGACTGAGGCAGTGCGGCGGGCCCATGAACAGTACAGAGGTGCAAAATGAAGGATATTTCAGAAGTTAATCAGGCATGTACCGGATGCGGAGCCTGTTTGGTGCGATGTCCGGCAAAATGTATTCGCATGGAGAAAAATGGAGAAGGGTTTTATTATCCGGTAATAAACCAATCAAGCTGCATACATTGCGGACGCTGCTATACGGGATGCCCGGCAGCCGGGCTGACAAGGGAAAAGGAACCGTTGTATTCTTTCGGGGCGTTGTCAAAATGGAGGAAAGAGACAGAAAGAAGTTCTTCCGGAGGCGCATTTTTTACGTTTGCAAAAGCCGTGGTCGATCACGGCGGCATTGTGTTCGGGGCCAGGATGTCAGAAAATTGTGAAGTGGAGATTTCTTCTGCGGATAAGGAGGAAGGTCTTTGGGCATTTCAGGGCTCCAAATACGTTCAGGCAAGGGCAGAGCAGGCATATATGCAGGCGGAAACCTGCTTAAAACAGGGAAAGCGAGTGTTGTTTGCCGGAACGCCCTGCCAGATTGCAGGTCTTTATGCCTGTGTGGGGGATCCGGATAACTTAATAACAATGGATGTTATCTGTCATGGAGTCCCTTCACCGGGATTTTTTTCGGAATATATAAGAAAGATAGAGACGACCGCTGGGAAAGCGGCGGAGAAGATTTGTTTCAGATATAAGGATGAACGGTATCGTACCAGTTTTACACTGCGCATTTCAGAAAAAGATAAAGTGTGGCATGAAGTCTATCACAAAAGAGATGCCTATTATAGCCTGTTTATGAATGGAGCCTCATACAGAGAATCCTGCTATCGCTGCAGATATGCAAAGGAAAAAAGGATAGGGGATATTACCATTGGTGATCTTGGAACTTATAAGGAGTACCCTCGATTTTATCCAGAAAAAGCAACGTCAGTGGTATTAATTAATACAGCGAAGGGAATGGATTTGTGGAATGACACGAAAAAAGATTTTGAGTATATCCCTATTTCATTTGAACGGGAAACGGTAAGGAATCATCAGTTGAAAGCTCCTGTAAAGCGCCCGGAGATCAGAGATTGGGTGTATAGAGATTTTAAAGAGATGACCTTTGCCGGATTCTGCAGAAAGTACAGAGGCAGGCTTTCTTTGCGGGAAGGCCTTTCTTTGGGAATTAAAAAGCACCTTCCCGGCTTTGTGTTCCGTTTGGGATATAAAAGGAGAGAAAAGGACATTTAAAGATGGATCAATCAAAGAAAACATTATTTGCTAATACATTTTTTCTTTATATTATGACGTTTTCCAGCCAGTTGATTAATCTGGTGACAATCCCATATCAGACAAGGGTATTGGGACCGGTACTGTATGGAAAAATTAGTGTGGCTGTATCTTTGATGATGTATGTCCAGCTGATTATGGATTTCGGGTTTTTGCTGTCTGCAACAGAAAAAGCCGCATCGAATAGAAAGAATACCGGATATCTGTGTCAGCTGTTTACAGCAGTTACAGCAGCAAAACTGGTTTTGGGAATCTTGGTTTTCTTTGGCCTTTTATTGCTGACAGAGCTTTCGGACGTTTTTCGTTCCGATAGAACGCTGTACTTGCTTTATTTTGCAGCCTATTTTGTAAATGCTTTTTTACCAGATTTCATCTATCGGGGAATGGAGCAGATGCGCTCGATCACTTTGAGAACAGTTGTTATAAAGATAATATTCGCTTCCTTAATGCTCCTTTTTGTAAAGAGGGAAGAAGATTATCTGAGACTTCCGGTTCTTTTGTTTATTGGGAATCTGGCAGCGGTTTTGTTCTCCTTCTGGCATATAAAGAAACAGTTTGGAATCAGATTATCGAGATTAAAATGGACGGTATTTTATAAAAATATTGTTGATACATTCCCCTTTTTTGTTTCCAGAATCGCGTCTACTTTTTATCAGGCATTAAACACGCTTGTCTTGGGAATGCGGTTTTCCGGTCAGGCCGCAGTCGGTTATTACGGTTCAGCAGATAAACTGCTGTCATTGGTGAAAACAGCATCTTCTCCGGTGGCAGACAGTATCTATCCCTATATGGTAAGGAAAAAAGATTATACGCTTGTGAAGAAAATCATTCTGATATCCGCACCAGTGATTGGTATCTGCGCCGTGTTTGTATTTCTAAAAGCAGAGTGGATCAGCGTTCTGTTATTTGGGCCGGATTATGCTGCGGTAGGGAATGTGCTGCGATGTCTTCTTCCGGCAATGATTGTTATTTTCCCCTCTTATTTAATCACCTTTCCTGTACTTGTACCAATGGGGCTTGTAAAATATGCGAATCTTTCAAATGTATTTGGAGCTGTCTTGCAGATGCTTATGCTTGCTGCCTTGTTTGGGTTAGACCGGATAGATGTATATACAATCTGCATTTCCAGCAGTATCTCTGAGGTATCTGTTTTTTTATTCCGGTTATTTACGGTAATGAAGTTCCGAAAGCGTATAAGGGGAAGATAAGGCAAATGCTTTGGGGATCTAATTCAAGTTCGTTAAGCAAGTCAAGGCATGAGGTGAAAAGTAAAAATTTATTTTGTGCGCTGGGACGCTGACAGACAATAAACGCATACAAAAATCAGACAGACAAAAGGCTCTTTCTCTAGTATTTGAGATTGAGTCTTTTTCATACGACGTTTTTTGATAAAATGTAAAGATAGCATCAATGTACATGAAGCGTGTTTCCCCATGTACACGGACGCTAATAAAAAGTTCAAAAAGGAGGGAACCTTTTTCCTCTTTCAGGAATCTATATAGATAGAACATCAAAAAGATGTTCCTGTACATACGGATGTTCAGAAAGGAAACATAAGGTGAAGGAGCTAGTAAACAGGGCAAAAAGAGGGGATCCGGATGCATTTGCCAGTCTGATGCAGTCCCAAATGCAGACCATGTATAAAACTGCAAGATCTATTTTAAGCCAGGATGCCGATGCGGCGGATGCCATCTCGGATACGATCCTATCCTGCTGGGAGCATTTGGGGAGTTTACAGAACGAGGAGTATTTTCGTGCTTGGATGATGCGGATTCTGGTCAACCAGTGCTATGCGCAGATACGGAAAAATAAAAGAACAGTACCGGAAGAGGTGCTCCCGGATCAGGGTTACCGGGATCCTGGATTTGAAAATATAGAATGGAAGGAAACCCTGGATTCTCTTCCGGAAAAATACAGGCTGGTCATGGTGTTGTATTATGTGGAGGGATTTCCCGTCAGTCAGATCAGCCAGATCCTTAGGATGCCGGAGGGAACGGTGAAAAGCAAGCTGGCCAGAGGGCGGAGATATCTGACAGAAGCCTTCGAGGATGGGGAGAGGAGGTCAGAGGGATGAAAGAAGAGCAGCTCATGGCTATTCTGAGAAAGGAGATCGAGATACCGGATGTCGTGGCGGAAAAAGCCGATCAAGCCCTTGATCAGATACGCAGAGAGATGCGGGAGCAGGAGCCAATGACATTTTCCGGGAGAAGGGCAAAAGGATCCGGAAAAAAATACGCAGTGCTGGCGGCTGCGGCTGCGCTGGCAGCAGGGACAGTGTCCGTGTATGCAGCCTACAGCTCCTGGAGCCGGGGGATGCAGGAGGAACTTCACGTATCAGAGGAGCAGCAAAGAAAACTGGAGGAAAATGGGATGACTTCCTTGGCAGCTTCGGCGGCTGTGGATGCAGGGGTAACCATTACGGCGCAGCAGAGTATCACGGATCATTATTACAGCTATCTGGCCTTTCAGGTGGAGGGGTATCAGCTGGAAGAGGGAGAGACGCCAGCCTTTGAGAATATCACGGTTACCGTTGACGGGGAGACGGAAGTTAGCTGGGGAGGTCACTTTTATGACGGAATTGTTGACGGGGAGGAAGGAACCCTTGCTTATGGAGACGGTACTTCTCTGGATACCGATTCGGACGGCGTGCTGATTCCCCGGTATGTTGGGGAGGACGGCAGCATGGAATATCATATAGTACTGGCAAAAAGTATGGAAAGAGGATTTTTTACAGGCAAGAGGGTTCAGGTGGAATTTGAAAATCTGGGTACGGTTACCAAGGATTCGTATCAGCCGGACATCCAGGGCAGATGGCTGCTGGAGATGGAACTGGGGGGAGCAGATACGTCCCGGCTCATCAATACGAAGGAGACGCTGGGGGATACGGATGCAGTGGTGACCAGCGTAGAGCTTTCGCCTGTCTCCATCCGTGTTTTGTATGATTTTCCCCGGAAGCTGCTGACTGAAGAATTTGAGGATGAGGATGGAAGGCTGCAAAGTTACACCTACAGCGCAGAGCCGCCCATGGCAGTGGGAGTGAGACTGAAGGACGGCACCTGCCTGGCTCCTCTTTACGGAGGCCCCGGTACCCAGGGGTATTTGGATACCAGCAGTGAACAGTATGTGCTGGCTTATGCCTTTGCTCAGGTGATCGATCCAGATCAGGTAGCAGCAATCCTGTTTGAAAAGCTGGAGGAGGATGGGGGGACAGGTTATGAGAACCTGCAGGGGGATGAAACTACATCCTATGAGGAGCCTGATTATTATGAGATTGCTGTAAAATAAAGGATTATATAGTGAGCTGACGGAGGACCAAGCCGACGGAGGACCAGGCTGGCGGGGCGGCAAGCTGCGGGATTGTTGCCCTTTGTGGCATTTGTCAAATATCCGCATAAGTGCGGCTGCCTGGCTCACTGCTGGCAGGAAAAAAAGGACAGTCAAAATAGAGTTTTTCGGGTTTGGAACAGAAATGAAGAAAGAATTAGAGGAGGAGACGGATGAAGAAAGCAGGAACTGTTTGCAGTGTATTGTGCATGTCAGTATTAGCCTTTGTGGGAGGCTGCAGCGGCCGGAAGGAGGAACCATCCCGAACGGGAGGAGCATCCGGAGAAATTTATACGGAGGGCACTGTGAAAACCGGGGAGACGGGAGAGGAAGGAAAAACGCATCAGGATACCAGGATTCCGGAAACCTGTCAGGGAGGATCAAAGAGTGGAAAGGTAATCTTTGACTGTACGCTGGAGGTGCCGGAAACCGTTAGAGAGAACGGGCTGCAAACGCTCCGGGTGGAGGGCGTCCGCCCTTACGACAGGGAGAAGGTTTACAGTTATTTTGCAGAGGGAAAGGAGGTAGCTGAGACATTTGAGACGCCTGCAGACAAAAATCAGAATGCTGGTTATTATTATAACTTTACAGACGGGGCCAGTCTTGGCTTGGATACGAATCTGTCATGGGGAAGCGAAGCTTCCAGCTTTTACAGTCTGATCGGGGCTGCTAATTCTGAAAATCAGCATTATTTTGCAGAGGACAGCGTTTCCTTTATGAGTCAGGAGGAGTGTGTTGAAAAAGTAAAAACCATACTGGAAGAAGTGGGATATTCCACAGAGGATCTTTCCTTTTCGGCCTTCCCTTTAAGCGCTGCTTCTATGAATACTCTTCAGGAGGATGAAATAGAGGCGGGACTGCTGGAACCAGAGAAAAAGAAAGAGCTGACAGAGGAGGACGAGGCATATTTTGTCTATGCCTATCAGGAACAAGAGGAGATCCCGATTTTCCATGAACTTATGAGCGTTGCCCGGCTGTTTGCCTTTGATACGCCGGATAATGGGCCGATACGGGCGATCTACTCCGCAAGAGGACTGGAACAATTAAATATAGACTATGTCTACCAGTTTGCCAATGAGCAGGAACCGGTGCAGCTTCAGCCTTTTGAGGATATCCAGTCTGTGGTGGAGGAAAAATATGAAAATATGCTGAATGATTCCATGTATAAGGTCACCAGGGCAAAATTATTCCGTCGTGTTTATACAGATGAAAAACAAAGCTATGCAGAGGAACCGATCTGGTATTTTGAGGTTACAGACACGGGAGCCGGAACAAATGAGGTAATGCTGGTAAACGCAGAGACGGGAAAAGAAATCAATCTGCCTTAAGGGGGAATCATGGGAAAAACAATGTATTTTAAGACCGATATCAGACGTCTGGTAAAAAATTATCCCATGTATCTGGCAATCCTGGGGGTGGCGGGATCCCTGCTGTTTTCTCTGGAGAACAGCGCCTTTGAGCCGGGAATGGTGAATGAAAATGCTATGGATACTTGCATCATGGCTATGGAAAGTTCCGGTGTGATGATCACCTATGCATTCTGTGCCTTCGCTTTTGCACCGGTTTTTTGTGAGGATCTGGAACAGAAATATCTGCGTTACAGTATTGGGCGGGGAAACAGAGGAAAATATGTGGTGTCAAAAGCAGCAGTGATCTATCTGGCATCGGCTGCCGCCATGATCCTGGGGATGGGGATTTTTTGCCTTTATGTGCGCACCAGGCTGCCCTGGACTCGGGACGGGGTCTGCTCTTTGGCGGGGGGACTGTACGGTTCTTTGATAGAAAAGGGACAGTATGCGTCCTATCTTTTTCTGTGCGCCCTGCAGATGGGGATGCTGGCTGGCACTTTATCGCTGTTTGCCGCTTTTGTCTCCCTGTTTGTTACAAATAAAATGATCATTCTCATCACTCCGGTTCTGGCCCATCAGGTTCTGTTGGAATTTCGGGGATCCGGCTGGGCAAATGTGATGATCTTTAATCCCAGAGCCCAGCCCTTTTCCGGGGATGCAGCATATTTTTTGACGGTATGCGGTTTCAGCCTTCTGCCAGGGGCAGTATTTACTTGGGGAATATACAGGCAGATAAAACACAGATTGTAGAGGAGCAGATATGAGAGTATTGCAGTATATATGGAAAAATGCAGGTTTGAAGATATTCAACAGTAAAATGGCAGCATTTCTCCTGCTGATGCTTGTGGCAGGCAGAACTTTTGTGAATCCTCTGCGCCAGTTTTCCGCTGAGGTGGATTATCCCGTCTCCTGGTGCGTTTTTCCCTTTGTTCTGTGCAGCTTTACTTATCTGATTCTCTTCTGGTTCGGCGTGATCTATGCAAATTCTGATGTTCCCTTCATGCAGCATGTGAATATGTATCATACCATTCGCATGGGGCGCAGACGCTGGGCACTGGGACAGATGGGTGGAATTTTTCTCAGATCCTTTGTTCTTGTGATGATAGCAGCAGTATTCACGATATTGCCGCTTTTGGCGGATGTGGAGTGGAGCAATGAATGGGGGAAGCTTTTAAGAACAGCTGCATCCACCAATAGTCTGGCCCGGTATCAGAGCAGTGTGGTTCTCTACTATGATATTTTTTCTGAATTTACGCCTCTGGAACTGATGGCGGCGGTGATTCTGATCGGTACGCTGACAGCAGCACTGATCGGGATGCTGATGTTCTTTTTCAGTCTGTACTGCAATAAGATTTTTGCAGTGGCAGGAGGACTGGCCCTGGCTATCGGGTTGTTTCCGGTGCTGAATCTACATCCTCTGCTGCGCCATAAGCTGGCCTGGTTCGTTCCCACTGTGTGGGCGGAGGTGGCCAGGATCGCAACACCGGATCATGGTTATTATTGGCTTCCGCCGTTGTGGTATATGATAGGTTTCCTGGTTTTAAGCATTGGAATTCTGGCAGGAGTGATCCTGCACAAGGTGAGAGCTATAGAATTTCAATGGGAAAATGAGGATATGTAACAGACGAGGCAGGACGAGCAGAAAGGATGGGAAGCGAATGGAGGAGACAAAAGGATTTATCATAGAAGTATCTCATGTGAGCAAGCGTTTTGGAAACACACAGGTGCTAAAAGATGTTTCCTTAAGATGTGAGAGCGGAAAAATTTACGGACTGGTAGGGCATAATGGTTCCGGAAAAACAGTACTGTTTAAGATCCTTTGCGGTTTTCTCTCTTGTGAGGAGGGAACCGTGAAAGTTAATGGAAAAGTAATGGGAAAAGAGAAGGATATGCTTACAGAAGCCGGTATCATTATTGAGGATCCAGGATTCCTGCGAACCTGGAGCGGATATCACAATTTGGAATTTCTTTATACTCTGCGAAATAGAAAGAACAAGGCGTACCTGTATTCTGTAATGGAAAAAGTGGGGTTAGATCCGGGGATGAGACGGCCGGTGGGAAAGTATTCTCTGGGAATGCGACAGAGGCTTGCCATTGCCCAGGCGATCATGGAGGATCCCGGGATTCTGATTTTAGATGAACCGATGAATGGGCTGGATAAAAAGGGTGTGGGAGAAATCCGGGCCCTTTTGCTGAAAATGAAGGAGGAGAACAAGCTGATCATTCTGGCCAGCCATAACCGGGAGGATATTCAGATCCTCTGCGATGAAGTGTATGAGATAGAGGAGGGAAGGCTTAGGAAACTTTGAGAATAAAAGGTTCAGACGCTTTCCATACGCCAGATTCCCCAGTGGGTGATGGGCAGCTTTGAGGACAAAAGGTTCAGACGGTTCTCTCCACCACGATCTCATGGAGTACCAGATGTTCCCGGTCATCGAAACTTCGGGCGGCTAAGACCAGAAGGTCTCCAGCTTCCAGGATGGTTTGGCCGGTGGGAATGAGAATTTCCTCTCTGCGTATGATCATAGATACCAGCAGCTCGGAGGGCAGCTGCAGCTGTTCCAGGGTTTGATTGCACCAACTGTGTATTTCCTTTAAGTGCAGTTTGATAAAGCTGATATCGCTGTCTTCCTGATAGTCATTGAAGGTATAGCCCACGTCCGTTGTCCGGTCGATCATGGAGAGCTTTTTTGCCACCAATGGCAAAAAGGTTCCCTGTATGGAGATGGACATGATTACGATACAAAATACTAAATTGTAGAGATTGTAGGTGAGCTCTATATTGCTGAGCACCGCCTGAATGGCAAACACGATGGAGGCGGCACCACGCAGTCCGGCCCAGGAGACCATTGCGATCTGCCGCAGTCTGGAATGAAATGGAGCCAGCAAAACCACACTTACAGTCGGCCGTACTGCCAGAGTTAAAATAAGCATCAGAACAATTGCCGGGACAATGACAGCAGATAACTGAACAGGGGTAACCAGCAGTCCCAGCAGGAAAAAGATCTGTACCTGCGCGACATGAGTAAGTACGTCAAAAAAGTGGATCAGATATTTTTTGTGAGATAAATTTGCATTTCCGATCCAGATACCGCACAGATAGACGCTTAGATAGCCATTTCCACCAAAATAGGAAGGGATTGCGTAGGAGAGTACCATGACTGCCAATAAAAAGATGGTGTGGCTTTGCTGTGTGGGAAGCAGTTGCCGATGAAGCAGCTTTACTGCCAGCCACCCCATAGATATGCCACAGAGGACAGCAATGGCAAGCTGTTCTGCCAGCAGCAGGGGAATGTGGACAGATTCGCCGCTCAGCAGAGCGATTGCTGCGGTTGTAAGCATATAACTCATAGGATCGTTGGAGCCGGACTCCAACTCCAGCAGGGAGTCTGTATGATAGTTCAGGGCCAGATTTTGGGAACGGAGGATATTAAAGACCGAAGCAGCATCCGTTGAGGAGATCCCCGAGCCGATGAGAAAGCTCTCTAACCAGGAAAGAGCGAAGACAAAGTGGGCAAAGACTGCCACACCGACGGCAGTTCCGGCCACACCAAGGGTAGACAATAACACCGAGGGAAGCAATACCGGACGCGCTACTTTGATGTTCGTCTCGAATCCGCCGTAAAACATGATAAAGATCAGGCAGATGGAACAGATGGCGCTGACGGATTCGTAATCATTAAATGGAATTTTA
>ENA-ORTM01002702-ORTM01002702.1-human-gut-metagenome-genome-assembly--contig:-NODE-2702-length-13746-cov-6.121832_pt1 | contig 13746 bp, 10 predicted proteins | sample MGYA00241909_ERZ509182 | MGnify/ENA primary metagenome ERZ509182 (study PRJEB26280, sample SAMEA2338855) | human gut metagenome | biome: human gut; feature: human-associated habitat; material: faeces...
GAACATAACAAGAGGACAGCACTTAAGAAAGTGAGGAGACAGTATGAATCCAAGAATCGCATTAATGATCATAGCAACTGTAATCGACGTGTTAATCAGACAACTTGATGATAAAAAATGAAAAAGATAGATAAGAAAAGAAGTGATGTGAAAAAATGTCAAAAAAATACAGAAATATTGAAAAAAATAAGAAAAATGTAGTAAAATAGTATTTGGAGATGTAATATAATTACGGTATGGATTAAAAAAATAACAATAACTAATTAAAGAAGGTGCGGGATATGGGAAAACATTTTATTTCAGTATTAGGAACAGGATTATATCAGTCAACAACTTATTATTATAAAGAAAAGAGTGTTATAACGCCTTTTATACAGGAAGCGCTGGCTGAGATGCTTTTTGACGATATACAGGAAGGTGACAGGATTAGTGTTTTTGTCACTGAAAAAGCAAAAGAACAAAACTGGGATAATCGTAAATATACAGCAAGAGAACGTGAGAATGCAGAAAGGCTGGGACATGAGATTCCGGATGTAAAAACAGGGTTAAGGGATATTCTTCAGAAGAAATATGGAAATATTTTAGATGATATAGAATTATGTATGATTCCCATTGGTGCAGATGAAAATGAGTTATGGAAAATCTTTCAGGTTATTTTTTCAAGGATTCAGGAAGATGAGGAACTCTATATTGATATTACCCATGCACTTAGAAACATTCCGATACAGATGCTGGCAGTTATTTCTTATGCGAGAGTGCTGAAGAATATTACAGTAAATGGAATTTACTACGGAGCTTTTGAAGTGAAGGATAATGTTCAGAACAGGACACCGATTTTTAATTTGCAGACGTTTCTGGATATTTTAGACTGGTCACAGGCAGCAAGTTCCTTTATCAAGTACGGAAACAGTGATCAGATTTACGAATTGTGTTCTGCGCAGAAGCGTATTTACCGCGAAAAAATGTCAGAATTGTTTAAGCTCACAAAAGAACTGAATAATTTTACACATAACATGGAAACTTCAAGAGGATACTATGATCCGCAGAAAGAGAAAAATACAAATAAGAAAGAAATGAGTGTGCTTGGAGCATACAAAGAATATAAAAAATATTATAATCTGATGAAAGAAGAAGATGAGCAAAAGGAAGATCAGGAAGAACGGCAAGGCAGTATCATTAAACCTATGGAGGGACTTTTGTCACGTATAGATGAAAGTATAGCTGATTTTAATGTAGATACGAATCTTGAAATGGGAATGGCAACTGTAAGGTGGGCGATAGATAAAAAGAATATACAACAGGGTTTTACGGCTTTTGAAGAAACAATAAAAACATTTCTGTGTGAATATTATGGTCTGGATGAAAGAAGCGAAGAAGACAGAGATCACATATGTAAAAACATCTGCCGGGAATTAAATCTGAATTATAAAAATAAGTGTAAAGATAAAAATATTTCGGAAATGGAGGCAAGAGAAGTAATCTGTAAAGAATGGATTATTCGGAAGGAAGAAGAGGGGAGAATGGAATTGTCCTGTGATAAAAAAACACGAATACATGAAATGTTTTTGACTATTCCGCAGGAGTTATTTGAACTGATACCCCAAATAGGTGATCGGAGAAACAGTATGAACCATTTTGGATTCAGCAATCTGTATATGTTTACAAGTAAAGGTCTTGAGAAAGACCTGAAACAGGAATTTGAAAAGTTTGTTCAGATAAAATTAAGCATGGAAGAAAAGAAAGCACACAAAAAGGAAGGGGAATAAAGATGGAACATATTTTAACAATGTTGGAAGTGTCACAGAAACAATCCTATATATTCAGCAGTAACAAACTAAAAGATAATATCACAAATTCAGCAGTCATAGCATGGATCATGAGTCCGGAATATTTCCAGAAAACTGTAAATGATGAGAAAATCTTTGATATGGAAAAAAATTTGGTATATTCCGGCGGCGGACATATTGTACTTGAATTTAAAGAAACAGCGCAGGCAGTGGAATTTGTCAAAAGGGTTACCTATCAGATACATAAAGACTATGCAGGAATTGACGTGTTTGCAGTTGTTGAGCCATATGACAGCGATAATCTTGGAGAATGTCTGAAAGATTTAACAGATAAACTGGAACTGAAGAAATCACGAAGACTGGCGGCTTTTCATCAGGGAACCTTTGGGGTTGAAAAAATAAATTCTACCACATTAAAACCTGAATGCTGCGAAAATAAATGTGAAATGCCAAAACAGGAGGAAAAAACTGACAGGGAACTCTCACCACAGGATTACGAGAGAGCAATGAAATTTGAAGACCTGGGTGGTTCAAGAAATGAATCCAATTTTATTGCTGTGGTACATATTGATGGAAATGCAATGGGAAAGAGAGTGGAAGCCCTGTACACACAGAACAAAAATGCATCCTGGGAAGATTACAAGAAGAAACTCCGGAATTTCAGTTCTTCTATAGACAGTGATTTTAAAGAGGCATACCGGGATATGACAGATGAAGTATGTAAGAACATTGAGAATGGAAATCTGAAGACGCTGAATATAAAAAAATTTCCTGTCCGCAGGATTATCACAGCCGGAGATGATATCTGTTTTGTTACAGAAGGCAGAATAGGAATCGAATGTGCGGTATCTTTCATCCGGGCATTGGGAAAGAAAATCAACAGTGAGGATAAGACAGGATATGCGGCATGCGGCGGTATTGCTGTTGTTCATCAGAAATATCCGTTCTACAAGGCTTATGAGCTTGCAGAAATGTTATGCAGTAATGCAAAGAAATTCGGAGCATCATTGAGTGAAGATGGTACAGGACGGGATATTTCGGCGATTGACTGGCATATTGAATTTGGAGAAATAAAGGATACACTGGAGGAAATCAGACAGGATTATCAGACGTTGGATGGAAAACGGATGGAACTCCGCCCTTATATTGTAAGTGCGTCTGACAAGATTATGAAGAAAGAAACTATCAGAAGATATGAAAACTTTAAGAAATTGATTCTTGCAATTCAGGATGAAAAGATTGCATATGCCAGAGGAAAAATGAAGGAACTGCGTACTGTTCTCAAAGAAGGTGAAACTGCATCAGCTTCTTTTACAAAATTTAACAAGCTGGATGAAATCGCTCTGGAAGGATATCAGGGTATTTATAAAGAAGTATCAACAGATAAAATAGCCAGTGGACAAGGTCTGGAACGTAAACTTTTTGTCAGGACACAGGATAACGTAGAGAGGGCTGCCATATTTGATGCTCTCGAAGCATGGGATACATATATTGGATTTGAGGAGGCAGAACAGTGAAAATAAAAATGGAATTGATTTCAGATGCGATATTTGGAAATGGAGCAAGTATTCCAGGCGGAGAAGATATCGCTGTTTTATCAGATGAATATGGATTTCCATATTATAAAGGCGGAACATTTAAAGGAGTTTTCAGAGAAGAGCTGAACCGATATTTAAACTGGACCGGATTGAGTAAAGAAGAAATTGAGAATAAAGTTACAGAATTACTCGGAAAAAGCGGGGATGACAGCGCTGTGGAAGAGCATAAACTGGTATTTTCTGATTTTTGTATATCGGATGCTGTAAAGGAATGCGTAATAGAAGAAACAGGACAGGACAATCCACAGGAAATATTGGATTCCCTTACTCATTTGCGTACATTTACCAGTATTTCTGAAGATGGTATGGTAGAAAAAGGCAGCCTGAGAATGGCAAGATGCGTAAATAGAGGACTTTGTTTTTACAGCAATATATCTTGCAGACAGGAAGACGGAGAACTCGTAAAAGAGGTACTTTCTCTTATTAAATGGATCGGAACGATGAGAAACCGTGGTTTCGGAAAAGTAAAAATTTCTGTGGCAGAACAGGGGGAGAACGATGACTGAATATATTAAATATCAGATAAAAAATATAGAACCTCTCAGAATTGCGGATGACAGTACAAGCCAGAATGGACAGACTACCACATTAAGGTATATTCCGGGAACAACCATAAGAGGCTGGATCATTAATCAGCTGGCGAAAAGAGCGGATTTTGAGAACCTGAAAAAAGATCTGTTTTCTGATAACGTAAGATATCTGAATGCATATATCAATAAGGATGAAAAATCTCTTCTTCCGTCACCAAAAGGATTCTATGAAGACAAGACTGTGACAGAGGGCAAAAAGAAAATAGAAAATGTAGTCCTTAGGGGAGATTTTACAGAAGGATATAAGAGAGCATCTTTAGGCAGGTTTTCTTATATGGATGAAGAATGTATTCACTATTACAGTGTCGATACAAATTCAGATATGAAAATAAAAATCAATCTGAACGAAGGAGAAAAACAGAACGTTTTCCGTAATGAATACATATCACCGGGTTATTGCTTTTCTGGATATATCGCTGTGAATGATCATGAAACAGGAGAAATGATAAAACAACTGTTTACGGACAGAATCATACTTGGAAATGCAAGATCAGCAGGATTTGGAAAGTGTGAGGTCTTAAATAGTGAAATAACAGAACAGCTTCCATATGAGGAGTATCTTCCGGAAAAAGAGCAGAAAAATTCCTGCTATATGATGTTGCTTTCTAATACAGCTTTTATAGATCAGAACGGAGAAATTTGTGGATTTACAGAAGAGACGTTGGAAGCTCTGGAGAATAAAATGGGAGTCCAAAATCTGAATATAGCATTCTGTGCGACTTCAACAGTTCAGGTACGTGGATATAACAGAAGCTGGGGAATAAAAATCCCGTCTCTTCCTGTGTATGAGCAGGGAAGTGTTTTTCATTTTACCTATGATGGAGTTCTGTCTCCGGAAAATATGAGAAAGCTGGCAGATACAGGAATCGGAATACGTATCAATGAAGGTTTTGGACGAGTCCTTTTCCTGAAAGATTATGAAAAGATACAGTATAAATGTGCAGAAAAATATTTTGATGATTCAGTAAGGGAAAAGAAAACAGAACTTACGAAAGAGGACAGTAAAGTACTCAGGACAATTGCCAGATCTTATTACAAAAACAAACTGGAGAGAAAAATGCAGGAGTATGTCCTGAAAGCTTCGCATGAGAAAAGCTTCTGGGGAACCCGAACAAGTAACAGTCAGCTGGGAGAACTGGATTCCAGAATCACAGCTAATAAATACAATCCTCAGGAAGCCAAAACAGCAATTTATAACTATCTGGAGCATGCAAATGAAAAAGAAGAGACAAACAGTGTGCAGAAAGTTCATAACAGCCTGAAAAAAACAAAAAAATACGTAGATCAGTTATATGCAACAGATTTGGAAGAACTGGTGGGCTTTAGTGGAAAACAGAAAGGGTATGTCATGGGAATACCCGTATCAGAACTGATGAGCCAGACAGAAAAAGATTCATTGAAGCTGGAATTACTGACCAGTCTGATACGATTTAAAAATAAGGGGGATAAATAAATGGCATTGAATTATTCCTATAATAAGATAATTAAATATGTGATAAAGGCAGAATGCCGAGAACCGCTGCATATAGGAAGTGCTGAGGGAAGTTCGGAGGAAGTGCTGATTCATCCGGTGGATCGTGTTCCTTTTATCCAGGCATCCAGTATCGCCGGGGTGTTCAGAAGCTATTACGAGCAGGCTTATGGAGATAATGGTACAGGAGATCTTTTTGGAGACAGAAAATTTACAGAAAGCACAAACGCATCAGAAAAGGGAAGTAAAATACGTTTTTCAGATGGTTGTTTTGAAAATAAGGGGAGAGATCTGAAACTGGAACTCAGGCCCAGAGTAAGTATTGATCCTGTAAGCGGAACATGCAAGGAGAGCATTGTAAAAGGAACAAGCCAAAAATCCGGACATAAATTTAATATGGAATACATAAGTGCAGGTGCAGAATTTGTGTTTGAAATATATCTTTATGATGCACGATGCAAAGATCAGATAGAAGATATCCTGACGGCTATGAATCAGGGAATTATCCAGATTGGCGGGCAGAAGAGTAATGGATGCGGGTACATCAAAGTTGTCAAAGCACTCTGCAGAGAATTTGATATGACAAAACCGGAAGACAGAAAGCTGTGGTATGAAGAAGAGGAACTTCCTGAAGAAAATTATAAGGAGATTACGACCTCGCTGCAAAACAAAAGCAAAATGAAAAATGCTTTTGAGATTCTGCTGGAAGGTCATACAGAAGGAGAACTGCTTGTAAAGAGTATTTCTACGCTAGATGTAGGACAGGATGCAGCAGACAGTGAAAACATACGAAATGGGAAAGGAGATTATATCATTCCCGGAAGTTCATTTAAAGGTGCTCTGCGTGCGCAGATGGAGAAGATTGCAGCGTATTTATCTGAGAATGGAACAGAATGTGAAGCTATTATCGAAGATGCTTTCGGAAAAAGAGGAACCGATGATTATAGCGGAAAAATAGGGAATCTGTTTGTGTATGATACAGTAGTAGGAGACAGGGAAGAAAATGATGTGGCTCCTCTGAAAAGACGTATCCATATTGATAAGTTTACAGGTGGTGTAATACATGGAGGACTTTTTTCTGAGAAAAATGTCTTTGGTGATCTGAATCTCAGACTTACAATTCGAAATAAGAATTTCCCGGAAAAAACATGTGGGATTTTAGTTATGGCACTTAGAGATCTTGCAATCGGGGCGATGAACCTTGGAAGTGGATACAATATTGGAAAAGGTATGATTTTGGTGAAGAAGATAGTTGTGAAAGACTGTCGTGATTCAGAAAAGGTGGCAGTTCTGGATTTCGAAAATAACAGAATACTGGATGAGAATCAGATTATCAGCCAGTGTCTCGCAGCAGTGCAGGAGGTATAGGAGATTATGTCATATGAAATAAAAAGAATGAGCACAGAGGAAGCCAGACCACATATTCCGGATTATGAATATGCTTTGATATATCTGATAAGTGAAATAATACTTACGAAAACAGATTGCATCAGTGAGATTAACTGGGAAGAATGTACGGAAGCCCGCTTTTTTTCAGAAGAAAAAGAACTGCATTTCTTCAGACGTGATGGTCAGATGCAGGCTGTAGAAGTAAGGGATAAAGATGAAAAAGATGAAATTGTAAAAACTTATGACCTTGCAAATAAATTTCAGGCAGCAGGCAAGATAATTAAAGTAAAGCAGTATATTGATTATGACAAAGATGGACAGGCTAATATTGCATTAACCCGGCTGACTGGAATTGAGTAACCGATTATTGGAGATTACGAGGTAGCGATATGGAAGAGTTTGATCTTAAAAAACTGATGAGTGATATGCAAGGTGGAAAAAATATGCCGGAAAAAGATAATAAAATGAAAAAGAAAAATGGTGTTTCTGGAAAAAATAATGGACAGCAACGTAATGGCAGTAATTCCGGGCAAAACGCTGAAAGAAAATATGTGGGTGCACCTTATAACTTTGTTCCATTTACCAAAAAGCTTTATACTTATAAAGACAGAACACCGGCAGCACATAATAGTGTGGAAGAAAATTTAATTTCCGGTGAGATTGATTATGAAATGACTGCGCAGACTTCTGTCTTTATTGATGATGGTACCAAGGAGCATCATTTTTATAAAAATCGTGATGGAAAGTACAGCATTCCCGGAAGTTCTGTACGTGGGCTGATCCGAAACAATGTCCAGATTCTGGGATTTTCCGGATTCGATGATGACATTGATGATTATGCGCTTATGTACCGAAATGTTGCAGGAGGTGCAGAAAGAAAGAGATATGCAACTATTCTGGGAAACAGACTGCTTCCGGTTGGAAATGGAAAGAGTATCAGTATACTGAAGGAAGTACAGGCTGGATATATAGCAAAAACGGAAACAGGCTACAGGATATATAAAACTCGTGTGGATAGTATAAAAAAAGAATATGGAAAGATGAATTATTATATAATCAGTGAAAGGACAATGGGTAAAGAATATTTTCCATATAAAAAAAGAAAAAAATCTCCATATGATTTTTTTGAATCCGATAAAGGAAAATATAAAACACAACATTTGTTAGATGAGGAATTTGTAAGAACAGAAGTTCCAAAGAAAAATGAAGTAGTAGTACATTATCGTGGTAGCAGAAACAAAGATTACAAACCTTTTTATGCTGCGATTTCTTATCAAATTAAAGATTTAAAACATATTATAGCAGTTGGAAAACCGGGAGAATATGAAAATAAAGAGAATGGAGCTAGAGGAACTGTGATCAGTACAGGTGCCATGAACGAAAAGAAGGCAGTTTATATAATCCCTGAAATAGATCAGAAGAAACAGCCTGTAGATATTCCACCAAAAGACATTGAAGCATTCAAAATTGATATAGAAAAAAGAAAAAACACGTTAAAACAATTTGGCGGACGGGAATTTTTTGATCTCCCAAAAGAAGGAGAGATAAAACCTGTTTTCTATGTTGAACTTAATGGCAGATTGTACTTTGGCTTTACGCCGAGACTTCGTTTATTCTATGATCATACCATTAAAGAAGGTCTGTCAGAAAATCAGAAAAAGAAAGAGATTGACTATGCGAAAGCAATGTTTGGATACAGTAATGAACAGAGCAGTTACAAATCAAGAATCTCATTTTCTGATGCAGTGATCGTGCAGGAATGTCAGGAAAAAGCAGGAAGAAAGTTAATCCTTGCAGAGCCAAAACCTACCAGTTATCTGGATTATCTGAAACAGGATGAGAGAAATGTTTCTACATACAATTCAGAGAATTTTGAATTGCGTGGAGTGAAACAATACTGGCTGCATAATCAGGAACCAAAAGTAGAGCCTCTTGATCCTCGAAAGGAGAAAGCTGCATCTACATTGTGTCCATTACCTGCAGGAACAAAGTTCAGAGGAAAAATCAGATTTCATAATCTGACAGAGGATGAACTGGGACTCCTTCTATGGGCGGTCCGTCTGGAAAAAAATTCTTGGATGAATATCGGTAAGGCAAAAGCCTATGGATACGGAAATATTTCTGTGGCTGTTACAGATGCAAAAAAGATAGATATGGAAGAAGCATACTTATCAACCAATATGCTGAGTCTGTCACCATTTAAAAAACTTGATACAGATGCTCTGATTCTTTTCTACAAAAAATTTATTGCAGAAAAACTGCAGTTAGGAAGTGTTGAAAAATCTCCGAGGATTCAGGGATTTCTTACAATGAGAGATTCAGAGCAGATACCTGCGGAAACTACAATCAGGTATATGAGTATTGATAAAAGAGAATACCAGAACAGACAACGACCACTTCCGGAAATCAGAGAAGTTGTATGTAAAAAGCAGTAGGAAGGAACAGAGAAATGTTCATAAATTATACGAATCATCCATCTGCAAACTGGGGAGAAAAACAGACCAGACAGGCATCGGAGTATGGAGAAATAGTGGATATTCATTTTCCGGCTATTTCTCCGGAAATGAGCAGAGATGAAATATATGAACTGGCATGTAGAGAATGTGAAAGAATTCTCTGCATACTGGAACATGAAAGTGATTCTGCTGTTTTATGCCAGGGAGAGTTCAGCTTCACTTATCTTATGGTCCGCTTTCTCCAGAGCAAAAAGATAAAAGTGCTTACAGCAGTATCAGAGCGAAAAGTAAAAGAATTGTCTGAGGGAGATATTTCCCGTAAGGAAGTGGAATTTTGTTTCCAGGGATTTCGGGAATATGATGGTCGCTGGATGCGGCCAAAACCAGATGAAGAACTGCATCCGTCTGTACATAAGAAAGAGTTTAACAGAAAGAAAAAAGAAGAAACCATTCTTATTACACAGCTGGGACTTGGAGGATATCAGAATACCACTTATATTGATGAAAAAGGAAATAGAATAGCCAATACTGGTTATGCGTTTGACGCAGTTGTACAGAAAGAAAATCCAGATAAAATGCTTTTTATAGGAACCCGTAATTCAAAATGGGATGATGTTATCAAATGGTATAGTCAAGATCTGGATGAAAAGGAAAAAGAAGAAGGCAGAGAACTTGGAATTCTGATTAGTGAGAAAAAAACAGATTGGAAAGCGGCCGAAGCATTTCTGTGCAAAGCAGGAAGATTTGAAAAGGTAAAAATAGCGATTATTCCCAATGGCAGCAGTGAAGAGCAGTTGAATGAATACTTTAATATTCTGTTTGAGGCTTTTAATCAGATTTTGGATAAAGAGAAAAACACCAGGATTATATTTGACATTTCCAATGGATTCCGGTCAATTCCTCTGTACATGATGATGTTCATTCGTTATGTAGGGATGATCAGTAATAAGAAGATTTCTTATACAGTATATTATGGAATGTTTGATGCAAGACAGGGAAATGCCACACCCTTGGTAAATCTCAATACAGTTTCTGAACTGACAGAGTGGATCAATGCAATCAGTGAGTTTCGAAGCTTTGGCAGTGTAAAAAAACTTTATCAATGTCTGGAAATGGAAAAGAATAAAGACAATGCAGATGAAGTTAATGGGATTATCACAGAGATTCAGCATTTTGATTATGCTCTAAATTCCAATAATCTTTATTATCTTGAGACAGGAATAAAATATATTGTAAATCTTGATGTTGATTCACTGCAGTTATCCAGTCAGGCAAAACTGATGTTGGAAGATCTGCGAAAGGATTTTTCAGATCGTTTCGTAGATGAAACAGCCATGTATCCCCATGCAAGAATGTTAGTAAAACTCTCTCAGCTGTTTACACAACAGGGACGATACGGAGCAGCAGCAGTTTCTGTTCAGGAAAGTATTATCACTTATATTATGGAAAGATATGTTCGAACCTATATTATGGATACAGAAAATCTGAACAGTGACGAATATGAGCGGTACATACAGCAGTATGATAAACGAAGACCGGTGAAGGAACACTTTGACAGGAAGGTAAATGCATATATGAGTGCCCAGGGTAAGAGAAAAGCTATTTCTGATGAGATGTGCAGATTTATGGAATTATATTTAAATATAAAAAATGACATCCGAAATGTAGATGCACATATTATTGCCAGAGAAAAAGTTCCTACGTCTGCAAAAATGGAAGAATGGTTGAACAAATCGATAGCCTTTATGTTAAAAGATATGAATACATTTATTCCACAAAGTCAGAATAATGGATTTGCAGTATTATATGAAGACTTTAGGATAGAGGAAAATTCTGCAGAAAAACAAAAATATGCAATAGAATTTATCAGGGGAACTTCTGATGGAAAATGGAATCTTATTAATGAAGGTCAACCGGAAATATCGGGAGATTTCAGTCAAAAACTAAGCACTGCGGGAGTAAAACAGGAAACAGTTCAGAAATTGAGACAGGAGCTGCTTTATGTTAAAAACAGAAGTGAAAAAAACTTAATATTTACAACATCAGATCTGAAGAAAATGCCTCTTATATGTAAAATCTTAAATACATGGTTTGAAACAGATAAACAGCGAAAACCTCAGTCAGGAGAAGTCCTTCAGTATTTGCAAACAAAACGTGATATGAAGGGAAAGAAGAAAACAGCATATGAAAGACTTGAGTCTGTTATGAAAAATAATTTGTTACAAAAAGTTCTGAACATATTGACAGAATGATATAGTAAAGAGTATTATAAATATGTATACATATTTCTTCCACAGCACAAGCACAAAAAAACAATGGAAAATGTTAATTGACAGAAAATTCAGTTAATTACTTGCAAAAAACCTCTCCAGAGCCCAGTAAAATCAAGGGTTCTGGGAGGGTACTGAAGAAATGAGTAGAAGCCCGTTGAGGGCATTGACACACTCATACTGGCTCCCCTTTACAGGTTTAATTGTACCGAAGAAATGAGTAGAAGCCCGTTGAGGGCATTGACACACGAACCCTTCATTCAGCCTTCCAACCTGTGAAATATGAAGAAATGAGTAGAAGCCCGTTGAGGGCATTGACACAGAATGGATTCTTTTCTGTAGTACCTCCGATAACAGAAGAAATGAGTAGAAGCCCGTTGAGGGCATTGACACTTGTGATATCGGTGTTTTCTTCCCAAATATCCGTGAGAAGGAAGAAATGAGTAGAAGCCCGTTGAGGGCATTGACACATACAAAATTCCTTACTACAAGCACAACTCCTACTGAAGAAATGAGTAGAAGCCCGTTGAGGGCATTGACACATATCTGCGCTGTCTTAATGGAATATGGGACTTTAGAAGAAATGAGTAGAAGCCCGTTGAGGGCATTGACACTTCCTGATAGAGTGTCATCAGATATTGAAATATGTGAAGAAATGAGTAGAAGCCCGTTGAGGGCATTGACACATGTCTTCCAATTCAGAAATATTCATTTTTTTAAATCCGAAGAAATGAGTAGAAGCCCGTTGAGGGCATTGACACATAATAATGTCCTCCTTGTAATAATATTAATATAGCGAAGAAATAAGTAGAAGCCCGTTGAGGGCATTGACACAGGTCTTTCATTCCTCTGTAGATAGTATCATTCATGAAGAAATAAGTAGAAGCCCGTTGAGGGCATTTGTGAACTTGTTAAATTAGAACAGGAGGAATTTTAATGAAGACAAATGAGAAAAAGAATCTACGTGAGTTAACAGAAAAATGGATGTCAATGGAACGGAAAACATTTCTTCAGAGAGAAAAGGCGGAACGTTATTATGAAAAGAATCTGATGCAGCCGATTATTGAAAATTATATTGAACGAAATGCAGATATGGTCTTTGAAGAGGTTGATTACCTGATATTGTCAGTAGGAACATCATATGAACCATTAGTGCTTAATATTTCTTTATTGAAGCCAAAGAAAATACTATTTCTGTATACAGAAGAAACAGAAAATATCCTGAATAAAATTGTTGATTATCTAAAGTTGAAGGTGACAGATTATGACAAAAGTCTGGTAGATTCTACAGATTCGTTAAGTGTATATCAGAGAATAAAACAGGTTTATATTACTTGGGATAAACCGGAAAAAGTTTACATTGATTTCACAGGTGGCACAAAAACCATGTCGGCAGCGGCTGCACTAGCTGGCTCGCTGATAAATGTACAGCTTGTTTATGTAGGAACTGAAAAGTATCTTACAGATTTCCGAAAACCAGAGCCGGGAAGCGAAGAACTATTTTATATTGATAATCCAATAGAAGTATTTGGTGATATAGAACTTGAGAAGATATTTGCACTGATAGAACGTAACAATTATGCGGGAGCAGCTGGAAAATTGAAAAAACTAAAAGATAATATTCCAGATCCGTTAAACCGGCAACAAATTAACTTTGTATACTTATTAGTTAGAATTTATGAACACTGGGATGCTTTGGAATTTCAGAACGCCTTTCAATTAATGGAACAATTACTTATAGAACTCAAGCGAGATTATCGTGTACATAAAAAAATCTTAATGATGGATTTTCAATCCATGCTTACATGTCAATATAAAATCTTATTTCAGTTAAACAAAATTCCAGATTTAATCATTCAGAAAAAACAAAAATCTATTTTAACAATCGTAGCAAGAATTCCCTTACCTCTATAGGTGATGGGATGAATTGCACATTCGTGCATATCTGTTCAAATTCATAAAAAATCGCAAAAACACTTGTTCTGATACAATAAATATATTATAATAGAAAAAAGAACAATATGCTCTTGGAATTTGGACGGTCGAAATAAGCAATAAGTGAGTGTACATAATGAGTTTAGATAATAATTCTCATTCAGTGTTTTTGTTTGATTCTGGTTATGAAATATGGCAGAAAGATGCTGGACGATAAGATGTCAGAGAGAACAAAAGAAATCTTTGAAAT
>ENA-ORTM01002709-ORTM01002709.1-human-gut-metagenome-genome-assembly--contig:-NODE-2709-length-13695-cov-2.921994_pt1 | contig 13695 bp, 9 predicted proteins | sample MGYA00241909_ERZ509182 | MGnify/ENA primary metagenome ERZ509182 (study PRJEB26280, sample SAMEA2338855) | human gut metagenome | biome: human gut; feature: human-associated habitat; material: faeces...
TGAATATGCAGGAAACAGAATATATTAATGTGTACGGTGCGCGCGTGCACAATTTGAAGGATATTGACGCTGAGATTCCCCGTAACAGTCTGACTGTCATCACCGGATTGAGCGGCAGTGGGAAATCTTCTTTAGCTTTCGATACGATTTTTGCAGAAGGGCAGCGCCGCTATATTGAGACCTTTTCAGCGTATGCCCGCAATTTTCTGGGTAATTTGGAGCGTCCGGATGTCGACAAAATCACAGGTCTGAGCCCGGTGATTTCCATTGAGCAGAAAACGACGAACAAGAATCCCCGTTCTACGGTGGGTACGACGACTGAGATCTATGACTACCTCCGTCTGCTATATGCCCGTGCCGGAGTAGCTTATTCGTATTTGTCCGGTGAGGAAATGGTGAAATACACCGAAGAACAGATTCTGGAATTGATCCTGAAAGATTATAAAGGAAAGAAGATCTATTTGCTCGCCCCGTTGGTTCGTGCACGTAAAGGACATTATAGGGAACTGTTCGAGCAGGTGCGAAAAAAAGGATATTTATATGTCCGGGTAGATGGTGAAGTGCGTGAAGTAACGCATGGAATGAAGCTCGACCGTTATAAGAATCACGATGTGGAAGTGGTGATTGATAAATTGGTGGTGACCGAAAAAGACGACCGGCGGCTGAAACAAAGTGTGGCGACTGCTATGCGTCAGGGAGACGGCTTGATGATGATTTTAGATGCCCAGTCGGAAAGTATCCGTCATTATAGTAAACGTCTTATGTGTCCTGTGACAGGACTTTCTTATCGCGAACCTGCCCCGCATAACTTTTCATTCAACTCCCCGCAGGGAGCATGCCCGAAATGTAAAGGGCTGGGCGTTGTCAATCAGATTGATGTGGATAAGGTGATTCCCGACCGTGAACTATCCATTTATGAGGGGGCAATCGCACCTCTGGGAAAATATAAAAATGCCATGATTTTCTGGCAAATCAGTGCTTTGCTGGAAAAGTACGATGCGTCATTAAAAACTCCGGTCAAGGAATTGCCGGATGATGCCATCGAAGAAGTTCTCTATGGTTCTGATGAACGGATTAAGATCAAAAGCTCGTTGATTGGTACTTCCTCTGACTATTTTGTTACCTATGAAGGTGTTGTGAAGTACATCCAGATGTTGCAAGAGAAAGACGCTTCCGCAACAGCGCAGAAATGGGCGGAGCAATTTGCTAAAACCACTGTTTGCCCCGAATGTAAGGGAGCCCGTTTGAATAAGGAGGCATTGCATTTCCGTATCCATGATAAGAATATCAATGAGCTGGCGAATATGGATATCAACGAGTTGTACGACTGGTTGATGAAGGTGGATGAATTTCTTTCTGACAAGCAGAAAAAGATATCAGTGGAGATTTTGAAAGAAATCCGTACACGTTTGAAGTTCCTGTTAGATGTAGGGTTGGACTATCTTGCCTTAAACCGTAGTTCCGTTAGTCTGTCCGGAGGAGAAAGCCAGCGTATCCGTTTGGCCACTCAGATCGGTTCGCAGTTGGTGAATGTGTTGTATATTCTCGACGAGCCGAGTATCGGTCTGCATCAGCGTGATAATTTGCGCCTTATCAATTCTTTGAAAGAACTTCGGGACATCGGTAATTCCGTGATCGTGGTAGAGCATGATAAGGATATGATGCTTGCTGCCGATTATGTCATTGATATGGGGCCGAAGGCCGGTCGTCTTGGTGGGGAAGTGGTTTTTGCAGGCACTCCACAAGAGATGCTGAAAACCAGTACAATGACTTCGCAATACTTGAACGGACAGATGAAGATAGAAGTTCCAGCCAAACGCAGAAAAGGAAACGGAAAGTCTATCTTGTTGAAAGGAGCGAAAGGAAATAACCTGAAAAATGTAGATGTGGAGTTCCCGTTAGGCAAATTGATTTGCGTAACAGGAGTATCGGGAAGTGGAAAATCCACCTTGATTAATGAAACCTTGCAACCGATTCTTTCACAGAAATTCTACCGTTCTTTGCAAGATCCTTTGGAGTACGATTCTATTGAAGGGCTGGAATATATAGATAAGGTGGTGGACGTTGACCAGTCCCCGTTGGGACGTACTCCTCGTTCCAACCCGGCTACTTACACAGGCGTATTTTCGGACATTCGTAATTTGTTCGTTGGATTGCCGGAAGCTAAGATTCGTGGTTACAAGCCGGGACGTTTCTCCTTCAATGTAGCGGGCGGGCGTTGCGAAGCGTGTTCGGGAAACGGTTATAAGACGATTGAAATGAACTTCCTTCCGGATGTATATGTGCCCTGTGAAGTATGTCATGGCAAACGTTACAACCGCGAAACGCTGGAGGTGAAATACAACGGTAAATCCGTTGCCGATGTGCTTGATATGCCAATCGAAGAGGCTGCCCAGTTCTTCAAGGCCTATCCTTCCATTTCTCGCTATCTCGACACGCTCGTTCAGGTGGGACTTGGATATATCCGACTTGGACAGCCAGCTCCAACGCTTTCCGGCGGCGAATCGCAGCGAGTGAAACTTGCCACGGAATTGCAGCGAAGGTCCACAGGCAAAACCGTATATATTCTTGACGAACCGACCACAGGCTTACATTTTGAGGATGTGCGCAAACTACTGCTTGTTCTGCAGGGATTGGTAGACAAAGGCAATACCGTCATCGTTATCGAGCACAACCTCGATGTAGTCAAATCGGCTGACTGGCTTATTGATCTTGGCCCAGAGGGCGGAGATGGAGGCGGCACCATCGTTACTGAAGGCACGCCGGAACAGGTGGCGCAGTGCGAGCGATCCTGGACCGGCAAATTCCTTAGGGGCATGCTGTGAGCACACCCATTGAACGTCACAGTCCGGAAGTCTGGCGCAAAACCGTCGAGCAGATGAGCGTTGACGGCAGTGATGCCGTAGGGAGTGCCCTTTCTGACGGAAATGCTCCTTCCTGCGGAGGAGTGAACAAGAATGGCGCGCCTCTGCTGGGAGATTCGCGTGACCTGTTTCGTCCGAAAACATCTGATATTCCGGCACAGCCGGGCGTCTATAAGTGGCGAGACGGTGAAGGCAGGGTCATTTATGTGGGCAAGGCCAAAAACCTGCGCAACCGTTTGACCAACTACTTCCAGCCGTTGTATCAGCTGCATCCACGCACCCAGACCATGGTGCTTACGGCACGCAGCTTGGAATGGACGGTCGTAGGTACCGAACTTGAGTCATTGACGTTGGAATACACGTGGATCAAAGAGTTTGATCCACGATTCAACGTCGTGTTCCGAGACGACAAAACCTACCCGTATTTGGCGATCTCATCCGCAGAGCATGTGCCGCGGGTGTGGGTGACCAGAAGTCGCAAACGTCGAGATACCAGATATTTCGGTCCCTATGCCAAGGTGTGGGATTTGCGGCATAGTCTTGATCGGCTGCTGAAAACCTTCCCCGTGCGCACATGTTCGCAAAACGTCTATCACAAGGCGGAAGTTACCCGGCGCCCATGCCTGTTGGCTTCGATCGGCAAATGTTCAGCACCTTGCGTCGGGCGCATCAGTGCAGCGGAACACCGGAAAATGTGCGAACAGCTCGTCGGCGTGCTGACCGGTCGCATCGGCAAATCGTATATCGCGCAGCTCACTCGCGAAATGAAAGAAGCAAGTGCTGAACTTGAGTTTGAAAAGGCAGCACGATTGCGTGATCAAATCCAAATGCTGTCCACGGTGGTCGAGCAGAATGCCGTAGTGTTCGATTCCGATGTCGATGCCGACTTTTTCGGCGTCGAATCGGATGAGCTGGAAGCATCCGTGCATGCATTTTACGTACGTGCCGGTTCCATTCGCGGGGAACGCAATTGGAGCGTGGAACGGGTTGAGGATGTGACAGACGAGGAGCTGATCGCAGACCTCATCGTGCAAGTGTATTCGGAAACTGCGGGGGATACGTCCAATGTCTCCCAGTCAACCGTTGTCACCGAACAACGTAATGCCATCGGATCAACGCAAACCGTGACTGCGACCGATGCTTTGGCGCGCGCGCAGGCAACGCGAGAACGCAATGAACGTCAGGGGCAGACTGGTCGTGCGGATTTGCTCGCTCCCATCTCTCCGGTGCCGCGTGAGGTGATCGTTCCCATCGAGCCAGCCCGGCGTGAGGAGTTGGAATCGTGGCTCAGCGGACTGCGCGGCGGTGCTGTGAACATTCGCACGGCCAGCAGGGGAGGCAAAAAGCAACTCCTGGACCGTGCCAACGACAATGCCAGGCAGGCGATGCAGCGCAGCAAAATGAGCCGTATCAGCGATATGAGCGCCCGCACTACGGCCATGAATGATGTCGCCAAGGCGCTTGGGCTTGAACAGGCGCCGTTACGCATCGAATGCTATGACATTTCCAATACTGTTGGTGGTGCGTTCCAGGTCGCTTCCATGGTGGTGTTCGAGGATGCGATCGCCAAGAAGTCGGAATATCGTCGTTTCGCCATTCGCGGAGCGGACGGGCAAGGCGCGCTTGACGATTTGAGCGCATTGTATGAGACGCTGACGCGTCGATTCCGGCATGGCAATATCGCAGGCGATTCCGGCGAAAGCATGGACAACGAACGGCGGGCATCCGAACAGGGCGAACAGGTCGAGAAGCCGTCGGTGCAGCAGAACGTCGACCGTCATCATTTCGCCTATAAGCCGAATCTCGTGGTGGTTGACGGCGGCAAACCGCAGGTCATGGCGGCAGCGAAAGCACTGGAGGATTGCGGCGTGGACGATGTGGCCGTCTGCGGATTGGCGAAACGTTTGGAAGAGGTATGGGTTCCGGACGACGATTATCCGATCATTCTCAAACGTCAGTCCGAAGGCATGTATTTGCTGCAACGTGTTCGTGACGAGTCGCATCGTTTCGCCATCACCTACCATCGCCAGACACGAAGGAAAGGTGCGTTGCGTTCCGCATTGGACGATATTCCTGGCGTCGGAGAGGCGTATCAGAAGCGTCTGCTGAACCATTTTGGTTCGGTTCGTGCCATGCGGGAGGCGAATGCCGAGGATTTCGAGCAGGTCAAAGGCGTCGGAAAGGCCAAAGCCGAAGCCATTTATCAGGCGTTGCACGCCCGTGACGGGCAGTGACCGATGGGGAAGATGCAGTTTCGTCGAATAGTCCGAAGGATGGAATGGATTAGGATTGAGTAGCGGAAAAAGACAATCGGATTGCTAGCATGATAACGGTGAGTATTAAGGGAGGGAATATGGCTGAGGTCAATCACCGGTGTGCGGTTTTGGGCAAGCCTATCGCGCATTCGTTGTCTCCGGTGCTGCACAATGCCGCTTATCAGGCGTTAGGCCTTGATGATTGGTCGTACGACAAGCATGAGGTAGGAGAACCCGATCTTGAAGGTTTTCTCGAATCGCTTGACCCGACTTGGGCTGGTCTCAGTCTGACCATGCCATTGAAGAAAACAATTCAACCGTACGGTACGCCCTGCAATATGTGGGCGAAGGAACTTATGGTAGCCAACACCGCGGTGTTCGATTGGAACGAAACCTGCGTCAACGGTAATCCGGATCTTCCCGCCATCAAGCTGTATAACACGGATGTGCCAGGCATCGAGCTCGCTTTCGAACACTCGTATCAGACGCGCAGGATGGAGCCGAAGACGGACCGTTCGGGAACGGCTGTGATTATCGGCAACGGCAACACGGCGACGTCAGCGTTGGCCGCGTGCGTGGAATCCCCCGCAATTGGACACGTCATCGTCGTAGCTCGCCATCCCGAAAAGAACACCGCTCTCAAACCTCTTGCCGAACGATATTTGCCGTCGGAGCGACCGATAACCATTGTCGGAATGGATCATGCTGTTGAGGCGTTACGTCATGCAGATATAGCGGTAAACACCATCCCTGGCCTGGCTGCGGACAGTATCGCCGAAGCTTTGGAAACGTCAAATGCGAACATGGGCGGAACATTGCTTGACGTCGTGTACGATCCACGTCCTACCAAACTGATGCAGGCTTGGCGCCAAAGGGAAGGAACCGCCATTGGCGGCGAGGAAATGTTATTGTACCAGGCCATGGTACAGGTTTGGCTGATGACGGGAATCTGGAATAATGATCCGCCGAGTGGCATGATTGATCAGGACCGCACCGCGCGGTTGGAACAAGCCATGCGCATCGCACTTGAGGAGGCTCTGTGATGGCACAGGAAGATATCAATGCGCAAGCGAATGGCACGCATGCCAGCGCTCCTTCGCCTGCCGAAGGTTTTGAAGTATTGCTGATCACCGGCATGAGCGGTGCGGGGCGATCGCATGCGGCCAACAGTATTGAGGATATGGGCTGGTATGTGGTCGATAACATGCCTCCCAAACTGTTGGTGCCGCTGGTCGACATGATGACCACCGGAGCCAACATCCATAAGCTTGCGGCAGTCGTGGATGTTCGTTCCCGCGATTATTTCGACGATTTGTCCGCAGTGCTCAGCCATTTGGATGATCTTGGTGTGAAAACGCGCATCCTGTTCCTTGATGCCAGCAACGAGGTGCTGATCAAACGATACGAATCCGTACGCAGGCCGCATCCGCTGCAACAGGGCAACCGGCTGATTGACGGCATTCTCGAGGAACGTGACCTTCTTGAGAATCTCAAGGAGCGTGCAGACATCGTCATTGACACGTCGTCATTGAGCATCCACCAGCTGTCTACGAAACTATATGAGGCCATGCTTGGATCTGGGCCGACCACGGTTTCCGTGCACATCTTCAGTTTCGGTTTCAAATATGGCATTCCCATCGACGCCGATTTTGTCGCCGACGTGAGATTTCTGCCAAACCCATTCTGGGTGCCGGAGTTGCGTTCGCTCACTGGACGAGACAAGGCAGTCAGCGATTACGTGCTTTCCAGCGAAGGTGCCGCCGATTTCCTTGACGCATACGAAAAAGCGATTGCGATCGCGATCGAAGGGTATGCGCAGGAAGATAAACATTATGTGACGATTGCAATCGGCTGCACCGGAGGACAGCATCGTTCCGTTGCGATGAGCGAGGCCTTGGCCAAACGCTTGCGCGCGAGAGGGCTATCGGTTTCTGTTTCCGCACGTGAGCTTGATAAGCGGTAAGCGGAAAAATGACCGTATTATGAAAAAATAGTGTCCATATATAAAGAAATCAGGCTGTGATTGTCCAAGATGGACGGTATCACAGTAAGCCGTGGCAGTGCGGAATGATTCCGCGACTCGCCTGAAATTTAGGGAAGAACAGCAAGGTAGGAGGTTGGCTCTTGGCTCTTCTGGATGACGTCAAAAGCGAGCTGTCCGCAATCGACAATGAATTGCCAATCGCCAAAAAGGCGCAGGCTACGGCAATGATTCGGTTCGGCAATGGTTTGCACTCGGTGGATCACCACATTCTTGTGCAGGTGCAGCTCGACTCCCAAGATGCGGCCACTTGGCTGCAAGACACCATCAAGAACCTGTATGGTCACGAAGCCACGCTCACTCCTGTCTCTAGGCAGACGCCGACCGGTACGGTGCAGCGTTATGTGATTCGCGTGCCGAAGGGCAGCGCGGCACTTGTGTTGCAGACCGGTCTATACAGCCGCTACACGAAGAACATGGTGCTTGGTCTGCCGAGCGATATCATCAACGGCAAGATCGCGCAGATCAAAGCCGCATGGCGTGGTGCGTTCCTTGCGAACGGCCGTCTGTCAGACCCGGGCAAGGCAAGCTATCTCGAGATCGTATGCCCGAACCATGAGGCCGCTCTGGCACTGGTTTCCACCGCACGCCGCTTGGGCATCACCGCCAAGCCACGTAAGCTGCGTAGCTCCGAGCGCGTGACCCTGCGCGACCCTGATGCCATCGAACGCATGCTCATCCTTATGGGCGCCCCGCGTTCAGCACGCGAATGGACTGGAAAGCGTTCCGACGGCGAAGCACGAGGTAAAGCGAACCGCTTGGCCAACTTCGATGACGCCAACATGCGCCGCAGCGCCAAGGCGGCCGCGGAAGCATGCGATAAGGTACGTCAGGCATTTGAAATCCTCGGCGACGATGTTCCCGATAACCTCAAGTCCGCGGGCCAGCTCCGTCTCGATCATACGGATGCGTCGCTGGAACAGCTGGGACGTTTAGCTGATCCTCCGATTACCAAGGATGCCATCGCCGGTCGTATTCGTCGACTGCTGCAGCTCGCCGAAAAAACCGAGAAGGCGCGCCGACAGTCGGTCTGATTGAGCTTTTTTACACGAAACACCATGCCTGTTTTCGAACAGCATGGTGTTTTTGTTCGTTTGAGCTTGTATTATTCGTAAATGGCAATATGACCATTCCACGCTTACAAGCGGCTAGGAAAGGATATACATGAAGACACTCAAGGATCTTGGAGATCTCAAGGGCAAGCGCGTTCTCGTTCGCGCTGATTTCAACGTTCCGCTGGACGGCACCACGATTACCGATGACGGTCGTATCAAGGCCGCCCTGCCGACCATCAAAGCCCTGCGCGAAGAAGGCGCAAAGGTCATTCTGATGGCCCACCTCGGCCGCCCGAAGGGCAAGGTCGTTCCGGAACTGTCCCTCGCTCCGGTCGCCGCTCGTCTTGGCGAACTGCTCGGCATTGAGGTTCCGCTGGCTGAAGACACCTACGGCGAAGATGCTCAGGCCAAGGTCGCCGCAATGAACGATGGCGATGTCGTGCTGCTGCAGAACGTGCGCTATAACCCGGAAGAAACCAGCAAGGATCCGGAGGAGCGTTCCGCTTACGCCAAGAAGATCGCAGCCCTCGGTGAAGCGTTCGTGTCCGACGGCTTCGGCGTCGTGCACCGTGCGCAGGGCTCCAACTACGACGTTGCAGCTGATCTGCCGGCAGCCGCCGGCCTGCTGGTCGAGAAGGAAGTCAAGGCTCTGTCCCGCGCCACCGTTGAGCCGGAGCGCCCGCTGACCGTCGTGCTTGGCGGTTCCAAGGTTTCCGACAAACTCGGCGTGATCGAGAATCTGCTTGACAAGGCTAACCGTCTGGTCATCGGCGGCGGCATGGTCTACACCTTCCTCAAGGCCAAGGGCCTCGAGGTCGGCACCTCCCTGCTGGAAGAGGATCAGGTCGAAACCGTCAAGGGCTACATCGAGCGTGCCGAACAGAACGGCGTCGAGCTCGTGCTGCCGACCGATATCGTGGTGAACCCGGTCTTCCCGAAGTCCGACGAGGACATCGCTCCGGAAGTCGTGGCAGCTGATGCCATTCCGGCTGACAAGATGGGTCTGGACATCGGTCCGGATTCCCAGAAGCTCTTCCACGACAAGATTGTGGATTCCAAGACCGTCGTGTGGAACGGCCCGATGGGCGTGTTCGAGGTTCCTGAGTTCGCCGCCGGCACCAAGGCCGTGGCCCAGGGTCTGGTCGACGCCACCGCAGCCGGTGCGTTCACCATCGTCGGTGGCGGTGACTCCGCTTCCGCAGTGCGCAACCTCGGCTTCCCGGAGGATGGCTTCTCGCACATCTCCACCGGTGGCGGCGCTTCCCTCGAGTTCCTCGAGGGTAAGGAACTGCCGGGCCTGAAGGTGCTCGACTGATTATTTGATGCATAATCCGGAGGTGCTCCCTTATCGACAAAGGTGGGGGAGCACCTCTTGTTGTCAACAGCGCGAAACGCGACACATAAACACTGAACGGAAACAAGAACGGAGGCAGGCAAACATATGGTATCACAACGAATCCCACTGGTCGCCGGCAATTGGAAGATGAACTTCGACCATCTTGAAGCCACCTATTTCGTTCAGCAGCTTGCATGGAAGCTCCGTGACATTCATTTCGACTACCGTCATTGCGAAATCGCGTTGATGCCCTCCTTCACCTCATTACGTAGCGTTCAGGTGTTGGTCGAATCCGACAATTTGAAGATTCGCTATGGCGCACAGGCTGTTTCCGTAACGTCGCAGGGTGCGTTCACTGGCGATGTATCCGCAGATATGATCGCCCATCTCGGCTGCTCATATGTGATTGTCGGCCATTCTGAACGCCGCAAATACCATCCGGAAGACGATGCGAACATCGTGGACCAGGTGCGTGCGGTTTTGGCTGCAGGCATGCAGCCGATTCTTTGCGTCGGTGAAAGCTATGAGGAACGACGCAAGGGCATCGAACTCGATTTCGCCGTGGGACAGGTGCACGACGTCACACGCGATCTTTCCGACGAGGAAGCGTCACGTCTGATTGTGGCATATGAGCCGGTGTGGGCCATCGGCACCGGAATGGTAGCGACTCCGCAATCCGCACAGGATGCTGCCAAAGCAATTCGAGACGATTTGTCCGCAACTTTTGGCTCGCATGTAGGTGAGGCCGTGCGTATTCTGTATGGAGGCTCCGTTTCTTCGAAAAACGCCGTGGAACTGATCGGCGAGCCTGATGTGGACGGATTCCTCATCGGCGGTGCCGCGCTGCATGTGGATGAGCTCACCAGAATCTGCCAGCTCACCATAGAAGCGACCTCGCGTGCGCCACGTTTTTAACGCAAATATTTCAAGGTGTGGTCAATATTCAATTTTCTCAATACCTTGCGCTATCGTTAGCAACAGTGTTTACGAACTGGAGGTTCACTCGTGTCCGCTATGGCCATCGTTAAGCTTGTGCTGCAGATTATTCTCGTTATTTTCAGCCTCTTGCTCACCCTGCTGATTCTGATGCACAAGGGTAAGGGCGGCGGCCTATCCGATATGTTCGGCGGCGGCCTCACCCAGAACGCGGGTTCCTCTGGTGTCGCCGAAAAGAACCTGAACCGTTGGACCGTCATCATCGCACTGCTATGGGTGGCTATTATCATCGCCCTCGGTTTGATGACGAAGTTCAGCCTCATCTGATTGACTTTGTTGATTGACTTTGTCACTTCGGCCCATGACTGGATACGGTCATGGGCCGAAGGTTTTTTAAGCGCGATATCAATTGCATCATAACGAGTTAAGGATCTGACTTGACGTTGCTCAAAATCGAAAAAACCCAAGAAGCCACAATGGTCATCGCAGATCTGGATGGCACGCTGCTGCATGACGGCGAAACGTTCGAGGAACGTTTCCTGACGCAATATTCCGTCGATGTGATCAATCGCATGCACGACAATGGCATCGTTTTCGCCGTGGAAACGGCACGTCCCGTCAGCACCGGCTTTTCATTCGTGGAAAAACTGCCTGTCGACGCCGTCGCTTACCTCAACGGTGCGTTGATAGATTTCAATCCGGCATCATCGAATTATGAAATGCTTACTTCGCCGACGCTGCCGGAAGACGGCCATCTCAAGAAAATTGGTTTTTCATCGAAACGTGCCTGCGAAGTCTGCAAAAATCTATTAGCTGAGCTACCTGGCATGGAAGTCGGCATCGTCATGGATGACGTGCGGTACACCAATTTCGATGTCTCCAAATACTGGAAGACGCAGACTTGGCGATACACTGACTTCGACGATGTTCCTGAAGGTATCGCCGATAAGCTCATTATCTTCCCCAACGATGAGCAGTGGAATCAGGTCGGTTCTCTTGTGCCCAGCGACTTTGACGTTCACATCTCTGAGGGATCGCTGTGGATGTTGATGAATCCTCAAGCCAACAAGGAACATGCATTGGATCTGCTGGCAGAACATTTTGAGACGCCAATGAGCAAAACCGTCTCATTCGGTGATGATTTGGTCGACATTGCCATGCTATGTAAATCCGGAAGGGGAGTGGCGGTGGCGAACGCTAACCCGGATGTGTTGAACATCGCAGATGAAATCTGCCCATCCAACAATGATGACGGTGTGGCACAGTGGATTGAAGATAATCTGCTGTGATGTCTCATGATGTTCAAGAATGACATGAGTTGAACTTTATGAATTGAACTTTTGTTGCAAACGGACGCGAAATGGTTACATTTGATATTGAACTTCCGCGATTTCAATAGGTAGTTTGTGCTAGGATTTGAACTAGTGTTTGATGAAAATTGAACTGAAAGGACTGGTATGACGGAATCATTCTCCAGCCGGTTGAACGTTGCGATGGCATTCCGCAATGTCAAACAAATTGACTTTGTGCATGCGGCTGAGAAGTTCAATATCAAACTTGGCAAAAGTCATATGAGTCAGTACGTGAGCGGTAAAACCGTGCCACGTGCCGATATCGCCCATTTCCTTGCGGCTTTTCTGCAGGTCAATGAGGACTGGCTGATGGGAAAGGACGTTCCCATGGAGCAGAACGCCGTCATCTTGCCTGCAATCGAGTCTGATGAAACCCAACCTGATAGCAATTCTGCATCAGCGCAATCAACAGAAGGAAAGACCATGCGCACTTTTACGAAATCCCATAAGCTCGACAATGTGCTCTACGACGTTCGTGGCCCGGTGGCGGACGAGGCGGCACGCATGGAAGCAGCAGGAACGCATATTCTGAAACTCAATATCGGCAATCCTGCGCCATTCGGATTCCGGACTCCGGATGAAGTTGTGTATGATATGGCGCAGCAGCTCCCTGAAACCGAAGGATATTCACCGTCTAAGGGTCTGTTCTCGGCACGCAAGGCCATCATGCAGTATGCGCAGCTCAAGCACATTCAGGGCGTGGACATCGATGACGTGTACACCGGCAACGGCGTGAGCGAGCTCATCAATCTCAGCATGCTGGCGCTGCTGGACAACGGCGACGAGGTGCTGGTTCCTTCGCCCGACTACCCGCTGTGGACGGCGTGCGTCACGCTTGCCGGCGGCACGCCGGTGCATTACGTGTGCGACGAGCAGGCGGAATGGTATCCCGATATGGACGACATCCGCAAGAAGATCACGAGCCGCACGAAGGCCCTCGTCATCATCAACCCGAACAACCCCACCGGCTCGCTCTACCCGCGCGAGGTGCTGCAGGAGCTCGTCGACATCGCGCGCGAGCACGACCTCATCATCTTCTCGGACGAGATCTACGACCGCATCGTCATGGACGGTTTGGAGCATATCTCCATCGCCTCGATGGCGCCCGACGTGTTCTGCGTCACGTTCAGCGGCCTGTCGAAGTCGCACATGGTGGCGGGGTACCGCATCGGCTGGATGGTGCTTTCGGGAGACAAGGCGCGGGCGCGCGACTACATCCTGGGCGTCAACATGCTGTGCAACATGCGCATGTGCTCGAACGTTCCCGCGCAGTCCATCGTGCAGACGGCCCTCGGCGGCCACCAGAGCGTGCAGAGCTACATCGTGCCGGGCGGACGCGTGTACGAGCAGCGCGAGTACGTGTACAACGCGCTCAACGACATCCCCGGCGTGACCGCGGTGAAGCCCAAGGCGGGCTTTTACATCTTCCCGAAGCTCGACGTGAAGAAGTTCAACATCACGGACGATGAGAAGTTCGCGCTCGATCTGCTGCACGAGAAGCGCCTGCTCGTGGTGCACGGCGGCGGCTTCAACTGGAAGAAGCCCGACCACTTCCGCGTGGTGTACCTGCCGCGCATCGAGGTGCTGGGCGATGCCATGCGCGACCTCGGCGACTTCTTGAGCCGCTACCGGCAAGCGTGAGGGCGCGCGCCTACGCCTTGCCTTTCACCATGGACAGCGAGATCTTGCCGCGATCCTTGTCGATGCCCGTCACCCACACCGTGACCGTGTCGCCCACGGCCACGACTTCGCTCGGATGGCGCACGAAGCGGTCGGCCATCTTGGAGACGTGCACGAGGCCGTCCTGCTTCACGCCGACGTCCACGAACGCGCCGAAGTCGACGATCGAGGAAACG
>ENA-ORTM01002710-ORTM01002710.1-human-gut-metagenome-genome-assembly--contig:-NODE-2710-length-13686-cov-2.423006_pt1 | contig 13686 bp, 10 predicted proteins | sample MGYA00241909_ERZ509182 | MGnify/ENA primary metagenome ERZ509182 (study PRJEB26280, sample SAMEA2338855) | human gut metagenome | biome: human gut; feature: human-associated habitat; material: faeces...
ATCGCGGCGGCTAAACTGGCGAATGCGGATGGATTTATCCGGAGACTGCCGGATGGCTATCAGACGAAACTGACGAATAACGGTGCCAATCTGAGCCAGGGGCAGAGACAGCTTCTGTCTATCGCCCGTGCAGCGGTAGCGGATCCGCCGGTGCTGATCCTGGATGAAGCGACTTCTTCGATTGATACCAGAACGGAGAAGCTGGTACAGGATGGTATGGATAAGCTGATGCATGGACGGACCACTTTCGTCATCGCGCACCGCCTGTCCACCGTAAGAAACAGTGACTGTATTATGGTTCTTGAAAACGGACGTATCATCGAGCGTGGAACACACGACCAGTTAATTGAAGAAAAAGGAAAATATTATCAGTTATATACAGGACAATTTGAATTGGATTAAAAAATAGCACTTGATTGTGCTATTTTTCTTTTCCTAAAAATGTTGCGATACTTCTGACCATTGCTCCAGTTGCGCCAATATTAGGCTTTTTCGCAGTAGAAGCGATATCCAAATGAATCCATTATGTATCTTTTTCAATAAATGATTCTAAGAAATTCGCTGCAATACTTGCTCCAGCACCGGGTTTACCAGCAGAATTTTTAAGATCTGCACTATTTGATTTTAATTTGTCAAGATATGCCTGATCTAATGGTAATCGCCATCCTTTTTCATCTGCTGCTTTCATAGCTTCTTCAAATTTATGATAATAGTCATCGTCATTACTGAAAACAGCTGTGTAGACATCGCCTAAAGCTGTGACACATGCTCCAGTCAAAGTCGCAAGATCAATAAGTTTCTTTGCACCTAATTGTTGTGCATAAGTCATCGCATCACATAAGATTAAACGTCCTTCAGCATCAGTGCTTACAATTTCTACTGTTTTTCCAGATAATGTTGTGATGACATCCTGTGGTTTATATGCCTTTCCACTAACAAGATTCTCAGTGACTGGTACGATTCCATACACATTTGTTTTCGCTTGACTTCTTGCCAGTATCTGCATAACTCCTAGCACATCTGCTCCTCCACACATGTCATATTTCATTCCATAGCTATTTCCTTTAAGATTGTATCCTCCTGAGTCAAATGTCAGCCCTTTTCCTATCACTGCCTTATATGCATTGTCACCATCTCCATTATGCTTAAGAACAATCATATATGCAGGAATATCACTTCCCTGATTGACTGATAGGATTCCTCCTGCTTTCATATCTTCTAGCTGTGTCTTATCAAGAATGGTACATTCCATACCATAATCTTTAGCCAACTGAATGGATTCCTTGACCATTTCATCTGGTGTCATTAGATTAGATGGTGTATCAGCCAGTCTTCTGGCATAGTTGATACCTTCACCATAGATAATAGCTTCATTGATTTCATCTTGAACATCTACTGATGCAAGAACATCCATATCCATGATAGGTTTCGCATCATGTCCGATTTTTCTTTCTTCATATTGAGCTAAGATATGTGATTCTAACCAGACTCTTACCAATGTTGATTGATTGTCTAGATGATTCACAACAAGCTGTACAGGTTGCTTGATATCTTTGGATACAGTAGTAGCTATCTTTCTTAGCTTGTCTGTTGTGATTTCATTTTGTTTTCCCAGACCTACAAAGAGAATATAAGAGAAAGGATATTTTCCAAAAGTATGAATCTGAGTGATTTTAGAAAAGTCCTTATCAATATCTTGAGTGACATCATATCCTAGTGTATCAATGATATCCTGGCATACAGATTGTTCTTGATATATAGGATAAATCATAACGTTATTGTTGAATTGTTTAATTTGTTGCATGTTGTAACCCTCTTATAAAAGTATAATCATAGATTGATATGGAGAAAGTTGAATTTGATGCAGAGATGGTAAGAGAACTGCTTGGATAAAGTTGGGATTTGCCCTGAAAAAAATGAGCTCTGGAAAGTTTTGGCTTTCCAAAGCTCATTTTTTCAATTCCTACTGTCTATAATACTGCAGGAACTCCCCAATCTTACCAACCGCCTCTTTCAGTACTTCAATACGCGGCAGATAAACCACACGGAAATGATCCGGCTGATGCCAGTTAAATCCACTTCCCTGAACGATCAGGATCTTCTTGTCACGAAGCAGATCAAGAGCAAATTTCTCATCATTCACAATATTGAACTTCTTCGTATCAATCTTCGGGAACATATAAAATGCAGCCTGCGGTTTTACTGCGCTGATTCCTGGAATATCCGTCAGAGCCTTGTAAACATATTCACGCTGCTCGTAAATACGTCCACCCGGAACAATATAATCATTTACACTCTGGTGTCCGCCGAGAGCTGTCTGCACAATGGACTGTGCCGGAACGTTAGAGCAAAGACGCATGTTGGAAAGCATCTTGATTCCTTCAATATAGTCTCTTGCAATATTTTTATTTCCACTTAAGATCATCCATCCGATACGGAATCCGGCGATCATATGGGACTTGGACAGTCCGCTGAATGTCACGCAGAACAGATCCGGTGCGAGAGAAGCGATAGAAACATGCTCTTTTCCATCCATAACAAGACGGTCATAAATCTCATCAGAAAAGATAATTAACTGATGTTCTCTTGCTACCTGCACAATCTGTTCTAACACTTCTTTTGGATAGAGTGCACCTGTGGGATTATTGGGATTGATAATAACGATTGCCTTTGTGTGGTCGTTAATTTTTTTGCGGATATCATTAATGTCCGGATACCATTCTGATTCCTCATCACAAATGTAATGAACAGCTTTTCCACCTGCTAACGTAGCGCAGGCAGTCCAGAGTGGATAATCCGGAGAAGGAATTAAGATTTCATCTCCTGTATCAAGGAGTGCTGACATACAAAGATTAATCAATTCACTGACACCATTTCCAGTGTAGATATCATTGATATTCACATTTGGAATATGTTTTAACTGTGCATACTGCATAATCGCTTTTCTTGCTGAAAACAATCCCATTGCATTTGAATATCCTTCACAGTCTGTTAACTGCTGGCGCATATCATAAATTACTTCATCAGGAGTACGGAAACCGAACGGTGCCGGATTACCAATATTTAATTTTAAAACATGTGTCCCAGCTTCCTCCATACGAGCAGCTTCATCAACAACTGGTCCTCTTACATCATATAAAACATTATCTAATTTGGATGATTTCTTAAATTCACGCATTGTTCTTTCCTCTTTATTACTAATGTCCCTGCTGATAATTTCTGCAGAGGTTGTTTGTATAGTATTACTAGTATCGTTCTTATCTAATAGATCTCTATTTTTATTGGCAGAAATGGCTGTGTCAGATTCCATATCCGATACACCAATCAGCCATTCTTCTTCTACTTGTAATGTTTTCGCCAAAAACAATAAAATATCCGTCCTTGGAACTGTTTTTCCGCTTACATACTGGCTTATATGACTTTTTCCAAGTTTGATACCCTGTGACTGCGCCGCTCGTACAAGATCAATCTGCTTTACGTTTTGTTTCTTCATGGCAGCTTTTAATCGCTCTGAGAAGACTTCTTTTTGAATCATCTAGCTGCTCCTTTCTGTTTTTATGATTGCGCAAAGTTCAATTTGCGTTGTATGCTTGTAAGATTTAGACAGAGTATAGCACACGAAAGAAAAAAGTTCAATATAAAATAAATAAATTTGAACTTTCTATATTGAATTTTTATACAGTTGAAAAAAGTATCCTGATATGATTGAACTTGTTTGCCGAATGTACTCACAAAATCAAGTGCAAGAAAGACTCGAGAGTACATCCGATTAAAGAAGTGTAAAAAAGCAGAAAAAGAAGAGAAACATAAATCATAGCTAAGAAAATCTCAATATGCTATACTTATAAAAGTAATCAGATCTTGTGTAGCGGATATAGATATGTAACAGATATGTAATTGAAAATTTACAAGATAAGAAAGGCAGGTTTTTAGAAATTGAAAATAATACATATTTTAACGATTCTAATTGGTGCAGTTTTTTTCATATGGTTCAGTATTCCATTATTCACTCACCGAATTTTAAATATTGGGAATCTTACAGGATTAGTAGTTAGCGGTATTTTGCTGCTTGGAGGCATTTTTTATAAGAATTTTCAGCAAGGAATATTTTATTTGCAAAAAAATTTTCTTGGAAAGTGTGTGATTGGTATTGTAATAGCTGTTATTAGTGTTGTAGTGATAACTGCAATTATCGAAACCGTTTTTATCGTAAAGGCATCAATAAAAAAGCCAAAGGAGAATGCAACGCTCATTGTACTTGGCTGTAAAGTATATGGAGAACATGCCAGTCGTTCTTTGCGGGAAAGGTTAGATGCGGCTCTTATCTATTTAGAGGAAAATCCTGATTCACAATGTATTGTATCCGGTGGAATGGGCGAGGGAGAAAAAATCAGTGAAGCGGAGTGCATGTACCGCTACCTGATAAAGAAAGGAATTCATTCTTCAAGAATTATAAAAGAAGATAAATCAACTTCTACGAGGGAAAATCTGAGATTTTCTAAAAAAATAATAGAAGAGAGAGGATTAAGTAAGAATATAGCGATTGCAACAAGTGATTATCATCAGTATCGCGCTTCAAAGATAGCAAAGACACTTGGTTTTTCCGTTGGGGCGGTACCTGGACATACTGCATGGTGGCTGTTTCCTACATTTTATGTGAGGGAGTTGTATGGGATTTTGTATCAGGTGTTGTAGGTAAGTTGCAACAATTTTATATGAATTGCTCATTATCAGAAAGGAGGAAACTATTTATGAAAGTTCTTGTAATACCAGATATACATTTAAAACCATTTATGTTTAAACAGGCAGCAGAATTGATGGAGCGAGGGATTGCACAAAGAGCGGTTTGTTTGATGGATATTCCTGATGACTGGGACAAACAGTTTAATATCCTGTTTTATGAGGAGACTTACGAGGAGGCTATTCGTTTTGCAAAAAAATATCCGGATACTGCCTGGTGCTATGGAAATCATGATTTAAGTTATGTTTGGCGTGAGTTAGAAACGGGATACAGTACTATGGCTGCTTATACCGTACGAAAAAAGTTGCTTGATTTAAAGGAAGTATTACCAGAGAATAATCCAATAAAGTATGTGCACAGAATTGATAATGTTCTGTTTTCACATGCAGGAGTAGCTAAGAATTTTGTTGAATTATATGTTCCAAAGACAAAGCACGATGATGTGGACACTGTTTTAGACTACATTAATAATTTTGGAAAAATGGAGATGTGGTATGACGGCTCCCCAATCTGGCTCAGACCACAGTATACAGATGTGAAAATGTATAAGTCACATCAATTCCTGCAGGTAGTTGGGCATACTCCGATGGAAACTATTACAAAAAAGAACAATGTGATATCGTGTGATGTATTTTCTACATATCGGGATGGAAAACCAATAGGAACAAAAGAATTCCTTTTATTAGATACTATTACATGGGATTATAGTATGGTTAATTATGGAAATTGTTAAATCATTTTATTAAGAGAATACTACGTGCATTTATAAATATTTTTATGAACAGATTTACTATTGATGATATAATGGAAACTATTAATATTGAAAATTTTTGAATTTAAAGGATTTATCATTACAAAGGATAGATCCTTTTTTATTCTAATTTGTAATAATAATTTTTTTAAAATATTGCTTGCAAAATACCCTTATGGGGTATATAATCCTATTTATCTGATAGAGAATAAAATTTACAGAAGGGAGAATGCTATGGGAGAGTGTTGTAATAATAAAGAAGATATTTCTTTATCTTGTCACTGTGGAGCGAATGATAGTTTTAAAAACAGTTCTTTTCAACCGAAGTGTCAAAATTGCAGTGTAAAGAAGAAAGTTCGTTCAGAAAAAGAATTTAAGGCATTGCTTAATCGTTTAAGTCGTATCGAAGGACAGGTTCGTGGTGTTCGGTCGATGTTGGAGAATGATGCATATTGTATTGATATTCTTACACAAGTTTCTGCAATCAATGCGGCATTGAATAGTTTTAATAAAGTGTTGATTGCGAATCATATTCGTACCTGTGTAAAAGAAAATATTCAGGCGGGAAATGACGAGGTTATAGAGGAGTTAGTCGTAACATTGCAAAAGTTAATGAAGTAGATTTTTCAGACAGAGAGGAGACAGAATGGAACAGTATCGTGTAACAGGAATGACCTGTGCAGCATGTCAGGCTCGTGTAGAAAAAGTAGTTTCTAACGTACCTGGTGTTACAGATGTTTCTGTAAGTTTATTAACAAATTCTATGGGAGTAGAAGGAACGGCTACTTCAGCAGATATTGTGGCAGCCGTAGAAAAAGCAGGCTATCATGCTTCTGTAAAAGGGGCGCAGATGGAGAGTAGTCAGGGAGCGGAAGCTTTAGCAGATACGGAGACACCAAAGTTATTAAAGAGACTGATTATTTCTCTTATCTTTTTGATGCCGCTTATGTACCTTTCTATGGGACACATGATGTGGAACTGGCCGTTACCCGGCTTCTTAAATAATAATCATGTCGGTATGGGACTTGCACAGCTTTTATTTACTGTAATCATTATGGTAATTAATCAGCGTTTCTTTATTAGCGGATTTACAAGTCTAATTCACAGGGCACCCAATATGGATACTTTAGTTGCGATGGGGGCAACAGCAGCATTTGGTTATAGTACGTATGCTCTGTTTGCGATGACCGTAGCACAAACTGCCGGAAATGATAAGCTTGTTATGAGCTATATGCATGAGTTTTATTTTGAATCTGCGGCAATGATTCTTACTTTGATTACTCTTGGTAAAACATTAGAGGCATATTCAAAAGGAAAAACAACAGATGCATTAAAGAGTCTTATGAATCTTGCTCCAAAGATGGCTACCGTTGTCCGCAATGAACAGGAATTGTTGATTTCTGCTGATCAGGTGAAAAAGGGAGACATTTTTCTTGTGAAGCCTGGGGAAAGTATACCGGTAGATGGTATTGTCCTTGAGGGAAATAGTGCGATTGATGAGGCAGCTCTTACTGGAGAGAGTATTCCAGTAGATAAGGCTGTAGGAGATACTGTTTCCGCCGCAACGATTAATCAATCCGGCTTTATTAAATGTGAGGCTACAAGAGTAGGAGAGGATACCACTCTATCTCAGATTATCAAGATGGTAAGTGATGCAGCGGCAACAAAGGCTCCTATTGCAAAGATTGCTGATAAGGTGTCTGGTATTTTTGTACCTGCTGTTATCACAATTGCGATTATCACGATTATCGGCTGGCTTCTTGCCGGAGAGAGTGTTGGTTTTGCCCTTGCAAGAGGGATCTCTGTTCTTGTGATCAGCTGCCCTTGTGCATTAGGTCTTGCAACACCGGTTGCAATCATGGTTGGAAACGGCGTTGGTGCCAAACATGGTATTTTATTTAAGACGGCTGTATCCTTAGAGGAAGCCGGCAAGGTTGATATTGTTGCCTTAGATAAGACTGGAACAATCACAAATGGTCAGCCGAAAGTAACGGATATTCTTCCGGTTGACGGAATCAGTGAACAGGAACTTTTAGAAACAGCATTTTCACTGGAAAAGAAGAGTGAGCATCCGTTAGCAAAGGCAATCGTAGAATATGGTGAAGAGAAAAACTTTACGGTTTCTGTTGTAGATAATTTCAAAGCTGTTCCAGGGAATGGACTTACAGGAACATTGAATGAAGAAACTCTTATTGGTGGTAATTTACTTTTTATAGAAAAGAGTCTATCTATCTCCAAGGAACTAAAACATAGCGCAGAACAATTAGCGTCTGCTGGAAAAACTCCTCTTTTCTTTGCAAAAGAGAATCGTCTTCTTGGAATGATTGCTGTAGCTGACGTAATTAAAGAAGACAGTCCACAGGCAATTAATGAGTTAAAGGCGATGGGGATTCATGTTGTTATGTTGACAGGGGATAATGAACGTACTGCAAAGGCAATTGGAGAACAGGCAGGTGTTGACAATGTAATCGCAGGCGTTCTTCCAGACGGAAAGGAAAGTGTTATTCAGGCATTAGGTAAAAAAGGTAAAGTTGCTATGGTTGGTGATGGAATTAATGATGCTCCAGCTTTGACTCGCGCTGATGTAGGAATCGCAATCGGAGCAGGTACCGATGTAGCGATGGATGCCGCTGATGTTGTATTGATGAAGAGTAAACTTGCGGATGTTCCGGCTGCAATCCGCTTAAGCCGGGGCGTATTAAGAAATATCCATGAAAACTTATTCTGGGCATTTTTCTACAACACAATTGGAATTCCTCTGGCAGCCGGTCTGTTGATCTCCGTATTAGGATGGAAATTAAATCCAATGTTTGGAGCGGCAGCAATGAGTTTATCCAGTTTCTGTGTTGTTACAAACGCACTACGTTTAAACCTGTTAAATATTCGAAGCACAAAAAAAGATAAAAAGAAGAAAAACGCGATAGATGTTAGTTTAATTAACATAAATAATAATGAAAAGAAAGAGGTAAATGAAATGACAAAGACAATGAATATCAAAGGAATGATGTGCGGACACTGTGAAGCAACAGTAAAGAAAGCATTAGAAGCACTTCCAGAAGTAGCTTCCGCAGAAGTAAGCCATGAGAAGGGAACGGCTGTAGTTACTTTAGAAAAAGAGATTGCAGATGATGTCTTAAAGAAAACAGTTGAAGATAAAGATTACGAAGTTGTTGAAATTAAGTAATAATTTGTTAGGCTAAACAGCTATAAAAAAGCATTCTTAAATTCTTTAGAGGAATAGGATGCTTTTTTTATTTGCAATGGTTAAATGCGGTGAATTACCTTGCACAATATCAAATGTAGCAAAAAATTTACACAAAAATGTAAACTCTATTTCTACAATCAGAGCGCAGTTAATTAATAAAGGAATTATTTATCCAATTCGATACAAAGAATTAGATTTTACTGTTCCTGAATTCGACGGTTTTATAAGGAGATTAAGTAAGTATAAATAATGGTGCAAGGAAGATTAAAAAGATGTTTGAGTGTCTAAAAACTTATTAACCAATATTAAGTTAATCAGAAGAGCAATCTAACTATTCGCGAAATCCAACTTTAACGAATAGTTAAAAAGAAAAGAGCATCTGTAACCACTTTATATATCTATTATTTACGTTCTAGGTTTTCAACTTTATAATTTAGAAATATTTTATTTCAATGAAAAAAGGCCAGCATTTACTGACCTTTTTTCATTGGCAATCTTCTTACTATTTTACTTTCAGCCCTTTAAAAATCTTCTTATAAATCTTTTTTACCTTCTTAGGCACCCGAATAACAAGCTTTTTGTGAGCATTTTTAAAAGCTTTTTTATTTGCAGTTTTTCCTGTTAAGCGCACAGATTTTATAATGACTGTTTTTAGATTCTTACAATTAAAGAATGCGTTGCTATTGATTTTTACAATATTTGTTCCAATCGTTACTTTTGTAAGTTTTTTATTATTGTTAAAGGCTTTCGCTCCAATGGATGTTACCTTGTAGGTTATTCCCTGTGCATAAATTTGTGCAGGAACGGTTACATTTTTGGTAGTTTTACTTGTTTTAACAAGAATTACCTCTGCTCCTGGCTTTGATACCTTATACTCGTTTCCAGAAATAGTATATGATGTACCTGCCTTTGGATAAGCTAATTTTTCTATGGAAATTATCCTTTTCGCTGCACACTTCCTACAGCGGTATGTAAGTTCTCCTGCTGTCTCATAAGTAGCTCTTTTTGTTACTTTTAATATATCATAGATTTTCCAATAGTGGAATGAAATTTGTCGTGGATGTCGTTTTTCGTTTTTTCAAATAGATGCTATGAATTGTTCTTTAAAGATTTTACAATCTGATTTAAAAGTTTTTTTCTTTTTGTGGAAAATTGCTCTGCATCAAAATGATATTCTTTATTCTGACAATCAAGGTACTGATAGCTAAACAGGCAGTATCCTTCTATTTTTTTCTTCTTTTTTAGATAGGAAAGTTCTTTTTTTAGTAAAGAGGCTTTTTGAAGCTCTTTTTTATCTGACTGTCCCGGCTCCGTACTACCCATCCGGTAAAGCTGAAGTCCAATATATAGTTTTTGTGAGGAGTCTTTCATGAGGGCAGCCCACTCATCAGTTACTTTATCAAAAGGCGCTATCTCGTTCGTAAATCCCCAATAAATCTGCGGCATCAAATAATCGACATATCCATTTTGGGATACCCATGTATCAATATCAACATAGTATTCTAAATCATTTCGCAGATTATCTAAATTTCCGGCAGGGCTGATTCCAAAAGTGACTTGTGGATTGTTTTCTTTTATAGCTTTATAAATTCCAGATACCAGTCTATTTACGTTGTTACGTCTCCAATCTGCTAAAGAGATTTCATTTGAGGATTTATTTGAGGAAAAAGATTGAGAATCTGTTGACGACATATCCGATTTTATCTGTTGTTCATACTCTGGAGCATCAAAGGCTGTTCCTACATTTTTTTCGGTAAATGCAGGATAAAAATAATCATCCATATGAATACCATCTACATCATAATTTTGAACAATTTCTTCTACTCCTTTTATAATAAGATTTCTTACGCTTTCTGAAGAAGGATTATAATAAAGACTGCCATTATAAGAAAGTACATTTCTTTTTGTATTCTGAGAAGAAAACCATATTTTAGCAGGATTGGTTTTAGAAAGACTTTGTATGGAATCGCCAGAAGAGATTCGATAAGGATTAATCCAGGCTTCAATCGCAATATTCTCCTGGTGGCTCATTTCCGTCATAATTTTTAAAGGATCATATCCTGGATTTTTCCCTTGCTTTCCAGAAATGCAAGCTGCCCATGGAAAATACTGTGATTCATAAAGTGCATCCCCAAAAGGACGTACTTGTACGATAATGCGGTTGAATCCAAGAAGTTTTATGCGCTGTAAGATATATTTATAAAATTTACGAAAGTTTTTTTCGTTATTATTTTTTACTGATTTACGATAACTGTTAAATTCCAGATAACTAAGCCAGACTGCCTTATAATCCATAGTATTTGATTGTTTTCTTTCTTGTTCTATAGAATCTTCTATGGAAGTTTTATCGGTATTTTTATTATCGGAAGATTTTTCCTGTGTATTAAAAAGAAAGTTAATAAATTCTGAACTACTTTTTCCGCTTATTTTCTTTTCCATTACAGCGTAGGAAAATAAAATCACAACGGTAAGCACCATAATAATAATGATATTTTCGATGAATTTTTTCATACAGCCTCCTTCCTGCTGACGTATTTTCATATTATATCAAAACAATTTTTAAACGTCCAGCCTGTCCGGTTACAGATATTTGCATAATCTAAGAATGTCAAGATATTCTTGTTGCGAAATGCGCGCCATAAATACATAATTTTATATCTGGTATATCTTATGTTACTGTTTGGAGACACATTCATATTTCTTGAAGAAATAGAACATTTGTGCTAAGATAAATAAAAGATAAATAAAAATATGTTAGGAATTATTATATGAAATTACAGAAATTATTAAGCTTAACTCGCCAGGCAATTGACGAATATGGAATGATTCAGGAAAATGATAAAATCGCAGTAGGAATTTCAGGAGGCAAAGACAGTTTAACACTTCTTTATGCGCTCTCCTGCTTACGAAAATTTTATCCGCATAAGTTTGATATTGTGGCTGTAACTGTTGACTTAGGATTTGATAACCTGAATTTAGATGGAATACGGAAATTTTGCAAGGAACGAGATGTGGAATATCATGTCATTAAAACGCAGATTGCAGAGGTTGTCTTTCATATTCGTGAAGAAAGTAATCCCTGTTCTCTTTGTGCAAAAATGCGTAAAGGTGCATTAAATGATGCGGTAAAAGAACTAGGATGTAATAAAGTTGCCTATGCGCATCATAAGGATGATCTCTTGGAATCTATGATGATGTCATTTCTATTTGAGGGAAGAATTCATACATTTGCACCAGTTACATACCTCGACCGTTCCGGTATTACAGTCATCCGGCCACTTCTTTTCTTGTATGAGGGAGATGTGAAGGGATTTGTAAAAGAATATCATCTTCCGGTAGTAAAAAGTCCCTGCCCTGTTGACGGTTCAACAAAAAGGGAGGATGTAAAGAATCTTATAGGAGAAATTAATCATCAATATCCTGGTGCAAAAGCACGTATGATTCGTGCAGTGCTTGATGATGTTGTAAATGTTGACAAGATTCATGAAAGAAAGGAGCAATAACTTTGCGGCAACCAACCTATAATGAGCAGATTACAATGAAAAATGAGATAAAGCTTCGAGAACTTTGTGTGGAACTTCCTGATTTTTGCAAAGAATTTTTTCGAGGAATTGAACCTACTACTTCTTCCCGAACCCGTATCGCTTATGCATATGATCTAAAAATATTCTTTCATTTTCTGCAGGAAAAGTATCCATCCATCGAGGAAGGAAGTTTAAAAACATGGCCTGTAACAGTTCTTGATAAAGTAACTTTAACCCAGCTCGAAGAATATTTAGATTATTTAAAGCTTTATGAGGATGCCGATAATAAAGTCCATACGAACGAGGAAAGAGGGCGCATGCGAAAAACAGCAAGCATGCGGACATTTTATAAATTCTTTTACAGAAAGCAGGCAATAAAAAACAATACAGCCAGTCTTCTAAATCTTCCAAAGAAGCATGAACATGCTATTACACGATTAGAAATCGATGAAATTGCCAAATTGTTAGATGCTGTAGAGGATGGAGAGAATTTAACAACGTCTCAAAAGAAATATCATAATAAAACAAAAGTACGGGATCTGGCAATTCTCACTCTCCTTCTTGGCACAGGAATTCGTGTATCCGAATGTGTTGGTCTTGATATATCCAATCTTGACTTTGAAACAAACGGAATGAAGATTCATCGAAAAGGTGGCGCAGAAGTTATCTTATACTTTGGAGAGGAAGTTCGGAAAGCCCTTCTTGATTATCTGGATGAGCGGGAAAACATAATTCCAAAAGAAGGTTCAGAAGATGCGCTCTTTCTGTCAATGCAAAAGAGACGTATCAGTGTTCGGGCAGTAGAGAACCTTGTAAAAAAATATGCTCGTCCTGTCACTCCATTAAAAACGATAACACCACATAAATTACGTAGTACTTATGGTACGCAGCTCTATCAGGAAACCGGTGACATCTATCTGGTTGCTGATATTCTTGGACATAAAGATGTAAATACAACAAGAAAACATTATGCCGCTATGGAAGATCAACGACGAAGAATGGCAGCCGGTAAAATACAACTACGAGAAAAATAACCACAATCTGCTGCTTTTTAAAAAGTTTAAAAAGATGAAATTAAAAAGCATAGTATCGTATGGATAATACTCGTCTGAGTATTGAAAATAGGATACTATGCTTTTTGTTTTGTATGTGACATGCTCCCCCCACTTAAATCATAGATTTTGAAGTGGGGGCTTCTTGTTCAATGGCTCTATTAAAAAATTAATTATAATATGGCACCATTAGATAGCATCCTGTATTTATCTGATTCGACTTCATATTATTACACTTCTTAATCTCATGTATATATTGATAAATATCAGTAAAACCATAATCGTTGGATTTCTCTTCCATATTCTTCCTGGCAATAGACCAGAGGCTGTCTCCTTCTTGTACTTCCACTACTTTATACTGGATATCAGAAGAAGGCTCCTTCGCTCTGACTATGCTGTTGCTAAAATACAAG
>ENA-ORTM01002720-ORTM01002720.1-human-gut-metagenome-genome-assembly--contig:-NODE-2720-length-13641-cov-3.158398_pt1 | contig 13641 bp, 10 predicted proteins | sample MGYA00241909_ERZ509182 | MGnify/ENA primary metagenome ERZ509182 (study PRJEB26280, sample SAMEA2338855) | human gut metagenome | biome: human gut; feature: human-associated habitat; material: faeces...
GGGGATGTGGAGCTGTTTATCTGCCTTGTTTGAGGAGATTTTATGCACTGTTTCTCAAAAAATGAAGCCGACTCTTTTAAGGGTCGGCTTCATTTTTATTCTTCCACTTGCACCTTTACAATCACTTTGCGGATATTACCTTGGCCGATACCGGGAGCATGGCCATCTTCGGGGAAATAGATGGCGAACTGTCCCGGATAGATCTTGGTGTAGGCTGTAGGACGGTCGATATAGAAAGCGATGTCTTTTTGCTCGTTATAAGGAGTTGATTCTTCCTGCAGCTCACATCCCGGTTTCCAACCGATTTTCTCCACACCTAACAGAGGCATTTGGATGTCGATGTATTTTTTGTGTGTTTCGATAGCGGCATCTTTCTTTTCCTTGCCAAAGATACTGACAACGCTTACATATAAGCGAGAACCATCCAGTTCATGCTTACCATCTTCCACTTTAGAGAAGTCTGTAGATTTTAGATAGTCGAATGCTTTTTTGAATAGAGGATGCAGGCATTCGATTTTTTTTGTGTTGTTTAATGAATCAAGTATCATACGTCTTATTATTTAATTCGTTCATTCGTTTGATTATTGGCAAAGGTCGTATATTCGAATGTTAAATAATAGCCTTTATCTGCAAATAATTCTATTAAAATCAAAGAATATTTATTTGGCTACAAAATAACCGAATAAACCGTATCTTTGTTATACTAATGAAACAAATTTGACATTTAAACACGATATGAGAGAAACAGAAACGAAGGTATTGCCTGTTCTTGAAATGAGTTGTGCCGTCTGTGCGGGCAACGTGGAGAGTACGGTGCAGGCATTATCTGGTGTGGAGAAGGCAAGCGTGAATTTCGCTGCTGGTACATTGACGGTAACTTATAATCCGTCCGTTATCACTTTGGAGGTTATGCAAGCTGCTGTGCAGGCTGCCGGATATGATCTGATAGTCGAAGCCGAGGACCCTGTAGCCATGCAGGAAGAGAAGGCTCGAATGCATTATAAGATATTGAGGAGGAATACCATAGGAGCATGGACGTTGTCTATCCCGTTGGCGCTTTTAGGGATGGTGTTCATGCATGTACCGTTGGGGAACTGGATCATGATGGTGTTGGCATTGGCTATTATGATCTTTTTCGGACGTTCGTTCTATGTGAACGGTGTGCGGCATGCCCTCAAGGGAAAAGCCAATATGGACACATTGGTCGCACTTAGTACTTCGATAGCTTTCCTGTTCAGCCTTTTCAACACCTTATATCCCGGATTTTGGCTGGAAAAAGGACTGGAACCACATGTTTATTATGAGGCTTCAGGTGTGATCATCGCGTTCGTCTTGTTAGGCAAACTGATGGAGGAGCGGGCTAGGAACAGTACCTCTTCAGCCATAAAAGGATTGATGGGATTACAGCCTAAAACAGCTCGTTTGGTAACGGACGGTAGAGAAGAGGAGGTGCCTATTTCGAATCTTCAGGTCGGTAATGTAGTCAGTGTACGGCCGGGCGAAAAGATTCCAGTGGACGGGACGCTTTTACAGGGGAGCTCTTCGGTGGACGAAAGTATGCTAAGCGGAGAGCCGATTCCGGTGGAGAAAAATGCCGGTGACCGAGTGTTGGCCGGAACGATCAACCAGAAAGGTGCTTTTACGATGGAAGCGACAAGTGTCGGAGGTACGACCGTATTGGCCCAGATCGTGCAGATGGTTCAATCGGCGCAGGGAAGTAAGGCCCCCGTTCAGCGGATTGTAGACAAGATAAGTGGTATATTTGTACCGGTCGTCGTATTGCTTTCGTTTCTCACCTTTGTTTGTTGGCTGGTGATAGGAGGAGAAAGTTATTTTTCATATGCATTGCTATCTGCCGTTTCGGTGCTGGTTATTGCTTGCCCGTGTGCGTTGGGATTAGCTACGCCGACTGCCTTAATGGTCGGAATGGGAAAAGGAGCCGAACAGCATATCCTGATTAAGGATGCCTTCGCTTTGGAAAATTTATGCAAGGTCGATACGGTTGTTTTGGATAAGACCGGAACATTGACGGAAGGTGTGCCGGTTGTCACGGATTCGTACTGGATTTCAGATGACAATATCCGTTATTTGGATGTCTTGTACACAGCGGAGCAGAAATCCGAACATCCTCTGGCATCCGCTATTCTCTGTTGGTTGGAAGAATCCGGAGCAAAGGTCTGTAAGGCAGAAAATTTCGAGAGTCTGACGGGGCGTGGCGTACGCATTCAGGTCGAAGGAGTTACCTACTGGGTGGGGAGCCAGGGATTGCTTGACATATTTCAGGCTGGTATTCCGGAAAAGGTACGGAAGCAAATCGGGCAATGGCAGGAAGATGGGCAAAGTGTTGTTTTTTATGGTCAGGAACCCCGCCTATTGGCAGTTCTGGCGATCTCGGACCGTATCAAGCCGACTTCTGCTGAAGCCGTTAAGGAACTGAAAAAGCAGGGAATAGAAGTACATCTTCTGACGGGCGACGGTGTCCGGACAGCCGAACGGGTTGCCGCAACATTGGATATCGGTTATTATAAGGCGGAAGTGATGCCGAACGATAAGGAGGAATATATCATATCTTTACAGCAGCAAGGTAAGAAAGTGGCGATGGTCGGCGATGGCATTAACGACTCGCAAGCGCTTGCACGGGCCGATGTCAGCATCGCGATGGGAAAAGGAACTGATATTGCAATGGATGTGGCTATGGTTACGCTTATCACGTCCGACCTGTTGCTGCTTCCCGGTGCGATCCGTTTGTCCAAACAGACAGTCCGCCTGATTTATCAGAACTTGTTTTGGGCATTTATATATAATGTAATCGGTATTCCATTGGCTGCGGGCGTTTTGTTCCCGATAAACGGACTGCTGTTGAATCCGATGCTGGCGAGTGCAGCAATGGCTTTCAGTTCCGTCTCAGTGGTATTGAATAGTTTAAGATTGAAATTCATGAAGTGAAAAAAATTATGATTTATGAATTATAATTTCATGGTAATATCCCTATTTTTGTATTCATAAATCATAAATCATAAATCATAAATCATAAATCATAAATCATAAATCATAACAGCTATGGCAACAATAAAATTTAAAACGAATGCAAAGTGTGGTGGATGTGTAGCGGCAATAGGTGCAAAGCTCAATACATTGATGGCTTCGGATGACTGGTCGATTGATTTGGCCGATCCGAATAAGGTGTTGGAAGTGAAAGTTGATCTTGCTCCTGCTATTGTGATTGCAGCAGTAAAAGAGGCCGGGTTCAAGGCCGAACAATTATAAGCGGATGGCTGCCAGGCAACGACAAACATATGGTGAAGAGGTTGCCAATGTCTTGACACATGGTGCCGGAATGCTTTTTGGAATGACCGCTATCATTGTTTTGATGATGGCGGCTATCCGAAGTGGAAATCCTTGGGCGATCGGCAGTTTTGCTGTTTATGCCGTTTGTATGACACTTTCGTATGTGACGTCTACATTTTACCATGCTTCGACCCATGCACGACAGAAAAGACTCTTGCGGCGGTTCGATCATGGTGCGATTTATTTGCATATTGCGGGAACTTATACGCCCTTTACGTTGCTGGCCCTCCGGCAGGAAGGTTATTGGGGCTGGTCACTATTCGCCGTCATATGGATCGCGGCAGTGATAGGTGTCTGGCTGAGTTTCAGGAAGATGAGAAAGAAAGACCATCTGAAAACAGTTTGTTATCTGGCAATGGGTTGGGTAGTCATAATTGCTTTTAAACCCTTGTTGCATGTCTTTCGTGAAACCGGTTCGATGAATGTTCTGTATTGGTTGATCGGAGGAGGGCTATTTTATACGGTAGGCTGCCTGTTTTTCTTTTTAGACAAATATAAATATATGCATCCAGTATGGCATTTCTTCGTATTGGGTGGTAGCATCTGTCATTTTATATCGATATACTTGTTGGTATAATATGTTCCATCTTTACTTAGGATTGATTTGAAAACATGCTTATAGAGGATTGTGTGCATTGGGGCACTTTTTTCTAACAATTCAAACCAATACATTCCCTCCATATGTGTTGTATAGCATCTTTATATTGTCTACTTTTGCGCCTGAGTAGGAATAGGTTTTATCAAGAGAGATGGCAAAGAGAAAAAGCGCAAGGAAACCGCGGAAAAAAGTTCAAAAGACTTCGTCTTTCCTTTCCATAGTGAAGCGAATGTTTATTGGCGCCTTTATTGTAGTGGCTTGTTTTATAGGGGTTCTGTTTATATACGATTATTTTGTTCCGATGGCCGGACACAAACCGGTGGCTCTGGAGAAAAAGGGACAGGAAGTCGTTTCTTCAAAAAAGGCTGCAACCGCTCCGATACAAAAGATACAGGACAAAACATCTGCTAATAAGACTCTTGCCAAGTCTTCTACAAAAACATTTAAAATCCCCACAAATACAGAGATACCCCGCTTAAAGGAGAAACGTCAGGAGCAGGTTATCAAGCACGAAGGATATACGGTTTCTTATAATTCCGAGTACCGTATAGCTAACTGGGTCGCGTACGAATTGACGGCAACGGAAGCCAAAAGCAAAAAGACGGAACGTTCTAATAAGTTTGTACCCGACCCGCAGGTGAAAGGTTCGACGGCGATGAACGAAGATTATACGCGTTCCGGCTACGATCGTGGCCATTTAGCTCCGGCAGGCGATATGAAATGGTCTGCAAAAGCCATGCGCGAGTCTTTTTACCTGAGCAATATCTGCCCGCAAAAACCGAAATTAAACCGGGGCATATGGAAAGACCTGGAGGAACAGTGCCGCTTGTGGGCGTTGGATAACGGTTCGCTTTTGATTGTTACGGGCCCCGTCATTACAGGCGATATGAAACGATTGGGAAAAAACAGGGTTGCGATACCCAAAGCCTTTTATAAGGTATTGTGTTATCATACGGAGAAAGGCTATAAGGGTATCGGATTTCTTTTCGAGAATAGGGATTATAAAGATAATTCGCTGAAATCGATGGCGATACCTATCGACAGCGTAGAAAAGGTAACAGGCATTGACTTCTTCCCGTCTATCCCCGACGATCAGGAAAACGAAATGGAAGCGGCGGTTGATTGGGGCCGTTGGTCGTTTTAATGCATATATCCGAAAAATTATCAGAGGGTACACTTTGAAATCCGGTCGGAACCGGAACAATAGATTTTAAAAGAATGTTGTATTCTCTGGATATGCAATTAATAGTCAGATCAGAATATAATAGTAATAACAAATAACTAAATGCAAGTTATCATGAATGGTAAATTAATCCCTGTTTTTGTATTGGCAGCATTGATGTCGTGTAGTCAGCCGCCGGTGAAGGAGCAAGGTCCCCGGCCGGTAAAGTTGACGGAAGTGACCTCATTGAATCTTGTGGAAAAGTCGTTTAGCGGTGTCGTATCGCCGGATCAGTTCAGTGATCTGGCCTTTAAAATGTCCGGACCGCTGATTTCGCTGAAGGTGGATGAAGGGCAAAAAGTCCGTGTGGGACAGGTCGTGGCAGAGATCGACCCTCAAGATTTCAAATGGGAATATGAAGCGAAAAAAGCCTCTTTTCAAACTGCCGAAGCACAGTTGCAACGTGCGAAGAAGCTGTTATCCAAACAGGCTATCTCAAAGCAGGAATATGAGACGACCGAGGCTTCCTATTCGAATGCAAAGGCTGCATTCGAATATGCGCAGAACCAGCTGGAACAAACGAAACTGCGTGCTCCGTTCGATGGATTTATCCAGAAGAAATATGTCGAGAATTATCAGAAGGTACAGGCCGGACAGGGGATCGTTTGCCTGATTAACCCGAACAAGTTGCAGATCCAGTACACGATGCCTGAAACGAATATTACCTATTTCTCGACTCCTTATCAGATTTATGTGGAGTTTGATAACTACAAGGGAATCCGTTTCAAAGCGAAAGTGAAGGAATATGTGGAAGCGTCTCCCGATGGTTCCGGCGTTCCCGTTTTCCTATATATCGACGATCCCGAATTTAATCTGAACAAATACAAAGTGGCTGTCGGCTTCTCCTGTCGCGTGGTGCTGCATATCGAGAGTGCAAGCTTTAACGAGGGAGCGGTGTTGGCGCCTCTTTCCGCCATTGTAGCCAGTGAAGAAAATAACGACAAATTTGTCTTTGTCTATAACGCCCAGTCGCAAAAGGTGGAACGTCGCCAGATCGAAGAATCCGGACTGGTAGGAAAAGACAATGTTATAATAACCAAAGGGCTGAAAGCCGGTGACCAGGTCGTTTCCGCCGGGGCTACTCGCCTGGTTGAAGGACAGCAGGTAAAAGTATTAACAGATTAAGCTGATAAATAATGAATCTTCCAGTATATTCCTTAGAGAATAAGAAGATTATATATTTCTTTTTGGCTATCATGCTGATAGGAGGTATATATTCTTTCTTTAAATTGCCGAAGAAGGAGGACTCGCCTTTCGTAATCAAGCAGGCTGTTTTGGTTACGCAATATCCGGGTGCTACTCCTCAGGAGGTAGAAAAATTGATAACGGAACCTATCGAGAGGGAAATTCAGTCCATGTCGGATGTTTTTCAGATCAAGTCTGAATCTTATTTCGGCATGTCGAAGATCTCGATCGAGTTGCAGCCGACTTTGGCCCCGGATTATATGCCGGTCAAGTGGGACGAATTGCGTCGTAAGGTGGCTAATATACAGCCTCGCCTTCCGAGTGGCGCCTCTGCCATTAATGTGAGTGATGATTTCGGGGACGTGTTCGGTATCTATTACGCCCTGACAGCCGACGAAGGTTTTACTTACGACGATATGCGCGATTGGGCGCAGAAGATCAAGACCGAGCTGACTCCTATTCAGGGTGTGCAGAAGGTCTATCTGTTTGCGGAACAGACGCAGGTCGTGAATGTGCGTATCTCGGTTCCCAAGCTGGCGAACTTGGGGATCGATCCGAATTCGATTCAGCAAGTCCTGCAAACCCAGAATCTGCTGGTCAATACGGGTGAGATCATGACCGGGACCTATCAGCTTCGTGTACGTGCCGAAGGTACTTATAAAAGTATAGAGGATATACGCGACCAGCTGATCGTGACAAAGGGTGGGGGCGAAGTACGCCTGGGTGATATCGCAACCATCGAACGAGGCTATATGGACCCGCCTTCCAACCTGATGCGTGTGGATGGCAAACGGGCCATCGGTATCGGTGTGGCTACGGGTGCGAAAGATGATGTGGTGGCTGTCGGTGACGCTGTTGCCGAACATTTGAAAGAGATGGAACAGCTTTTCCCGATCGGTATGGAACTGAAAACCATCTATCCGGAAAACCAGATTGCCAACGAGGCGAATAACGGATTTATCCTGAATCTGATCGAATCGTTGCTCATCGTAATTGTGATTATCTTCCTTGTGATGGGGTCGCGTGCAGGTATGCTGGTGGGTAGTTCACTGCTATTCTCGGTTGGCGGAACGTTGCTGATTATGCTGATCTGGGGTGTCGGGCTGAACCGTACGTCTCTTGCTGCTTTCATCATTGCGATGGGTATGCTGGTGGATAACGCGATTGTGGTGACCGATAATGCGCAGGTCGGTATCAAGCGCGGTCTGTCACGCTACCAGGCGTTGGTCGATGGGGCCACCAAACCGCAGTGGGCGTTGTTGGGTGCGACCTTTATCGCTGTTTGTTCTTTCTTGCCGATGTATTTGGCGCCAGCTTCGGTGGCCGAGATAGTCAAGCCATTGTTTATCGTGCTTGCCGTATCCTTGGGGTTAAGTTGGATATTGGCTTTGACGCAAACGACGACCTTCGGGAATTTTATCTTGAAGGAGGCGAAACCAGGTGAATCCAAAGATCCTTATGACACCAAACTGTACCATAAGTTTGAAAAAGTACTGGGACGTCTGATCAAGCGTCGTTATCTCACGCTTACTTCGGTGGTGGCAACCTTGTTCTTGTCTTTGTTCATCATGAGCATTATGCCGCAGAGCTTCTTCCCGATCATGAACAAGCCCTATTTTCGTGCCGACCTGATCTTCCCGGAAGGGTATGGGATCGACGATGTGGAAAGGAATGTGATCAAGATAGAAGAGTATCTCAAGAATAATGATAAGATCAAATCTTATTCGTTCACGCTGGGAGGTTCGCCGGTACGTTATTATCTGGCAAGTTCGTCTATCGGTCCGAAGCCGAACTTCGCCAATGTCCTGATCGAAACCAAGGACGCGAAAGATGCACAGAGCGAGGAAAACAAGTTCTATGAATATATGGTCGCCAACTATCCGGATATTTTGACCCGTTCAGCTTTGTTTGCTTTGTCTCCTGTGCCTGATGCTGCAATTGAAATCGGGTTTGTTGGCGATAATATCGATACGTTGGTGGCTCTGACACAGCGTGCACAAGAAATCGCCCGCAAGAACGACATGGTGATGGAAGTGCGCAGCAGCTGGGGAAACAAGGTTCCGGTATGGAAGCCGTTGTACTCGCAGGAAAAAGGTCTCCGTTTAGGTATCACCCGTCAGCAGATGGCTTATTCGCTTCGTTCGGCAACCAATGGCGTGCCTTTAGGCGAATATCGCGAAGGAGATGTGTTTATGCCGATCCTGCTGAAAGATGCCGATCGCGATTCGATGAACCTGAACGATATCAAGACTTTGCCTGTCTACAGCGCCAAGGGGCGTTCTGTCAAAGTGGAGCAGGTGATCGACGACTTCTCGCTTGATTATGAGTACAGTGTCGTGAAGCGTTATAATCGTCAGCGTTATATGATGATGCAGTGCGAGCCGAAACGCGGAGCCAATACGATGGCTGCTTTCAGCCAGTTGTGGCAGGATATCCAGCAAGAGGTGCAGGTTCCCGAAGGATACAAACTGCAATACTTCGGCGAACAGTCTGAACAGGATAAAGGTAACAAGGCGATTGCTGCCAATATTCCGTTGATGTTCGGTCTGATCTATCTCACCCTGTTGTTCCTCTTCCCGAAATACTACCGGAAGCCGGTCTTGATTATGTGTATGTTGCCTCTGATCTTCATCGGTGTGGTATTGGGGTTGCTGGTGTTTGGCAAGTCGCTCGATTTCTTTGCCATGTTAGGTCTGTTAGGTCTGATCGGTATGAATATCAAGAATGCGATCGTGCTGGTGGACGAAATAGGATTGCAGCTTGACAGTGGCCTGGCGCTGGTCAATGCGGTGATCGAGGCAACCAAGACGCGTATCGTTCCGGTGACGATGGCATCGGGGACAACGATTTTGGGTATGTTGCCATTGTTGGGCGATGCCATGTTTGCCGGTATGGCGGCGACGATCATGGGAGGTCTGTTCGTTTCGACCATCCTGACCATCTTCGTGCTTCCGGTGACCTATTGTATATTCTTTAAGATTAAATCGGTATAATGAGTATGAGAAATAAAATAATTATCGGTTGTATGCTGTTGGGGGCTTTATCGGTGGGAGCACAGGAAAAGCCCGTCACGGCTGCGGACTACAAGCAGAAAGTGCTTGAATATAGCCGCCAGATCAAACAGAGTGCGGAAGAGCGTATTGCGATGCAGCATGCTATCAAGGCGGCCAAGACCGCTTTCTTCCCGGCTGTCGATTTCTCCGGCAGCTACCAGTACCGTATCAATAAGTACGATTTGGATTTCGGCCCCGGCATGGCTGTCGAAATGGATCATAACACCTATAGTTTGGGAGCTACCGTAAGTCAGCCGATCTATGCCGGCGGACAAATCTACAACAATTACAAGGCCGCCCAGATACAGGGACAGATCGCTTCCGAGGCGGAAGACCTGACGACGGATAATATCGTGTATGCCGCCGACCTGAACTACTGGTCTGCTGCTGCCCGTAAAGGCATGTACGATGTTATGTGCCAGTATGTCGATATTGTGCAGGAATTGGCAAACGTGCTGACAACCCGTTTCAATGACGGGCAGATCAGTAAGACCGACCTCTTGCAGGTACAGTCCCGTTTGAAAGAAGCGGAATTGAACAAAAGCGCTGCGTACAAAGATTATCAGATCGCCTTGCAAAACCTGAATGTGCTAATGGGTGTTCCTCCTATGACACCGGTGGAGATTGCCGATGCCATCACGACGGTGCAGCCGTTGCCGATGCACATAGGGGAAGAGGCCGCTTTGCAGAACCGGCCGGACTTTACGATCTCCCGATTGAATGTTGAATACCAGAAGCGGCAGATCAACTTGTCAAAAGCAAAGTATAATCCGACACTGGCTATCGGTTTTCAGGGAACCTGGGGCACTCCGATGTTGAACGTGAAAGGATCCGACCAGCTTTGGACACCTGCCGTGTTCGCCTCCCTGAAGATACCTTTGTTTCGTTGGGGAGCCCGTTTCAAAGAGGTGAATTCTCAGAAAGCTATCTTACGCAGTAAGGAATATGTTATGGATTACACCCGCGACCAGATTTCCCAGGAGGTAGCCAATTCCTGGACCAGCCTGACGGAAAACACGAAGCAGATCGATGTTGCCGAAGAAGCCTGCAAGATCGCTGAGGAAAATCTCGACCTGAATACGTTCAGCTATAAAGAGGGAAAACTTCCGATCCTCGATGTCCTTTCCGCCCAGCTTTCCTGGATTCAGTCCTATAGCAGCTTGATTCAGACTTGGTATCAGCAGAAAGCGTCTCTCGCCCAGTATAATAAGGCGGTGGGCATTCGTCGCTTGCAGTAATCGGAAAACACCTTTATCACAATCTTTTTAGGCACGGATTTACACGGATGAATTTATTTTTTCCGTGTTTTCCGTGAAATCCGTGCCTAAATTATATCTATTAGTAAGCAAAATTTTGCTTCGACACAGCTCCCTGCCAAGAGCAGAAACAAATACAAATATTATTGAAACTCCTTTTTCAGTTTCGCCACCCATTTCAGTATCCGTTCCTCCGTTTGTTCGGACTGATTCTCGATATCGAGGGGAAGTCCCAGGAAATGTCCTTCCTTGACGGCCCGTGATTGGGTGAAATGGTAGTCGTTGACAGGCATGAAACCGATCAGTTCCGCATTGCTTTTGGTAAAGGCTTCCGCCAGAATGCCGATCCCATCGACGAAATTGTCGGGATAGCGTTCTTGGTCTCCGAGCCCGAATAGGGCGACTTTCTTGCCCGTCATGTCGATGGATTCTATTTCCGGCATGAACTCGTCCCAGTAAGTCGGCAGTTCTCCGTCGAACCAGGTGGAAGTTCCGGCAATGATATTGTCGAACGATTCGAACTCCTCGCGTGTCGCCCCTTCTATCGGGATCAGGATGACTTCGTTTTCTGCGAATGCTTCTTGTATTTTCAAGGCGACTACGGCTGTTTTAGCGGTTGTGCCACCATAGAATAAACCTATTTTCTTCATTTTGTATGTTGTTTATAGAAGGTGTGTCAAAACTATCCTGTTCCCGCGCCCCTCGCGGGATCGCATTAAAACCGGCCCTATAAAAATCTGATTGATAAGGTCTGTCCTTTTGCAGCCCCGCATCAAGTGCGGGGACAAGGAGATTTTGACATACCCTCTTCATTAATATTCCAATAATGCTTTTGCTGCGTTGTAGATCCGTTCTTCTCCGGGCAGGATCGCCTTTTCGAGGACCGGATGGAAACCGACAGGGGTAAAGGTAGAACCGACGCGTTGGATCGGAGCATCCAGGTATCGGAACATTTCCGTGCCGACGATACCGGCTATTTCCGCTCCGAAACCTGAGAACACTTTGTCTTCATGTACGATCAGCACCTTGCCGGTTTTTTTCACGGAAGCGAAGATCGTTTCCGTATCGAGTGGGATCAGCGAGCGGATGTCGATGACTTCCACGTCCCAGTTATGCTCTTTCTTCAACCTCTCGGCGACACTGAGGCAGAAATGCGTGGTATTGCCATATGTGATCATGCTCAGGTCGCTGCCCGGCCGGCGGATACGGGCTTTCCCGAAAGGAACTTCGAAGTCTTCCGGCACAAAACCGGCTGCTTCGACCGAGTTATATTGCGCTTTCGGTTCGAGAAAGACGGTAAAGCCCTTCGAACGTATGCTGGTGCGCAACAGTCCTGCCGCATCATCGGCAAACGAAGGATAGACGATGCGGGCTCCCGGAATGGAGGTCAGCGCCCCTTCGATCGTTTGCGAGTGGTAGAGCCCTCCGCCGATATAACCGCCCGATGCCAGGCGGAGTGTCAGGTTAGGGGTGAACTGTCCGTTGCTTCGCCAGTATTCGTGTGTACATTCGACATATTGCTCGATGGCCGGCCAGAAGTAGTCGGCAAATTCGGCTCCTTCCACCACGACATGTATTTTCGGGTCGAAGCGGCACATGCCGTTGGCCGTGCCTACAATGTAGTCTTCGGCAATGGGAGCATTGAAGATACGCTTCGGCCCGAACTCCTGTTGCATGCCTTTGGTGACGTTGAACACGCCGCCTTTGTCTTTGTTGGCCACATCCTGTCCCCACAGGAATGTATTCGGGTTATGGCGGAATTCTGCTTTCAGTGTTTCGTTGATTGCGGTTACCAGTGTTTTCTTTTCTCCATTTTCTTCTTTGTGTGTGCCGTCTGTATATTTCTGCGGCAGGTAAGGTTCGGGCAAGACATAGTCAAAGATCGTTGCAGGATCGGGTTCGGGAGCCGCCATCGCTTTGCGGTTGGCTGCGCTCAGGTCTTTTTTCGCCTGTGCTTCTATCTGCTTCAGTTCATCTTCGGTCAAGCGGTTGTAACGGAGCAGCATACGGCGGAATTTTTGCAGCGGGTCGGCTGCTTTCACGTAGGCAAGTTCGTTTTCATCGCGATACAAAGTCTGCTTGTCGGAGTTCGAATGGGAGCCGATGCGTACGCAATTTGCATGGACGATCACCGGATTATGCGTATTGATCGCATGTTCGCGGGCTTCGGTCATGGCGTTCATCGAGTCGAAAACGTCTTTTCCGTTGCAGTGGATGATGCGCAGGTTCTTGAAGCCTGAGAAGTTGTCGGCTACCTTGCGGTTGGCCGTCTGATCCTTTTTGGGGACGGAGATGCCGTAGCCGTTGTCCTGCAAGACAAAGATAACGGGGAGCTGCTCGTTGCTCGCCCCGTTGATGGCTTCGTAGACGTAGCCCTCGGAAGTGGCGGATTCACCGTGCGAGGTGATCGCAATGCCTTTATGGTCGTAATAAACCATTGCACGGGCGACACCTACGGCGTGCAGGTCGTGTGTCCCGGTCGCCGAGGATATGTTCTCGATATGCCACTCCGGCTTGGCGAAGTGGTTGGACATATGCCGTCCGCCGCTGGACGGATCGGTCGCTTTCGAGATGCCGTTCAGGATGATTTCTTCCGCCGTCATTCCGGCAGACAGGACGGTCAGCATATCGCGGTAGTAGGGAAAGAGGTAATCCTCTCCCCGGTGGAATACCTGCCCGATGGCGAGCTGGATGCCGTCATGCCCGGCATAAGGGGCATGATAGGACCAGCCTAAGGACTGGAGCAGGTAAGAAGGCGCCTTTTCATCGAGCGCCCTGCCGAGACTCATCAGGTAATACCATTTGCGGAGGGTCTCGGTATCGGTCGTTTTTATATCGTATCGTTTCATACTTGATTATTTTGTGTGTTGTTTTAATTGTTTTGTGATATGTTACTTTTGGCTTGACCCAAAAGTAACCAAAAGATCAAGGCTTAACCGTCCGGTCTACTCCGGGCAAAGGTTCCGCTGTCGCCTGCGA
>ENA-ORTM01002728-ORTM01002728.1-human-gut-metagenome-genome-assembly--contig:-NODE-2728-length-13605-cov-3.398524_pt1 | contig 13605 bp, 9 predicted proteins | sample MGYA00241909_ERZ509182 | MGnify/ENA primary metagenome ERZ509182 (study PRJEB26280, sample SAMEA2338855) | human gut metagenome | biome: human gut; feature: human-associated habitat; material: faeces...
TTATCAGCTGGGGTATCTCCGCAAGGGCAAGGAACGCCTGAACACTTCGCTGGATACGCTGCGCCCTGCCCTCACCCAGTACAATCAGCTTGCAAAGGACATCCGGGAAAAATCGAAAGAACGCCGCAGCCTGCTTTCTGAGAAAAAGGCTCTTTCCGCTGTCCATGTGTTCCGGCACCGGGAACTAGCGGCAAAGATTACAGAGCTGACAGAGGATTTGGAGGAACTGCGTTCGGAAAAGAATCTGCTTCTGGCATCGCTGGAATATACCGAGGAAGGTGCTGCCGATAAATTCCCGAAAGATATTGCAGCCATGGAACAGAATTTGAAACGGCTGGAGGAGCAGGAGCAGAAATATTCCGCCGAGCTGGACGCTGCTTTAACTGAGTATGCCGAACTTTGGGAACAGGCGCAGGGCATTGATCCGGTGCAGCTCTACGAAACAAAACAGGCAATCCGCCCCGGTAAGGAGCAGGAAGCAGAGAACCGGGTGCAGGAGGTTTACGGCGAGAAGTACAACCCGCTTCTGATGTTTGACAGCAAAAAGGCGGTTTCCCGTATGCTGGGCGAAGATGCAGAGCGACAGGCCGTGCGGAAATTGGTGCGTCAGGCACAGAAAGGGCAGCAGACTTTTCAAAAGGAAAAAAGTGCGCAGGAACGGTAACACACTGTTCCCGCTTTTGAAAATATTGTAAGTTGAATTAGCAAAAGTGGGTTGACTTGAGAGAAAAATAGGAATATAATATTAACGGTTAGACATAATTAACCGTGTGTCGTGTTGATTTTATACGACATTTTATTTACTGCGGTAGTTAGCCGAAGCTAACTACCGCAAGGAGAATCGAGGAGGAAAGATATGAGTACCAAAACCAACAAACTAAAAACCAAAGACCTGATCGTTGCCGGAGCCTTCGCTGCACTTTACGTGGTGGTGCTGTTTGCAGTGGTGACCGTCATGGGGTTTGTCCCTATTCTTTATCTCATCGCTCCGTTTGTAAACTCGGTCATTTTAGGGTGCATTTACATGATGTATGTTACGAAAGTGCCGAAAACCGGAGCAATTCTGATTCTTGCGGCTGCCGTAGGGCTTCTTACCTCCACCGGTGGCGTGTGGGTATCCCTGATTTGGTGCCTCGCCCTTGGAATTGTGGCAGAGTTGATTGCCCGTGCAGGAAATCATAAATCCAAAAGATCCTACATACTCAGTTATGTAGTTTTTGCCTGCTCCAGCATGTCTCCTTTCTGGATGCTGGCTTACGCCAAACCGGCTTTTATTCAGTCCTGCGAAGCTTATTATGGGGCTGACTATGCCGCAACGCTGGATAAGTTTACCCCCAGCTGGATCATTCTGGTTCTGATTGGAATCGCCATGTTGGGCGGCTTGATTGGCGGAATGATCGGTTCCAGGCTTTTGAAAAAACATTTCCAAAAGGCGGGTGTGGTTTAATGCAGCTGATCGAAGCTGCCCGGCGGCCCATCCTTCGAATCGACGCCCGCACAAAATTTGCTCTGCTCTTCGGGGTGGGAATATCATCATTGATGTTCCCGCCCTTTTGGCTGGAAGCAACAACCTTTGTGCTGATGGCATTGCTTTTGGTGCTAAACAGGCGGATAAAAACATCCATAAAATTTACTGCCGTATTCCTTATCATGCTCTTGCTGGACTGGACAGTATCTTTAAAAGTCAACGGTGGCTTTGCAGCGCTATTTTTTTCTCTCGTGAGGTTGGGGAGACTTATGCTCCCGATTTTAATGGCCGGTATCCTGCTGATGAAAACCACTTCCGTCAGCGAGTTCATGCTTTCCTTTGAGCGGATGCATCTTCCCAGCAAACTGATTATACCATTGTCGGTTATGTTCCGCTTCATCCCGACAATTTCTGAGGAATGGCACAGTATCCGGGACGCCATGCGTTTTCGGGGGATTGGCATTTCTGTGCGTTCTGTGCTGACAAAGCCGATGATGACGCTGGAATATACGATGGTGCCGCTGCTGATGTCAACCGCTACGATTGCTGACGAGCTGGCGGCGGCCTCCCTCTCCCGAGGACTGGACGCCGATACCAAGCGTACCTGTATCGAAGATGTAAGACTGCGGCCGCAGGATTATCTGTTGATCCTGTTTTCCATTGTAATTGCTGCGACGGGAGGGATGGTATGATTGAATTAAAACAAGTTACCTTCCGGTATGATAATGCCCCCGAAAACGCACACAGCATCCGCAATATCAATTTAACTATACAAAATGGAGAGTGCGTTATCCTTTGCGGACGAAGCGGCTGCGGAAAAACAACGATCACCCGATTGATTAACGGTCTCATTCCACATTACTACGAAGGGAATTTGTCGGGTTACGTCTCCGTTGATGGAGCAGAAATCAAAAACCAGAAGCTTTCTAAAATTTCACAGCATGTTGGTTCTGTATTTCAAAATCCCCGCAGCCAGTTTTTTAACGTAGATACGACATCGGAGCTGGCGTTCGGATGTGAAAATCAGGGACTGCCCAAGGAAGATGTGCTGGAACGAATTGCAGAGGCGGCGAACCGTTTTTCCTTGAACGGTTTACTGAACCGGAGTATTTTTGAGCTTTCCGGAGGTGAGAAACAACGGATCGCATGCGCCAGCGTTTATGCAGTTCATCCGGATATTTTTGTCTTGGATGAACCGTCCTCCAATCTGGATCCTGCTTCCATTCTACAGCTGAAGGATGTTTTGCTGAAATTAAAAGCGGAAGGAAAAACACTGGTAATTTCTGAACACCGCCTGTATTATCTCTTGGACATTGCCGACCACTTTGTCTGGCTCGATCAGGGCGAGATTCGCTCCGTATATGCCAGAGAAGAGTTCCTTGCATTCAGCCCGGCACAGATTTCGGCCATGGGACTGCGGACACTGGACTTGAAGCAAGTGGAAAGTGAAGCAGAGCATTTGAAACATTCGGAGCATGAATTTGCGTTTCAAAATCTGGAGTGTAAAGTATCCGGTCACAGCGTACTGCATATCGAATCCCTGCAAATCCCCGCTGGAGAGATTGTTGCGGTGATCGGTCACAACGGGGCTGGAAAATCAACATTTGCTGGGTGCCTTTGTGGAATTCGAAAACATACTGGTAAGGTTTTTTATGACAAGACAGAACGGAACGCAAAAAAGCGTCTGAAAGAAAGCTATATGGTCATGCAGGATGTAAACCACCAGTTGTTTACTGAGAGTGTGCGGGATGAAGTGACTCTGAATATTCCGGAGGAACAATCGGAACAGGCAGAAAGTATCCTGAACCAAATGGGAATTGCCGAACTTGCGGACTGCCATCCGCTGGCGCTGTCCGGTGGGCAGAAACAACGGGTTGCCATTGCAAGCGCTTTGTGTGCAGGGAAGAAAATCCTGATCTACGATGAACCCACCAGCGGGCTGGATTACGAAAGCATGCGCTGTGCCTGCACCTTAATACGAGATACTTCCCGGCAGGCGGAGTTGTCTCTTGTAATTACCCATGATCTGGAATTCATCATGGCCTGCTGTACATGTGTACTGCACATTGACCATGGAACAGTCAAAGCGTTTTACCCCCTCGACAGCAGAGGAAAAGCAAGGGTAAAAAAAGAGTTTCTATTACAGGAAGAAAGCGAGGAGGAATTATGAGCAAGCAGAAGCCCAAAACGGGGATGGCAAGGATGATGCAGCTGGCAATGACCAAAAAGCCTTTGGTGATTGCCTCTGTCGTTTTGTCCTCGCTGGCGGCGGTAGCCAGCTTTATCCCCTATATTGCAATTTATTTTATTATCCGGCAGATCTTAGCCGTATATCCGGACCTGAGCGCATTGGGGCAGACCAGCCTGTTTTCCTATGGCTGGATGGCGCTTGGTGGCGTTACGGCGAATATTATCTTGTATTTTGCTGCCCTTATGTGTTCCCATCTGGCAGCCTTCGGCACACTGTATGAGTTAAAGGTGAATTTCCTTTCCCATTTGGCAAAGGTGCCCCTTGGATTTCATGTGATGATCGGAAGCGGTAAACTGCGGAAAATTACAGATGAGAACATTGAAAATGTCGAGAAATTTATCGCTCACCAGCTTCCGGATATTGTAGCCGCATTTGTTTCTCCTGTTGTGATGGCCGTGATTCTGTTGAGCGTGGACTGGCGGCTCGGCTTGGCCTCTATCGTAGGGGTGGTTATTGCTTTTATCATTCAGAGTATCGCATACGGCCGGGAAGGCGCCAAAAAAATGATGGATCAGTACCAACACTCATTAGAAAACATGAACAATGCCGCAGTAGAGTACATCCGTGGAATTTCGGTTGTCAAAGCATTTAAGCAGACAGTCTACTCTTTTCACCGGCTGCACGAAACCATCAAGGAATATACTTCCATGGTGATTCCTTACACGCTGAGCTGGGAAAACATGATGTCCGCTTTTATGACGATTATCAACCATATTTATCTTTTCCTTTTGCCGGTAGGGATTCTGATCGGCATGAATACCGGAGATTTTAAGGATTTTGCTTCTCGTTTTATCTTTTATCTGGTATTTGTGCCGTCCATTGCAGGCATCCTTTCCAAAATCATGTATGTCAACTCCGATGCCATGCGGATTGCCAACGGTGTAGAGGCAATGGATCAGATTCTGGCCGAGCCGGAACTGAAACAGCCGCCGGTTCCTAAAACAACGGATCGCTATGATGTCAAGTTTGAGAATGTGTCCTTCTCCTATGAGAAAGACAAAGAAAAACAGGCGATTTCCAATGTGAGCTTCCATGCACGGCAGGGCGAAGTAACAGCGATTGTAGGTCCTTCCGGCGGCGGAAAAAGTACGATTGCCCATCTCATTCCACGGTTTTTCGATGTGGATCAGGGTACTGTTACCATTGGTTCAGTGGATATCCGGCAGATGGAAAGCCGTTATCTGATGGAACAGGTCAGCTTCGTATTTCAGGATGTCTACCTGTTCAAACAGAGTATCCGTGATAATATCCGGCTTGGAAACCAGAATGCCAGCGATGAACAGATTCAGGCGGCAGCGAAGGCCGCCCAATGCCATGACTTTATCATGGCGCTGCCGAATGGCTATGATACGATTATCGGAGAACAGGGTATTCATTTAAGCGGCGGTGAACAGCAGCGAATTGCCATCGCCCGTGCCATTGTAAAGGATGCTCCTGTGGTAGTGCTGGACGAGGCGACCGCCTTCGCTGATCCTGAAAATGAGCATTTGATTCAAAAGGCGTTTGAAAAGTTGATGCATGGGAAAACGGTAATCATCATCGCGCACCGGCTTTCCACAGTACGAAATGCAGACCGTATCATTGTAATGGATAATGGGCGTGTCGCAGAAGAAGGCAGCCATGACGCCCTCCTGCAAAAAGGCGGACGGTACGCATCTATGTGGAAGATCTACAATGAAACAACCAGTTGGACCATGGAAAAGGAGGTGCCGGTCAATGGGTAAGAAAAAATCAACCTTTCAGGATGCGCTGATGCTGACAGACAAAGGCTATCGGGATTTAAAAAAAGCGATTGCCGCCTGCACGCTGACAAATTTCTCCATGTTTATTCCGGCTATGGTGATGCTTCAGGTTGTCATGGAGCTTCTAAAACCGTTTACCGGCGGAAGCATCTCATGGACAAATATGTGGATTTATTTCGGACTCGGCATCATCGGCGCAGTAATCGTATTCCTCTGCAACAAAAACGACTATAAAAAGACCTATGTGGCCTCTTACATGGAAAGTGAAAATACAAGGATCGCCTTGGCCGAACACATCCGTAAGCTGCCTATGAGCGTATTTAATTCCAAAAACCTTTCGGAGCTTACGACAAATCTCATGGGCGATGTAGCCACTTCCGAACACGTGCTGAGTCATGTTTATCCGCAGATTATCTCCAATGTGATTACGATTACGGTTGTCTGCATCATGTTTGCCTTTTACGACTGGCGCATGGCGCTTGCCATTTTCATTTCCGTACCAATTGCTTTTTTCATTATTTTTGCAAGCAGGCGGATTCAGGAACGGCTTGGGAAAAAGCATGCGCAGGCAAAACTGGAAGCTTCCGAACAGGTTCAGGAATACATTGAGGGAATCAAAGTGATTAAAGCCTGCAATCTGGACAGCCAGCAGTTTCAGGCACTGGAAAAAGCGCTGCGCACCATGAAAAACCTTGCAATTAAATTTGAATTTGGTTCCGGCGTTTTTGTGACAGGCGCGCAGATGCTCGTCCAATCCGGAATAGGTCTTACCGTGTTTGCGGGAACTTCTCTGCTCCTGAGCGGCAAAATTGAGCTTGTCCCAATGCTGCTTTGCCTGCTGATCGTCACTCGAATTTATGGACCGATCATTACAGAACTGACCCTGCTGCCGGAGCTGTTCTATCATCAGATTGCCATACGCAGGATGAGAACCTTAATGAATATTCAGCCGATGGAAGGCGATACCGAAAAACCGGTGAAGGAATACGATATCGAACTGAAAAATATCAGTTTCCGCTACAACCCGCAGGGTGGGGAAACCATAAAAAATGTGAATATTACGATTCCCGCAGGCGCAATCACGGCCCTGGTTGGCCCCAGCGGGAGCGGCAAAAGCACGCTTTCCCGTCTGATTGCACGCTTCTGGGATGTTAATAAAGGACAGGTGGAAATCGGCGGCATTGACGTGAAAGAGCTTGATCCGGAACACCTGATGGAATACATGTCCTTTGTATTTCAGGATGTAGTGCTTTTCAATGATACCGTCTACAACAATATAAAAATAGGAAATATGAACGCAACCGAAGAACAGGTGCTTGCGGCAGCAAAAGCTGCGCGCTGTGATGAATTTATTGATAAAATGCCGGATGGGTATCAGACTGTTCTGGGAGAAAACGGAAGCACTCTATCCGGCGGGGAACGGCAGCGCCTGTCCATTGCAAGAGCCTTGTTAAAGGACGCTCCGATTGTACTTTTGGATGAAGCAACAGCCAGCCTTGATCCGGAAAGCGAATCCAGTATCCAGCAGGCAATCGGCCACTTAATACAGGGGAAGACCGTTCTTGTCATTGCACACAGACTCCGTACCATTGCAAAGGCTGATAAAATCATCGTGCTGGATGATGGTAAAGTTATCGAGCAGGGAACACACAGCGACCTGATGGAGCAGAACGGGCTTTACAAAAGGTTATATACCATTCAGCAGGAAAGCCTTGGCTGGAGCGTATAGATGTTTGCTATTATATAAGCTGCCGATATTTTAATATTGAGTAACCTGCAAGTCGACTGCTATAATACAGTCGGCTTGTTTGGTGTTTCGCGGAATCATTAGCAAATTTATTTATCTTTACAATATGGGTAAAATACCCTTGACAAATCTGTTTCCAAAAGAGGATATTAGAGCAGTACGCCCGGGACCATCGCTTTCCCAACATCCAATTTTATGTGGATGACGGATACTCCGGGGCCAGTTTCAACCGGCCGGATTTCCAGCGCATGATGGCGGACATGGAGGACGGGAAAATCGGGATCATCATCACCAAGGATCTCAGCCGTCTGGGGCGAAACCAGTTGCACACAGGGCTGTACATCGAGGAGCGGTTCCCGCAGTTCGGCGTCCGCTACATCGCCATCAACGACAATGTGGACACGGAAAACGCCGAGAGCAACGACCTGATGCCCTTCAAAAACCTGTTCAACGAGTGGTTCGTGCGGGACACCAGCCGGAAGATCCGGGCGGTACAGCGGGCCAAGGCTCAGCGCGGGGAGCGCCTGGGGACACGGGCACCCTACGGCTACAAAAAGGATGAGAATGCCAAGGGCAAACTCGTTGTTGATGAGGAGGCCGCCGCTGTGGTGCGTCGCATTTTTGCCCTCTGCGCTGCCGGCCGCGGCCCGAGTCAGATTGCTAAACAGTTGAGAGCCGAAAACGTGCTTTGTCCGGCGGTCTACACCTACCGCAAGTTGGGATCCGGCCATACCTGCCTCGATCTGTCCCAGCCCTATAACTGGTCCGACAGCACCATCGCCAACATCCTGGAGAATGAAACCTACCTTGGGAACACGGTCAACATGAAGTTCACCACAAAATCCTATAAGGACAAGCGGTATGTGCAGCATCCCAGGGAGGAGTGTCTGGTGTTTGAGGGGACCCATCCGGCGCTGATCACGCGGGAGGTTTGGGATATCGTCCAGCGGGTCCGGCAAAACCGGAAGCGCCCCACAAAGATGGAGGAACTCAACAAGTATTCCGGCCTCGTCATCTGTGCCGACTGCGGTTCCACAATGGTCCTGCATAGGGCGCGCACCATGAAACCAACGCAAAACAATTTCACCTGCCGAACCTATAAGAAAGCAGGGCCTGAGGTCTGCACGGCCCACTACATTCGGGAGTGTGTCCTCGACGAGATTGTGCTGGAGGACATCCGCAGGGTGACGGCGATGGCGCGGGAGCATACGCAGGAGTTCGCCGCCTATATCTGTGACCGGCAGTCCGCTGAACTGCGGCGGGAGATCCGCAGGCAGGAGTTGGAACTTTCAGGGATGAAAAAGCGCGAGGCGGAATTGGAGGCCATCTTCAAGCGACTGTATGAGGACAGCGTACTGGGCCGCATCACCACGGAGCAGTTCCAGACCCTCTCCGCCAGTTATGTGGCGGAGCAGGAGCAGTTGAAAACTGCCATCCCGCAAAAGGAGCGGGAGGTCGCCAAACTGAAGGCCACGGTGTCCGGCGCAGACAACTTCATTGCCAGGGCCAAACGCTACACAGACATTCAGAAACTGACGCCGGAGTTGCTGCGGCTGTTCATTGAGAAAATCGTGGTGCATGAAAAGGATGTGAAGTGGTCCAAACACGCCAGCCAAACGGTGGAAATCCATTACACGGATATTGGAGTGGTTGGGAATATGAACATCACGAAAAGTGCATAAAGGAACAGGCAGGTGCTGCCAATGCAACACCTGCCTATCCTTAAAATTTGTAGTTGTCCCTGTCAGGCCGGACCTAACCGTTCCCGCCGTTTTTCATTTGGATCTGTTAGGAATTGGAGACCGTAACATCCTTGCCGAACCACTCTTTTGAAATTTTGGAGAGCGTTCCGTCCTTCGCCATGGCGTCGATCTGAGCCTGCACCTTATCACGCAGCTCGGTGTTCCCCTTGAGGAAGCCAACGGCATATTCCTCTTCTGCGAGGGCTTCTTCCAGCACCTTGTAGTTACCACCCTGTTTTGTGATGTTGTATTGGGCAACAATTTCGTCCATCAATACGGCGTCCACAGAGCCCATCTTCAACTCGTTAAGCGCATCGAGGTTGGTGCTGGTCGTCAGCACTTTGCCGAGAGAGGCTTTGAAATCCGCCTTTGCGTTCAGCGCCTTTTCCGCGCTGGAATCTAGCTGAAGCGCCAGCTTTTTGCCCTTGAGGTCGTCAAGCTTGGTGATCTTGGAGTTGTTGAGCACAACGATCACCTGCTGGTTTTTCATGTAGGGCTTGCTCCAGGTATAGTCATTTTCACGGCCGGTCATTGTGAATCCATTCCAAATCAGGTCGATATTCCCGTTTTTTAGCTCGGCGTCCTTGGAGTTCCAATCGATCGCCTGAAGTTTAATATCCATATTCAGGCGCTTGGCAACCTCTTTTGCAAGGTCAAGATCAAATCCCACATAGTTACCATTGTCATCTTTAAAGCCCATCGGGGGGAATTCTGCGTCGAAGCCGACGGTTAGAGTGCCGTTTTTGGCGGCGTTCGTGCCGCCTTCCCCTGCGGGGTCTGTGTTATCCCCTCCAGTGCAGGATGCAAGGCCCAGCGTTAACACAACCATCACGGCTGCCAGTGCGAGGGCGATGATTTTTTTCTTCATGTTGTCTCCTCCATTTTTTATGTTGCGTTTTCCACAGCTGGGATGAGCCAGACCGTGACTTTTTACAGCGGTATTGTAGCATATTACCATGCTAAAGTAAAGCCTTTTTTCTGAGATTTTCATAGCGCTTTCCAACCAGCAAAAACCATTTGCATGTACCCCTGAAATGATGTATACTAAAGTATCATTATCCTGCGGCCAATTGTCTTTTTTACATGATGAAAACAGTGCGCCGCTTTGCGCTGCGCCGGGCCGCAAAAAAGGGAGGAACCCTTACGCTGGCTTATCTTGATAACAGCGCCACCACCCGCGTTTGCGAGGAGGCGGTACAGGAGATTTTATATACCCTTACAGAGGGCTATGGAAACCCATCCTCCCTCCATGCCAAGGGCTTTGAGGCTGAGCGGCTGCTCAGGCAGGCTCGTGAGCGCGTGGCAGGGCGCATTGGTTGTGCGCCGGAGGAAGTGCTTTTCACCTCCGGCGGGACGGAAGCGAACAACCTGGCCGTTTTTGGCGCGGCACAGGCGCTTGCACGCCGGGGCCACAGGATTGTGACGACGGCGATCGAGCATCCAAGTGTGGAAAAACCGATGCGGGAGCTGGAGCGGCAGGGGTTTGAGGTGATTTTCCTCCCCGCTGGAGAAGATGGTAAGGTGCGCAGGGAAGATCTTTTTGAGGCGGTCAATAGCGATACCATTTTGGTCAGCATGATGGCGGTCAACAATGAGGTCGGCTCCCTCCAACCATTGGATGCTGTGCGTGGGGCCATTAAGCGGGCGGGAGCGCCCGCACTGTTCCACTGCGATTGCGTGCAGGGGTTCGGCAAGCTGGAAGTAAAGCCTGCTGCAATTGGCATTGATTTGATGACGGTCAGCTCCCACAAGATCCACGGCCCTAAAGGGGCTGGCGCCCTTTATATCCGCCGCGGCGTGCGGGTGAAACCGCGTGTTTTCGGCGGCGGGCAGGAGAAAGACCTGCGCCCCGGCACGGAGGCAATGCCTGCGCTTGTCGGCTTTGGGGCGGCCTGTGCGGCGCTGCCGGAGGTGAAGGCGGGCCTTGCGCATGCCACGGAGCTTCGGGGATATTTGCTGGAGCAGATCGGCGGTCTGCGCGGCATTACGCTGAATTCCCCACCGGATGCGCTGCCCTATATCGTTAACCTGTCGATCCCCGGCCTGCGTTCCGAGCCGGTGCTCAACCTCCTCTCGGAGATGGGGGTATATGTATCAAGCGGCTCCGCATGTGCGAAAGGGCACAAAAGCCCGGTGCTCACGGCGCTCGGCTTGCCGGATACGCGCATCGACAGCGCGCTGCGCATCAGCTTTTCCCGCTTTACAACCCCACAGGAAATTGACGCACTGGTAGCGGGGATCAAACGAGTGCAGCAGGTGCTCAGAAGAATTTGAGTATTCAGATCGATACATGGCGCTGCAAATCGGGTGACACATCCCGTGGGCGCGAAAGGACGAAGTTATTTACATGAAAGAAATTATTCTAGTCAAGGATGGGGAGCTTGCCCTGAAAGGGCTCAACCGTTCTACATTTGAGGATATTCTGGTAAAAAACATGCGGCGGCGGCTTTCGCCCCTTGGTAAATTTGCCTTTACCAAAAGCCAGTCTACCGTGATGATTGAGCCGTTGGAAGAGGGGATCGATCTCGACGAGGCGGCAGGCAGGCTGACCCGTGTGTTCGGCATCGCCGGCTTCAGCCGCGCCGCGCAGGCGCCCAAGGAAATGGGCGAAATTTTGCGCATAGCAGGCGAATACCTTGCACCGCAGTTGATGGAGGCCGCTTCCTTTAAGGTGGAGGCAAAACGGTCAGATAAGAAATTTCCGCTCAAATCCCCGCAGATCAGCGCGGAGCTGGGCGGCTATCTGGGCGAAAAATTTCCGCATCTGCGCGTTGACGTACATCATCCAGATGTGATCGTTACGGTTGAGGTGCGCGATCAATGGGCCTATATCCGGGGCAACCAGCAAAAGGGCGCGGGCGGTATGCCCGTGGGCTCCGGCGGCAGGGTGGCGCTGCTTGTTTCAGGTGGGATCGACAGCCCGGTTGCGGGTTGGATGATGGCAAAGCGCGGCTTGCAGCTGACGGCTGTCCATTTTGCTTCCCCGCCCTATACAAGCCCTCGGGCGGAGGAAAAGGTGCACGCCCTGCTCCGGAGAGTAGCGCGCTATGCCGGGCATATTTCCCTATTCGTCGTGCCGTTCACGGAGATTCAGGAGCAGATTAAGGATCATTGCCCCGAGGATCTATTTACGCTGATCATGCGCCGCGCGATGATGCTGCTCGCAGAGCGGATCGCCCGCAAGGAGGAATGCGGCGCACTGGTCACAGGGGAAAGCATCGGCCAAGTGGCGAGCCAGACACTACAGGCAATTGCCTGCACGGATGCGGTGGCGGAGATGCCGGTATTCCGGCCGCTGATTGCAATGGATAAGGATGAGATCGTTGCGCTTTCCCGCAGGATCGACACCTTTGAGATATCGATTCAACCCTATGAAGATTGCTGCACGGTATTTACGCCGAAGCATCCCAAAACCCGGCCGCAGCTCGACGCGGTGGAGAAGGCACAGGCGCTGATCCCCCTGGAAGAGCTCATGGAGCGAGCGCTGGCGGGTGTAAAAATTGTGCCGATCGATGCGTGAGTCCATTCCCTATCGTGTTCTTTAAAGGAAGTTTTATGTAATGAAAGCTGAAATATTATCAGTTGGAACAGAGCTTTTGCTCGGCGATATTGTCAACACAGACGCCCAATTCCTTGCTAGGGAGCTAGCGCGGCTGGGGTTCACCGTGCTTTATCACAGCACGGTGGGTGATAATGAAGAGCGGCTTTCCGATTTGCTGCAAACGGCGCTCTCCCGCAGTGATCTCGTGTTGACCACTGGTGGGCTCGGCCCCACCGCGGATGACCTGACCAAAGAAGTGTGCGCGAAAGTGCTCGGCATTCCCTTGGTGGAGGATGCAGAGAGCATGCGGCGTATGGAGGCTTTTTTCCAGGCCCGCGGGCAGGAGATGCCGGAGACGAACCGCAAGCAGGCGTTTCTGCCTCAGGGCTGTGTTGTGTTTCGCAACGATCACGGCACCGCGCCCGGCTGCGCAGTGGAGAAGGGCGGGAAGATCGTGATCAACCTGCCCGGCCCGCCGCGTGAGCTCAAGCCCATGTTCCTGGAGCAAGCGCTTCCTTATCTTTCGCGTTTTGCCGGCGGGGTGATCGTATCGCACACGGTGCGCACCTTTGGCATCGGCGAAAGCGCAATGGCAGAGCGGGCTGCGCAGTTTTTAGCGCAGGAGAATCCGACCGTCGCACCCTATGCGAAGGATGGGGAGGCGCTGTTGCGGGTGACGGCAAAGGCAAATTCCCAAGCGGAGGCAGACGCCTTGTGCAAGCCCACTGTGGAGGCGCTGTGTGCGCTTTATGGCAAGCTTGTTTACGGCGTGGATGTGGGCAGCCTACAGCAGGCCGTTGTGCAAATGCTGCGCGGGAGAGGCCTCAAAATCGGCCTGGCGGAATCCTGCACGGCTGGGCTGATTGCCAAGCGGATTACGGAGATCCCCGGCTCCTCCGAGGTGCTTGAGTGTGGGATCGTCTCCTACTCCAACCGGATCAAGGAGGAAGTGCTCGGCGTATCCCCGGCTACTATTGAAACATACGGCGTGATCAGCGCCGAAACCGCCGCCGAAATGGCGGCCGGCGCGCTTCGCATCAGCGGCGCGGAGATCGGCCTAGGCGTGACGGGGCTGGCAGGGCCGGATGGAGACGATCACGGCAACCCGGCGGGG
>ENA-ORTM01002734-ORTM01002734.1-human-gut-metagenome-genome-assembly--contig:-NODE-2734-length-13561-cov-4.896639_pt1 | contig 13561 bp, 6 predicted proteins | sample MGYA00241909_ERZ509182 | MGnify/ENA primary metagenome ERZ509182 (study PRJEB26280, sample SAMEA2338855) | human gut metagenome | biome: human gut; feature: human-associated habitat; material: faeces...
CGCCCCGAGCGGCCGGGACCGGTTCCGACAACACCTCCGGTTCCGCCCGCCACTCTTCTCCGCCATGCCGTTTTCCGAACTGCCGTCGCCGAAAAACAGACGCCCGACAGTCTCGCTTCACAACCATTCCACAAATCAAGGGCAACGAAAAAGAAATGAAAGGGAAATGGCAAATCTACCAAACGAAACACGACTAAAAATTAAAATTTTTTATTTGCAAAAAAAATCATCCGATTTTGTTTTTTAATAAAATAAGTTTAATTTTGAAATGTATTCGAAACACAATCGAAACACAAACAAGTTATATTTGAAAAGTTTTTCAGACAGAAGCGACACGGTAAACAGATGGTTACCATATATATAACGGAAGATGCGAAGGCCGGCAGGGCCGCAAACGGAGACTTCGGGACGGAGTCCCCGACCGGGTCTTTCCGGGCCTTCGAGGTGTCCAAACAACCGGATTTACAAAACGCGGACAAATAAAAAAATTATAATCGAAGAACTTAAAATGAAAAACGTATTAAAGTATCTGTTACTGGCACTCATCGCCGTCTCGCAACTCTTCGCCTGCGGCGGCAGCGATGACGAAAAGACCCCCGCGGATAATTTCGACGTGCAATTCACGGTTCCGGGGTCGGTAGACGTCACCGAAGGCGGCGAGTGCACTTTCGCCGTAAGTGGGGGGGGGAAATCGCCCCTGACCACAGACACATTCATTCTTGAGTCGGACGCAGGCATCTCCTACGTCTGCCCCATCGTCAACACCACTTCCGACAGTTTCACCGTACGCCTGGCCGACGGGTGTGAAACGGGTTACTACAAAGTCTTCGTCAAAAGAGACGCGCGCAAAAAATCGTTCGGAAGAATCTACATCAACATCGTCGAAGACATAGATTTCAAACCGGATGCAGGCACCACGGTCTACGGGATCGTGTCGTCGGCCGGCGTCGGCGTGGAGAACGTCGTGGTCTCCGACGGCGCGGAGGTGACCGTCACGAACGAAAAGGGCATCTACCAGCTCAAATCGGCCAAAAAGTGGGGATATGTCTTCATCTCCGTCCCGAGCGGCTACGAAGTTCCGTCCGTCGGGGTGCTCCCGCAGTTCCACCGCGCGCTCAAAAACAGCGCCGACGTCGTCGAACGGGCCGACTTCAAGCTCGAAAAGGTCGACGGACAGGACTCCTACAAGATCTTCATGCTGGGCGACATGCACCTCGCCAACCGAACGGGCGACCTGGGACAGTTCGCCCAGTTCACCTCCGACCTTACGGACTACATGACCCGCCACAAGGGCGAGAAGATGTATGCGCTCACCCTCGGGGACATGACCTGGGACCTCTACTGGTATTCGAACAGCTACTATTTCCCCCAGTACCTGAACACCATCAACAGCCAGATCAAGAATCTGCAGATCTTCCACACCATGGGCAACCATGACAACGACTTCCAGACCAGGTCGGACTACGATGCGGCGGTCAAATATGTGGATCAGATCTGCCCGACCTACTATTCGTTCAACATCGGCAAGGTCCATTACGTCGTCATGGACGACATCGATTGCAGCAGCTACGACGGAACCGAATCCCGCAACTATGTCAAGAGCCTCTCCGCCGAGCAGCTGGACTGGCTGGCGAAAGACCTGTCGCACGTGGCCAAGACGACCCCCGTCGTCGTTGCCATGCATGCGCAGGTGTTCTATCCGACCACATCGGGATTCAAGATCGACCACGATCAGGTCAACACCCTGCGGCTTTTCGACATCCTCGACGGATATACCGTCCGCTTCGTGACGGGGCATACCCACAAACTTTTCAACGTGACGCCCGACGCTCCGATCGTGGACGGGCATAACTTCCGGGAGTATAACTCCGGCTCGGTATGCGCTTCGTGGTGGTGGTCCGGCAACCTCACGCCCGGAATCCACATCGGAACCGACGGAACTCCGGGCGGCTACGGCATCTGGGATGTCACGGGAACCGATTTCCAATGTCTCTACAAATCGACCGGATGGCCCGAAGAGTACCAGTTCCGCAGCTACGACCTGAACAACGTGCATTTTTCGATGGCCGACGTTCCGCTGATGCCTTCCGACATCTCCGCTTCGGTCAAGAACGCCTATATGCAATATGTCAACGCCTATCCGCAGAACAACGACAACGAGGTGCTGATCAACATCTGGAACTGGAATTCGGACTGGACGTTGAGCGTCGTCGACGAAAACCGCAAGACGCTGCCCTACACCGAAGTCTGGGCCTACGACCCGCTCCATATCGCGGCGCTCTCGGTCAAGCGGTTCAACAACGCGGGACTCAAGTCGACCCCGTCGTTCATCACCGACAAGTTCACGCACTTCTTCAAGGTGAAGGCGGACGATGCGGACACCGACCTTGTGATCACCGTCAAGGACGAATTCGGAAACGAGTGGACCGAAAACATGCAGCGGCCGAAAGCATTCTCCACGGATGCCTACCGACGCAAGTGATTTTCGCTACATACCCAACCACAATCATCATTTACTAACCAACAAACACAGATCTTATGAGAGTATTAAGACCACTGGTTCTATCTCTTCTTCTGGTATTGGGAGGGGGAATAACAGCCCTTTCGGCCCAGAACAGGGAGGTGTCGGGAAAAGTCCTCGACGCCAATCAACAGCCGCTCGTGGGTGTAGCCGTTCTGGTCGATGGTACGACCAAAGGCGTCACAACCTCTGAAAACGGCACCTTCAAAATCCAGGTTCCGTCGGGAGAAGCCGTTCTCCAGGTCACCTGCCTGGGTTACCTGCCCCAGAAAGTGACGGTTCCCTCAAGCCGGAACAGCATCACGATCTACCTGCAAGAGGACGCCATCATGCTCGATGCAACCGTCGTAATCGGCTACGGTACGCAGAAAAAAGTCAACCTGACCGGCGCCGTTGCGACCGTAGGGAGCAAGGAGCTCGAAAACCGCGTCACCCATTCGCTGGGCAGCATGTTGCAGGGTTCCGTAGCGGGTCTCAACATCACCACCTCCTCGGGTAAACCCGGCAGCACGCCGGCGATCAACATCCGCGGCGTCAACTCGATCAACTCGGCCGACCCGCTCGTGCTGATCGACGGCGTGGTGGGCGACCTGAACCGCGTCAACCCCAACGACGTGGAGTCGATCTCGGTCATCAAGGACGCTTCGGCGGCAGCCGTCTACGGCGCCCGCGCAGCCTTCGGCGTCATCCTGGTCACCACCAAGAACGGCTCGGCCCAGGACGGCAAGGCGACGGTGCGTTACAGCGGCCGTTTCGGCTGGGAGGAGGCCACGACCTCGACCGACTACGAGAACCGCGGTTACTGGTCGGTCTATACGGTCAACAAGTTCTGGCAGGCCGACTCCGGAACGAACTATGTCAAATACAACGATCACGACATGCAGCAGCTGCTGGCGCGCGTGAACGACAGGACCGAGCATCCCGACCGTCCGTGGGTCGTCGAAGAGATCCGCAACGGCCGCAAACAGTGGGTCTACTACGGCAACTACGACTGGTGGGACATGCTCTTCCAGCAGCGTCGGCCCGTGCAGCAGCACAACATCTCGCTCAGCGGCGGCACGAAGGACATCAAATACCTCGTCTCGGGCGCCTATGACCGCCAGGAAGGTATTCAGCGCGCACATCCCGACGTGTATAACAAGTACAACCTGCGTGCGAAACTCGATTTTCGGATCAACCGGTGGGCAACGCTCTCGAACAACACGTCGTTCTTCTCGTCGAATTACAAGTCTCTGGGAGACGGCAGCGTAGACAACACCATCGCTTACAGCGCCCGCCACGCACTGGCCAACTTCCCCATGAAGAACCCCGACGGATCGTGGCTTTACAGCACGCCGTATCTCGATTACAAGATCGCCAACGGACGCCACATCCTGCTCAACGAGGGCACGCACCGCAACGTCGACCGCTCGAACGACTTCTCGAACACGACACGCCTGGTCATCACGCCGTTCAAGACGTTGAGCATCACGGGTGACTTCACCTACCGCCTCTACCAGAACCGCAATACGAGCCGCAGTTCCGCAATGAACTACCGCGAATACCCCGACGGGCCGCTGCTCGCCTACGACACGGGCGCCGGCATGAACCAGCTCGACGAAGTGGTTCAGACGCGCAACTACTATTCGGCCAACGTCTACGCCAACTACGACGAAACGTTCGGCGAGGCGCACCACGTGTCGGCAACCGCCGGATTCAACTACGAAACGTGGTCCAGCAAGAACGTCTCGGTGGCAGGCATCAACCTCTCCTCCATAAACCTCGACGACCTGAATCTAGCAACGGGCTCTCCCACGGAGGGCGCTTACGGCGGCGGCCAGAACGAATACGCCCTGGCAGGCTTCTTCGCCCGTATCAACTACGACTACAAAGGGCGCTACCTCTTCGAGGTGAGCGGACGCTATGACGGATCGTCGCGTTTCGCACCGGGCAACCGCTGGGGCCTGTTCCCCTCGGCATCGGCCGGATGGCGCATCTCCGAGGAGCCGTTCTTCGGCAACGCCAAAGACCTGGTGGACAACCTCAAGCTGCGCGCTTCGTTCGGCAGCCTGGGCAACCAGAACGTGTCGTCCTACTACACCTACATGCGCCTGATCACGAACAAGGATTTCAGCAACTACACCTTCGACGGCAGCATAAAGGGCAAATACTCCTCGCTGGGCGCCCCCGTAGCCTCCGACCTGACCTGGGAAACCGCCCAGCAGTGGGACCTGGGTCTGGATCTCACCATGCTGAACAACCGGCTCAACTTCACCGGCGACGTCTACATCCGCGACACGAAGGACATGCTGACCGACGGAATGGCGCTGCCCGGCGTATACGGGGCCGATTCGCCCAGCATGAACTCCGCCGAACTGCGCACGAAGGGTTATGAGCTCTCCGTCAGCTGGCGCGACCAGTTCAAACTCGCCGGCAAACCGTTCGAATACAGCGTCGGTTTCAACCTCAGCGACTACAAGAGCGTCATCACCAAATACGACAACAACCCGAACAAGTCATTGACCAACCTGACAAAGGGAGATTATTACGTCGGCATGGAGATCGGCGAAATCTGGGGCTTCAAGACCGACGGGTTCTTCAAGACCACCGAAGAGGCGCAGGCCTATGCCAAAGAGGTCGACCTGAGTTACAGCACGGGCCGTCTGACCGGCGGCTGGCAGGCCGGCGACCTGAAGTTCGTCGACCTCGACGGCAACGGCGTCTGGGGAGTCGGCAACGACACCGTCGACAAGCCGGGCGACCGGACGATCCTGGGCAACTCGCTCCCGACGCTCTCCTACGGCATCAACGCCTCGATCCGCTGGATGGGCTTCGACGCTTCGGTCTTCTTCCAGGGAACCGGCAACCACTACTGGTATCCCCACGGAGAAATGATGCCTTTCTGGGGCTGCTATTCCTATCCCTACCTCTCCTACCTCCCGACGGATTTCCTCGGCAAGGTATGGGCTGAGGACAATCCCAACTCCTATTTCCCGCGCGCAAGAGCCTATTCTTCATCGGGAGGTTATCTGAGCAAGGTCAACGACCGTTACCTGCAGAATATCCGCTACCTGCGCCTGAAAAACCTGACCGTCGGCTACACGATCCCCGCGACCCTCACCAAGAAGGCCGGCATCGACCAGATCCGCATCTATTTCTCGGGCGAGAACCTTTGCTACTGGTCGCCGCTCAAAAAGAACTCCAAGTACGTCGATCCCGAAGCGGCTATCAACCGTTCCGGCGTGAACAACAACGCCTACTATCCGTGGGCCAAGACGTTCATGTTCGGCATCGACATCACCTTCTAATAATTTCAAAATCCGAATACCATGAAGCGATTAATCATACTGGCAGCAACGCTGATTGCAGGATTATCGGCCTGCGACTCCCTGCTGGACAAAGAACCGTTGGATCGGGTGACGCAGTTCGACTATTTCAAGACGAGAAGCGACCTGGAACTCTTCTCCAATCCCTTTTACGACAACCTGCTGGACAAGACGCCCTACGATGAGCAGAACGACCTGCTCGTTCAGATGACCCTCTCCGATGTTCTCTACGGAGGCGACAAGCGCACCGTTCCGAACACCGGCGGCGGCTGGTCGTGGGGCAACCTGCGCCGCATAAACACCCTGCTGGAATATGTCGATCAATGCGAAGACAAGAAGGCTGTGACCGAGTATACGGCCCTGGCCAAATTCTTCCGCGCCGCCTTCTATTTCGACAAGGTGAAACGCTTCGGCGACGTACCCTGGTACGAGGTGCAGCTCGGCTCGGCCGACGAAGCGCTCTACAAACCGCGCGATTCACGCGAACTGATCATGACCAATATGATCAAGGATATCGACGAAGCCATCAACAGCGGCGGTCTTACGGAGGATATATCGACCTACCGCGTCAACAAATGGGCGGCGCTGGCGCTGAAAGCGCGGTTCTGCCTCTTCGAGGGAACCTACCGCAAATACCACGGCATCAACCTCGAAGGACATGACTACACCTATTATCTGGAGGAAGCCGCCAAGGCCGCCAAAACGATCATCGACGAAGGTCCCTACAAGCTCTACTCCACCAAAAATCCGGACAAGGACTACATGATGCTCTTCGCACAGGAGAATGCCAGCACCGAAGAGTATATCCTCGCCATCCGGAACAGCTACGAGGCCCAGGTCTACCACAATGCGACGGCCTACACGCTGCTGCCGACACAGGGCCGCCCGGGCTACACCCGCAAATTCATCAACATGTACCTGAAGAAGGACGGCACCGCATTCACCGACCAGGAGGGGTGGCAGACGCTGCCTTTCACCGAAGAGGTGAAGGACCGCGACCCGCGCCTGGCGCAGTCGATCCGCACCCCGGGTTACAAGCGCATCGGCGCCAAACGGGTGCAGGGTCCCGATCTCGGCGTCACGATCACCGGCTACCAACCCATCAAATTCGTTCAGGACACGACGGCCTCGGGAGGACAGATCGACCGCAACGACCGTTCGACCTGCGACATGCCGGTTTTCCGCTATGCCGAAGTGCTGCTCAACTATGCCGAAGCCAAGGCCGAACTGGGAACGCTCACGCAGAACGATCTGGTTATCACCGTCAACGAAATCCGAAGCCGGGTGGGAATGCGGGGCCTCGACATGAACGAAGCCAACAAAAATATCGACTGGTATCTTGAGTCCAAAAAGTACGGCTATCCCAACGTGACCGGCGCCAACAAGGGCGTCATTCTGGAAATCCGCCGCGAACGGGCCGTCGAGCTGATCCAGGAGGGTTTCCGCCTTCAGGATCTGTATCGCTGGAAAGCCGGCTATTGCATCGACCAGGACATTTTCGGCATGTATTTCCCGGGCCCCGGCGAATACAAGCTTGCGGGCAAAGAAACGGCCGATCTGATTCTCTATGCGGCAGGAAGCACCAAACCCCAAGCCGGCGAAGGAGTTTCGGTATACGAACTCGGTTCGGACATCATTCTCTCCGAGGGGAACAAAGGCTATGTCTACTATCACAAAACCGTTCTGCGCACTTCGTTCAACGAGGAACGCGATTACCTCTACCCGATTCCCAGCGGCGAGCGTTCGCTCAACCCGAACCTCACGCAGAATCCGGGATGGAGCGACGGACTCGATTTTTAAGTCGGAAATAACCTAAAAAACAAGATTATGAGATTTGTAAAATATATGACAGCCCCGATCCTCATGGCGGCCCTGTGTTCCTTCTGGGGCTGCGACAAGGATGAGGACCACCTTTCCGAAGCTGTTCTGGCGAGCGCCAACACCTTGAATTTCGAAGCGGAAAGAGCGGCGGAAAAGATCATCACCATCTATGCCGACGCCGACTGGGTGACGGAAGTCCCCGACTGGGTGACGGTCACTCCCGACTCGGGAACCGGCGTCATGGACGTGACGGTTTCGGTGACCGACAACATGCGCGACGGCGCGGAGGACAATCCCCGCAAGGCAACCCTCGTCTTCAAGGGACGGACTCTTGCAAGCCGCGCACAGGTGCTCATCACGCAGAACGGAGACAAATACCGCGATGTGAAGGAGTACACGGCAGGTGAACTCGCCGCCCTGGCGGACGAAACGGTCATTTCCGTACCGTCGGCGATCGTCGTGGCCGTGACGACCAAAGGCTTCGTCATCAGCGACGACAAAAACACGGACAATATCTTCGTCTCGGACGCCACGACGGTTGCCGTCGGCGACAAGATTTCGCTCTTGGGCACCAAGTCGTCCGACTCGCAGAAACTCGCTACGGTAATCGACTGCGACGAGGTGACGGTTCTGTCCGGCGGAGCGGTGAACTACCCCGAACCGGAGGACATCAGCGCAAAGATCGACGACTACACCTCCTCCAAACGGGGCTACGTCACCGTCAAGGGCGTTTTCAACGGCAGCACCCTCACCGTTTCGGAGGACGCCAAGTACTCGGTCAGCGTCGTGGACGCCCCGTCGAGTCTGGGCCTTTCCTCCCTGACCGGCCATATCGTAACCGTCACCGGCTACTACGCCGGTTTGGCCGAGCCTGTACAGCGCATCATGGCCACCGATGTCGAGGACAACGGCCTGAACGAGATCGTCTATTTCCTGGAGAACTTCGAATGGCTCGAACCGTGGTCCGTAGCAAGCGGTGTCGGCCAAACGGTCGAGACGGATAACCTCGATGCAAAAGCGACAGCGCTTACCTCCATAACTGTCGATGGAGTGACTGCATTCGACGCTGTCGAAAAACTCGGTTACAAGTTTATCTACGACAAGAACGACAACAAACGCATCTACCTCCAGCAGAACTACCTCAAATTCGGCAAGACCGGCAATCACGCAGGTATCATTCTTCCTCCGATAGACGGGGTTCCCGAAGCAAAGGACAATGTGACACTCTCGTTCGACTGGTGCGGAATGCGCCATGGGTCCGGCAAGATCGACCCCGTCAATCTGATCGTCATCTTCGAGAACGGCAGCGACAAAGTGCAGATCGACATACCCGAACTGGGATGGGAGGATGGTCACAAGCTCGAATGGGTTCGCGCCGAAGTCAGCCTGAAGGGCATTACGGTCAACAAGGATACGAAGATCACCATTACGCAGACGCAGTGGGAAGTCGGAACAGCCAACCGCTGGTTCCTCGACAATATCAAAATATCCGAACCGATCAAACTCTGATAACAGGAACCTTATAAAACGAAATCAGCCGTTGACCCGTGAGTCAACGGCTGATTTTTTTCAGCGGAGGCGCAAAAAAAACCGAAGTTTTCGCTCCGTTCCGCCGGCTACCGGCCCGCTCGCCGGAGGAAACACTCGATCGTGTTCTCCATCAGGCAGCAGATCGTCATAGGCCCGACGCCGCCCGGCACGGGCGTGATCACCGAGGCCTTGGGTTCGATGGCCGCAAAATCGACATCGCCGCACAGTTTGCCCGTCTCCGGGTCGCGGTTCACCCCCACGTCGATCACCACGGCGCCCGGCGACACCATCTCCGCCGTGACGAACTTCGGCCGACCGATGGCCACCACCAGAATCTCCGCCCCGCGCGTCACTTCGGCGAGGTTGCGCGTACGACTGTGGGCCATCGTCACCGTAGCGTTCGCGTCCAAGAGCAGTTTCGACACGGGAAGTCCCACGATATTGCTGCGGCCGATCACCACGGCGCGCTTGCCGGCGATCTCCACGCCTGCGGCCCGCAGCATCTTGAGAATGCCTTTCGGGGTGCAGGGGAGCGTGCAGGGCTGTTTCTGCCACAGCGCCGCAACGTTCAGGGGATGGAAGCCGTCGACATCCTTCTGTTTGTCGATGGCGGCGATCACCTTGTCCTCGTCGATATGTTTCGGAAGGGGCAGCTGGACCAGAATGCCGTCCACCTCGTCGTCGAGGTTCAGGGCCGTGATGATGTCCAGCAGTTCGGCCTCGGAAACGGACTCGGGCTTTCGGATCGTGGTATTGCGGATGCCCACCTCGGCCGAAGCCTTGGCCTTGCCCGTCACATAGCTCACGCTGCCGGGGTCCTCGCCCACGAGGATGACAACCAGATGGGGCACACGGCCGTATTTCGCGGGGAAGGTCTTCACCTCGTCCGCCATTTCAAGTTTCAGTTTCGCTGAAAGTTCTTTTCCGCTGATTATTTTTGCCATATATCGCTCGTATTATCTTTCCAAATCGTCGAAAGCCCGGTGGCCGATGTCGGTGCGGTGGAACAGATTGTCGCAGTCGATGCGGGCCACGTCGGCCAGCGCATTCCTCCGCGCTTCGGCCAGGTCCCTGCCCTTGCCCACCACGAACAGCACGCGGCCTCCGTTGGTGAGAATCCGCCCGCCGTCGGCCCGGGTTCCCATGTGATAAACAGCCCCTTCGACGCGGTCCAGGCCCTTGATCTCGTGTCCTTTTTCGTAGTCGCCCGGATAGCCCTTCGAGGCCAGCACGATGCCCAGCGCGGCGAAATCGTGCCACTCCAGCTGCGTATCGCGTCCCTCGGCCACGGCACAGAAGATGTCGACGATGTCGCTCTTCAGGCGCGGCAGCACCACCTCGGTCTCGGGATCGCCGAAACGGGCGTTGAACTCGATGACCTCGATACCCCGCGCAGTCTTCATCAGTCCGCCGTAGAGCACGCCCTCGAAGGGACACCCCTCGGCGATCATCGCGTCGGCCACGGGCTGCATGATCTTCTCCAGGGCATAGCGTTCGTCCTCCGCCGTCACGAACGGCAGGGGCGAATAGGCGCCCATACCGCCCGTATTGGGACCCTCATCGCCGTCGTAGGCGCGCTTGTGGTCCTGCGCCAGCGCCATCGGCCACACCTTGTGTCCCGAAACGAAGCACATGAACGAAAACTCGGGACCTTCGAGGTAATCCTCGACGACCACCTTGCCCTCGCCGAACTTATCGTCGAGCAACATATCCCGCAACGCCGCTTCGGCCTCGGCCATCGTCCGGGCGATCACCACGCCTTTTCCGGCGGCCAGTCCGTCGTATTTCAGCACTGCGGGCAGAGGACGCCCCTGCACATAGGCCAGCGCCCCGGCATAGTCGGTGAATGCGCGGAATCCGGCTGTCGGGATGGCATATTTAGCCATCAGCCGTTTGGCGAACTCCTTCGACGACTCGATGCGCGCCGCAGCCTTCGTCGGACCAAAGATGCGCAGCCCCGCGGCCCTGAAGCAGTCGACGACACCCGCCGCCAGCGCCACTTCGGGACCCACGACCGTGAGGCCGATGCCCCGCTCCGCGGCAAAGTCACGCAGGCGTTCCACCTCGGTTTCACGAATGGCCACGCACTCGGCCTGCCGGGCGATGCCCGCATTCCCGGGTGCGCAGTAAATTTTTTCAACCTGCGGCGAACGCGACAGCGCGTCGACAATGGCGTGTTCGCGGCCTCCGCCGCCGATAACCAGTACCTTCATAAACAAAATTCCTTTTTATCGCAGAATAAACTCCGCAGATTCCGGCACTTTTTTCCGCAAAAAGTGCCACAAAAACTCTCCGACGATACCTCCGCCTGCCCGAAACGGTCTAACGCTGGCTCCGGGCGACTATTCGCGGGGGCGCACGCGCCCCGGCCCCTCCGCCCGCGCTTTTAGTCGGGTCGTTGTTTCACGGCTCCGGCATCAAGTCGGATTCAATCACCGCAGGGACATCTTTCACTTTTCAAGCAGTCTCTGCTCTCGCTTAACCGCAAAGTTCACCTTCTATTCATCCTCTTCCTCTTTAACGTATCCGAACGGCGAAAGCGTATCCGCCGGTTCGCGCAGACGGCTCCGGTCCGCATCTTCGGCCGCCTTTTCGGCCGCGCGGGCCGTACGGCGGGCGATGCGCCGCGCCTTGCGCTTCTTGTTCGTAAAACGCTCCTTGATCCGCTGCCGCAGGTCGCGCAGGTTGTCGAAATCCTCCTTGAAGTAGACGCCGATGCCGGTCTCCTGCAAACCCTGGTTCTCGTCGAAACGGTCGATGGTCTGCGTGAAGGCTTTCAGCTTGAGCGTCCCGGCCCGGTCGATCAGGTAGGTGATGTAGGCCTCGCCCATGAAGTTGGACATCGAACTGTTCACGGCCTGCTTGTTGTCGATCAGGTAGTTGCCCTCGACCTCGACGAACAGCCGGTTGTTGATCAGGCTCTTCGACAGCCCGAAATCGACCTCGTCGCTCGTCAGTTCCGATTTGGGCCGGTAGCGGATCACCACGTTGTAGTCGGACGACGAAAGCCAGTTGCTGACCATGTTCGACACGAACTCCAGTCCCGTGGCCGCCGACACCGAGCTGCCGATGTTCGACGAGGCCTGCGACGAGTTCTCGGACATGAAGCTGTTGAACAGCAGCAGGTAGAGGAACTGCGTGTCGACCGTCTCGGGGGTCGAGAGAGCATTGGCGATCAGGCTCTGCGTCTCGGGATCGGAGCCGGGAACCCGCACGTCGAAGGTGATCGTGGGGTTCGAAAGCCGCTCGCCGAGGTGAATGACGCACTCCACGGGAACCGAACGGTCGCCCCCGAGGTCGGCCGTGCCCTGCAGGAGGGGTTGCAGCGACGCCTTGACCTTGTACACGGCGTCGATGTCGAGCATCGCGTTCATCGGCGACCCGGTCCACTGGATCGACGAACCGCTCTCGATGGTGAAGCGTTTGTTGATGATCTGCTGGAGCGACAGCATGAAACTGCCCTCCGCGATCGTATAGTCGCCGTAGATCTCGAAAATATTGGCCTTGGGGTTGATCTGGAGGTTCAGCGCGCCCGCGCCGCGCCCCTTGACCGTGTTGCCCGCCACTTCGAGTTCGACTTCGGCGTCGGGCCGCACGTCGAGCGCGAGGGTGATCTTCATCTGGCTCCCGGCGTCGGATTTCTGGCGGTGCTTGCGCTCGAAGGAGAGTTTCTTGCGCGCCACGTCGTCGAGCGTATCGGCCTGCTCGGGCTGCTCGAAGACCACGAAATCGGCGTTCGAAATGTTCGACTTGCTCGACAGCGGCATCACGAACGAGGAGTTGCCGTCGGTCGAGGCCGTTATATCCATGTTCACCGCCCCCTTGTCGCCCGAGATGCGGGCCGTGCCCGTGGCGAAGACCCTGCCGTAGAACATGTCGTTGTCGTCGGAGTCGGTGTCGAGCACCAGCATCTGCTGCGGGGCCACGCGCACGTCGTAGGAGATATTCGAAAGGTGCTGGAGGCTCATGTCGAAATCGAACCGCCCCCGGTTGCCCCGTGGGTCGAAAATCGGGACGTTCGAAGCCCTGAACCGGTTGTTCTTCACGTTCAGCACGGCCTCGGGCATCGAGTAGGTCACCTGCGTGAAATCGACCGTGGTTTTCAGCCCCGCGACCCGGATTTCGCCTTCGAGATCGGCCTTGCGGCCCTGGCCCTGCAACGTGAGGCCGGCCGAGGCCATGCCCTCGGTCGAGGAGACGACACCCGCGAGGATCGGGTCCAGCAGCGCCATGTCGAGACTGTCGACGTCCAGCCGGGCGAAATAGCGGTTGCGGTCGGGGGCGTAGAAACCGCGGATCAGCGTGTCGCGCCTGATACGGTCGGAGACCGTCACTCCGGCGCGGCTGCGGGCGAAGTCCCAGCGCGAGGCGAGGCGCATCGGCG
>ENA-ORTM01002738-ORTM01002738.1-human-gut-metagenome-genome-assembly--contig:-NODE-2738-length-13541-cov-7.070666_pt1 | contig 13541 bp, 10 predicted proteins | sample MGYA00241909_ERZ509182 | MGnify/ENA primary metagenome ERZ509182 (study PRJEB26280, sample SAMEA2338855) | human gut metagenome | biome: human gut; feature: human-associated habitat; material: faeces...
AGAACCGTCTTTTGCTGGCTCAGCATAATATACCCGAACCGGGAAAGCCCTGGTGTGCGGAATACTTTTCCTGGGATCACACCTGCCATTTTGCAGAATCGTCCTTCCATATCCTCCATTTCCTCATGAAGGTACATAAAGCCTCCGCACTCTGCCATATAGGGCATTCCTCCGTTTACGGCATCCCTGATCTCAGCTTTTATACACTGATTCTGTTCCAGCATTTTTCCGTTCAGCTCAGGATACCCACCGTACAGAAGAAGCCCGTCCAGATTTTCAGGAAGCCTCTTATCATGTATGGGCGAAAACAGCACAAGCTCCGCTCCCATTTCTTTTAACAGGTTAAAATTGTCCTCATAAAAGAAACAAAAAGCCTCATCCTCTGCCACCCCGATCCTTACAGGCTGCTCAAGAGTATATTCTGCTGTAAGAGAAACCTCTTCCATCGCCGGCGCGCTTTCTGCAAGCTTCAGGATCCCGTCTATGTCCAGAGATTTTTCCAGCACTTCCGCAAGCTTCAGAAGTCTGCTCTTCAGCTGCGGAATCTCATTCGGAAGCACCAGCCCCAGATGCCGGCTTTCGATCACACAGTCCTCTGCCTTCGGCACATAGCCCAGAACAGAAATCCCAAGCTCCTGTTCCACCAGAGCTTTCATTCTGGGATAAAGCATAGGCGACATCTGATTAAAGATCACTGCCTTTATGCAGCTGTCCTTCCGGTATTCCAGAAAACCTTTGATATAAGCTGCCAGGGAAATACTCATTCCTCTGCTGTTTACCACAAGGATGACCGGAGTATCTGTGGTATCTGCCAGGTCATAGGCGCTTGCTTTCGTGGATATTCCACCCACGCCGTCATAATAGCCCATAACACCTTCCATCACTGCAATATCGCAGTCTGCTGCATTTTTTCCAAGCAGGTATCGGGTAGTCTCGGCATCTGTAAAAAAGGTGTCCAGATTACGGGATTTCGTCCCGATGACTCTGGAATGAAACATGGGATCTATATAATCCGGTCCACATTTAAAAGATGCCACTTTCACTTTTCGATTGACCAGTGCCTGCAGAAGTCCGCAGGTAATCAGAGTTTTGCCACTGCCGCTGGCTCCTGCTGCAAGAAGTATTCTTGGAATATCCATCCCTGTTCTCCTCTGTTTCTGTCCTATATTTTTTCAACAATTTCAGGGCATTCCAATCTATTAACTGTTAATCTGTATTTCCTTAACTGTTAATTTGTAATCCCTGATATCTGCATCATTTGTTATTTCCCGGGATTCTGAAGTGTAATAATATAAATAGGATTCTCGCCCATCATCATATGATAACGTCCGATTGCCTTTGAACGTGCCGCACTTAACTGCACGATTTCATTTTCTTCAAATCCAAACTCTTTCGCTGTTTCCAATGCTTCAGACACAGTTTCAAGAGTGATACAGTTGATCACGATCCGGACCTGAGGGTTCTTTTCAACCAGCAGCTTCACGATTTCTTTCAGATTTCCTGACGAGCCTCCGATAAAAGCATGGGTCGGTGCCGGAAGATCTTTCAGAGCCTCCGGTGCAAGTCCTTCCACGATCTCCAGATTATCCGCTGCAAATTTCAACTTATTCCGGTGGATCAGTTCAACTGCATCTTCCTTTTTCTCGATTGCCCATACCTGCCCCTGATGAGCACGAAGTGCCATCTCTATTGACAGTGAGCCTGTTCCTGCGCCCACATCATAGCAGACGGAATCAGCGGTCAGACGCAGTTTGGAAAGGGATACCGTACGCACCTCTTCCTTTGTCATGGGCGCTTTGCCTCTGATAAATTCCTCATCTCTGATCCCATGCGTCTCCAGACGTGTTCCTGCATTTTCATTTACTGCACAGATGACGGACAAAGGATCACCCTTATATTCTGTCAGTTCACTGGCTGGTTTTACAAAAATCTTCTCATTTTCATAAGACAGATTTTCTCCCACATAAAGGAGCACATCACCCATCCCGTATTTTACCAGTTTCTCTGCCAGAACTGCTACACCGTCTGAAGTTCCGAGTATGGAAAAGACTTTCTCTGTATAACAGATATGTGAGATAAGATTACAGCCTCTTCCATGTGCACTGACAATTTTGGCATCATCCCAGGACAATCCTATTTGGGACATAAAATATACAACTGAGGAAATCCCACACTGAATCTCTATCTCTGTATTATCCTCTCGATCCTGACACAGTACTTCCAGAAGTTTTCTGGCTCCACTGTAGAAGCCCACATCTCCTGAAAGGACGATCACAATATTGTCATACTCCGGGTGTGCATCAATGTAATCCCTGATCTCCTGGCTTCTGTATTCCACAAACACATCCTGTCCCGGACGTTTCACAGAATCCACCATCCTCCTGGCACCGATCAGAAGATCCGCCTGATCCAAGCTGTTCTTCCCCTGGACAGTAAGAAGCTTTTGACTTCCCATTCCAATTCCCAGCAATGTAATATGCGGTCTGTGGGCTAAGCTGAAATGTTCTGTAAGAAATCTCTTACATTCTCTCACAGACATTCCTTCCTCCTTCAGAGGACGCCCGATGATCACAGGAACTGCATCACATTCCAGGGCAGCATCAATCTTATCCTGAAATCCACCTGCTTTTCCTGTATCCTTTGTGACCAGATATCTGCAGTCATACTGTCTGAGCATTGCAGCATTCAGCTCTCTGGAAAAAGGCCCCTGCATTCCTATCAGATGTTTTCCCTCAAATCCCAGCTCTGCACAGGCTTTCATCACATTGGGCAGAGAAAGGACTCTTGCATAAAGACGGTTCTGATAATCCTTCATGCCTGTGAAGCCGGCCAGCTCCTTGCTTCCTGTTGTCAGCAGTACATTTCCCCGGGTCTGATCCAGATAATCTGCAGCCGCCTGAACACTGTCCACATATACTGCTCTGTCCTCATGTTCTCCTGCTTCTCTCAGCACCCTGTAATATGCTGTCTGCGTATTTTCACAGGCTGTCCTGATATTTACAGTCACCTCAGCAGCATAAGGATGGGTAGCATCCAGCACCATTTCCGGTTTCTCCTGTAAAAAGACCTCTTCCATGTCCGCTGCATCCAGTCTTCCGGTCTGAACAGTGAGAAATTCATTTTCTGTAAGAGATTTGCTGCCATATTCTGTGGCAACAAATCCCTTTGTCTCTATCTTATGATCTGCCAGAAACCGGCAGATCTCGTATCCTTCTGTTGTTCCCGCAAAAACAAGAACTTTATACATTCCTATATCCCCTCGGTGTTACCATCTTATTGTTGATTTCCTTTGTCTGAGAATTACCGATAAATACTGTGGTAAACATATCCACCTGTGTATCTCTCAGTTCCTTTAATGTCATTACATGAGCTTCTTCGCCTTCTCTTGCAATATTGGAAACTGTTCCGCAGATGGTATCCGGTGATTTGTATTTCATCATCAGATCACAGGCTTTCTGTAGATAATCATGACGTTTTTTACTGGACGGATTGTAAAGACATACAACAAAATCTGCCTGGGCTGCTGCCAGAAGTCTTGCCTCTATCTTTTCCCATGGTGTGAGAAGGTCACTTAAGCTGATCAGACAGAAGTCATGGATCAGAGGTGCACCCAGAACAGCAGCTCCGCCTGTTGCAGCTGTCACACCCGGAATGATCTCCAACTCTGTTTCCGGATAATTGACACCAACCTCATACATCAGACCTGCCATACCGTAAACTCCTGCATCACCGCTGCAGATCATGGAAACAGTCTTGCCTTTTTTTGCCTCTTCAAAGGCAAGGACACAGCGGTCCACTTCCTTTTTCATTGGTGTAGTCATAAATTCTTTTCCCGGAAAATATTCCTTCACCAGGTCTACATATACGGTATATCCGATGATCGCATCACTTTCATTCATGGCGCGGATCGCTTTTCCTGTCATCTGGTCATAAGCTCCCGGTCCGATTCCGATTACATATATTTTACTCAAAATGTATCCTCCATTCTCTGGCAGCCACTGCTGTGGTCACACCATTTTCTCCTGTTTTTCTCTGCAGCAGCCTGCCATTTCCACTGGCAAGGACTGCACTTCTCTCACAGACATTGTCCACACCTGTGATCTTTTTTACAAAAGGTGAGGGAGTAAATTCTCCAGGCACCTGTTTTAATTCTTCTTCTGTATAAGTCACAAAAGGAATCTGCCAGTCCTGTGACAATGACAGGATTCCCTTTTCTTCTTTCTTCAGATCAATGCTTGCGATCTGCTCAAATGCTTCTTTATGAAATCCGGATCTGTCCAGCACCTTCTGCGCTGCCTCTGCGATTCCACGGGCATCCTTGTCTTTCCTGCAGCCCATACCCAGAGTCAGACATTTCGGAACTACCTGTGTGGTAGAAATAAAAGGATTACAGGAAGTATGTACAGTAACCGCAACTCCGCAGTCTATATTCGTACAGTCTGTCCCTGTTCCATTAAAATCAGAGCTTTTCTGTGTTTCCTCTTCTGATCTGTCATCCGTACTGTTGACAGGATTCCCATATTCGTCACACCGGACCAGCCCCTCCGGCAGTTCGCCGTCCGTCGGAAACTCACTGTAAAATCCAACTTTCTTTCCTGCCAGAAGTGCAGCAGAGACTTCCTTTGCTGCTTTCATGTTAAAAATATTGCAATTGTTTTTCTTTGCAAAAACATCTACTGCAAAACGGTGATGCAGGTCTGTGGCTGTTGTGACCACTGGTATTGCTTCCAGAATTTCTGCTGTTTTCAGCGCCAGTTCATTGGCACCGCCCAGATGTCCTGACAGAAGGGAAATGACAAACTTTCCACACTCATCTACGACCAGCACCGCAGGGTCTGACTTCTTTGACGCTACATAAGGCGCAATGCTGCGGACGGCAATTCCGGTGGCACCGATAAAGATCAGTGCATCTGAATCAGGAAATTTCTCTCCTGCCCATGCAGAGGTACTGATCTGAATAGAATCCGGAAGATATTTACTTTTTTTATCCAGTTCTGCTGTCATACCGGCAGCTTCCAGACCCCGGCATAATCTCTCCCCGGTCTGCTGACCGGTAAGGCTGAAGCATATAAGTGCAACCTTCACTGTTATATTCCTTCTCTTTCTCCTGTTTACAGTAATCTCATAAACGATAGAAATTCCTTAAGATTACCAGATTCTATGAGTGATGTGTTTTTGATTTCACAGCCTCACGGAATTCTGTGGTAAACTCCGGATCATACAGCTTGGAACGGTCATAATGTGCTGCTGCAACTGTATCTCCGATGATCATCAGAGCTGTTTTTGTAACATTATTTTCTGCAGCCGTTTTTGCCAGTGTTCCCACTGTGCAGACGAAGGTCTTCTGTTCCGGCCAGGTTGCCTTATATACAATGGCTGCTGGTGTATCTGCTGTATAACCGCCTTCAATAAGACGTCTGCTCAGCTCTTCCAGCATTCCTGTACTTAAGAATACAACCATAGTTGCCTGATGAGCCGCAAATGACTGAATGCTTTCCTTGGACGGAACCGGAGTTCTGCCTTCCATTCGTGTAATGATCACACTCTGGGAAATATCCGGCAGAGTATATTCCAGATTCAGGGCACTTGCAGCACCGCAGAATGCACTGACACCCGGACAGTAATCATAAGCAATATTTTTCTCATCCAGAATATCCATCTGCTCACGAATCGCACCGTAAATACATGGATCTCCGGTATGAAGTCGGACAGTTGTCTTTCCCTCTGCTTCTGCCTTCTCGATCACATGGATCACTTCCTCCAGTGTCATTTTTGCACTGTTGTAGATGGTGCAGATGTCCTTTGTGTATTCCAGAAGCTTTGGATTTACCAGTGATCCTGCATAGATCACCACATCAGCTTCCTCCAGATACTGTTTTCCTCTTACTGTGATAAGATCCGGTGCTCCCGGACCTGCTCCTACGAAATGTACCATAATTTATCATTCTCCTTTTATAAATTTATTGTAACTGTGTTTCATCATTCTGTGCATTGATCAGTGTTATCAGCTTCTCTGCATCTGCAGTCTGCCCCAGATACCCATAAGTATTATTAAAAATCACTGCCCCCAGAAGGATCTGCTCATAGGATCTGTGATTTAAATAAAACTGGATCCTGTCCAGGATCTCTTTCATGGTCTTCTGAAGTATCTGATATTTTTCCAGAATGTCTATTGCTTCATCTGTAGTAGATGCATTCAGGATTTCCTTTGCACACTCCAACGATGCTCCTGCCCGGATCGCATTGGATGCCAGCACTTCCATCCTGGCATCTGCACTGTGGGAATGGGTATTCATGATTCCTGCTGCAACTTTTACAAACTTTCCGATATGAGCAATGAAAAGGATTCCCTTAACTCCCATATCAATTGCCATGTCAATGGTCTCACCTACATAATTGCTGCATTTGATATTTTTTTCATAAGGGAGATCCATATGCTCCCGCAGATAATCTGCCCCGTAATTTCCCGGTGTTACCAGAAGATATTCTTCTCCCTGGGAAAAATGCTGCTTCATCTCTACATTGATACTCTGTACAAGAGCAGCTTCGCTCATAGGTTCTACAATCCCGGAAGTTCCCAGAATGGAGATTCCTCCCACAATTCCCAGACGTGGATTAAAGGTTTTCTTTGCAATTTCCACACCTTCAGGAACGGAGATGGTGATTTTCAGACCACCCTCATAATCATATTTCTCAGCAATTTCTGTGGCTTCACGCAAAATCATGGCCTTTGGCACAGGATTAATAGCTGCTTCCCCAATTTTCTGGGAAAGTCCGGTTTTTGTTACCCTTCCCACACCAACACCTCCGTCGAGGATGATTCCCGGTTCTTTTGTTTTCTGCACCGTGGCATAAACCAGTATTCCGTTTGTAGTATCCGGATCATCTCCTGCATCCTTCTGAATTGCACAGGTCACCTGATTTCCTTCAATCCGGATGTCTTTCAGTTCCAGTGTAAGCAGGATTCCCTTAGGAGTCATCAAGGTGACAGCCTTCTGCATGACACCACCCAGCAGGATCTCTGCAGCACCCTTACATGCAGCTGCTGCGCAGGAGCCTGTTGTATAGCCAAACCTCATTTTTTTATTGCCACGTATCACGTAGTAATCTTCCAGTCCGTTTTTCATGACGCCTCCTTTGCTGCATTGTTGTCACATTCTGTCTGCAGATTACTCTACAGCATTGCTATACATAAAAAGGAGGGATTTCTGTGTGCAACAAAATCCCTCCTGAAAGTTCTTTTCCCGAAATATCCTCTGGTTGCCGCAGATCATATTTCCTCTCTACAATGAAAAGCAGACAGTATCTGGCTGTTACAGTAACGGACTTGCGCAGGAATTTCACCTGACTTCCTGTAATGCTTTTCCAGAATTATTTCCGAGAATCATTATATAATTTTGAGCAGTAAAAGTCAACGCATTTCATGGCTATACCACCTTATTATACTACCTTATGCTTCAGCCATTTCCTGCTGTGGAAGCGAAGAGAAAATACGATTCCCCGCACTGTCCAGTCAGTAAACATTCCAAGCCATACAGCCATTGGGCCGAAGCCTCTGAAACGGATCAGATATACACAAAGGCAAAAACGGAATGTCCACATAGTGATACAGGATGTGATCATGGAAAATTTTACATCTCCGGCTGCTCTGAGGCCATAAGCAGGAATAAACGCCAGGGTCCATACAATAGGTTTGACAACCGTTATCCAGGATATCATATGGAAACACATTCTTGCACTTTCCGGTTCCATACCACCCAGCTTTGTGACCGGAATGGTTAAGGCAAACACCAAAAGACAGCTTGCAACAACAATGATTTCTGCAAGAACACTTAATTTCTTAATATAGTAAACTGCCTCATCCTTTCTGCCCGCTCCCAGACACTGTCCTACTACAGTCATCAGACCGATTCCTACACCGATAGCTGCAATACCGTTAAGGTTCTCAAGGATATTCGTCATTGCCTGAGCTGCAATGGCTACCGTCCCCAGTGTAGATACGGAAGACTGTATTGCCAGCTTTCCAAGCTGAAACATGCTGTTCTCTATACCGGACGGGATTCCCAGAGCCAGAACTCTTCTGATCATTTTTCCATCCGGACGGATCTGTCTGTAATTTCTGACTACAATAGGCTGTCTGTCCATACGAAGCTGCCAGAGTACCACTACAGCACAGAAGACTCTGGATGCAAGAGTTGCGATGGCAGCTCCTGCCACTCCCATATTGAATCCCCAGATCAGCGCCGCATTTCCGCCGATATTAATCACATTTGAAATAACCGATACTGTCATTGGCCCTCTGGTATTTCCCTGGGACCGGAATATGGATGCTCCCGCATCATAAAGTGCTATAAACGGAAAAGACAACGCCGTATAGAAGAAATACACCTGAGAGGCAGTCATAACATCTGATTCTACTTTTCCGAATATCAGTTTTAACAGCGGCACACGAAACAGCAGGCACAGAGCAGTCACTGCTACGGATATGGCAGTAATGATAAATAATACCTGTCTTGCTGATTTATTTGCCATTTCATGATTTTTCTGACCTATGTACTGTGAACAGAGGATTGCACCGCCTGCTGCCAGCGCTGAGAACGCCTGGATCACCAATACATTGATGGAATCCACCAGAGATACTGCGGATATTGCAGCAGAGCCTACATTGCTGACCATCATGGTATCCACAGTTCCCATCAGGGAATTCAGTACCTGTTCAAAAATAACCGGTATCAACAGGGTTCGGAGCATTTTGTTTGTAAAAATATGTTGCTGTTCTTTCATTTTTTCCACCTGAATCTATTTTCTTTTTTTGATTATACGCTTAATTTTCTGTGATGCAATAGAATAAAATGTATTTTTTAACGTTTTCAGGGTTACTGTTCACCCGCCACTATTCCGCGAGGTGTTTTGGCATGAATATGCCAAAATCCCGAGACATACAAGCCAAAATTCCATTGCCGCAGGCAATCTGGAATGAGTTTTGGCTACATTACTGTAAACAGAGTGAACAGTAATTTTTCAGGAAATCTGATAATTGTTCTTGTTATGTTCTTCAAAATCTGATACAGTAAATCTGTTAAAAATAAGGCAGGGCATATCAGCCCGCAATTCTTAAATCTTATACAAATCAAGAAAGCAGACAGATCATATGCAAAGAATCCTTAAATATATTATCTCCGAAAATACAACTCCGGTCACGATTCTGGACTTTCTAAAAAAAGAGGGGTTTTCCCGTCACATATTAAGCTCAATGAAGAACACTCCCAACACCATCATTCTCAATGGTGAACGTGGTTTCGGACGATCAGTGCTTAAACCGCAGGATCATCTGATCATCACTGTTCCTGAAACCGAATCAGGAGAAAACATTATCCGTACAAAGATGGATTTGAATATCATTTATGAAGATGAGGATATCCTTGTGATAAACAAGCCTGCAGATATGCCTGTGCACCCTTCTGCGGGAAATTATGAAAATACTCTGGCAAATGGAATCGCCTGGTATTTTGCAGAAAAAGGAGAGGATTTTGTTTACCGCTGTATCAACCGGCTGGACCGGGATACCACCGGTGCTCTGATCCTTGCCAAAAATCCCCTCAGCGCAGCGATTCTGTCAGTTCAGATGAAAAAACGTCAGATTCTCAGGACTTATCTCGCACTTGTAGACGGGCTTCTTCCTGACTCCGGAACGATCAACGCTCCTATCGCACGAATGGAAGGCTCCGTGATCACCAGAGAAGTAAATTTCGAAACCGGGGAGTCTGCAATAACTCATTATGAACGGCTGGCGGCAGGAAAAGAATATTCTCTGGCCGAACTTCATCTGGAAACAGGGCGCACACACCAGATACGTGTGCATATGAAATATATCGGGCATCCTCTGCCCGGAGATTATTTATATAATCCTGATTACCGTCGGATAAACCGTCAGCCCCTTCATTCTTATCAGTTGGAGTTTACTCATCCTATAACCGGAAAGGTCATGCTTTTTACTGCTCCGCTTCCTATTGATTTTATTTCTGCCTTTTATAGCAATTCTCTAAAATAATGCATTTATAGCAATCCCATAAATTACTGCAAACAAAACAGTTCATCAGTTTTATGTCTGATGAACTGTTTTGATATGAATGCATATACATTCTTATTTATTTTTCTCATAAATGATCAAAAGACCTCTCAGAAGAAGTTCCTCATCCAGAATGATTTCTTTCTTACAGTGAGAAATGATCTTTTTTGCAAGACCGCCTGTTGCGATCACGGTTGTTTTCTCACCAAGCTCTTCTTCCTCCCGGTCTATGATCCCGTCGATGGCTGCTGCGTTGCTGTAGAGCACGCCGCTTTTCATGCATTCGATGGTATTGCGCCCGATCACATGCTTCGGGGCATCGATGCTGATCCCGCTGAGCTGGGATGCTCTGGCTGTCAGTGCATCCAGGGATATTCCGATGCCAGGAAGGATCATTCCGCCAATGTATTGCTTTTTGCTGTTGACAACCGAAACTGTAGTGGCAGTTCCCATATCGATCACAATAAACGGAACCGGATACTCATTTAATCCAGCCACAGCGTCTGCCACAAGATCCGCGCCCAGCTGTCCGGGGTTGTCCATCATGATGTTCAGACCTGTTTTTACTCCGGGTCCCAGGACCATGACTTCTTTTTTGAGGATCTTTTCTGCTGCCAGCTTGGCAATGTTGGTGATCTGCGGGACTACAGATGAAATGATACAGCCTTCTATGTCTGCCTTTTTGATGTGGTAGATTTCCAGTAAGGTTTTTAAGTCTACGGCATATTCCAGTTCTGTTTTTGTTCTTACGGTAGCAAGTCTCTCGATGAAGTATGTTTTTTGATCATCGATGCAGCCCACGACTATGTTGGTATTTCCAATATCAATTGCTAATATCATAATTTTATTTTCCCTGTCTTTATGCTTTTGTCTTCTCACGGCTGATCTGTGCGGATGGGATCAGATGTGCCTTGGAAAGTGCAGCTCCCACTGCTCCTGTGATCACTGTGGAGGAAATCATTTCGCATACTGCGTTGATCCCTACCATGAGACAGCAGCCGATGATGATGTTATGACCGCCCATCAGATTTTTTACATAATCGGTATTTCCGAACAGTCCTACAAGCGCTGACATGAAGAACAGAGTATTCAGGAATGCGGAAAAGAATCCGGTTACTGCACATGCCACATAGGTATTGCTGACCTTTCGCATGCCTTTAAAAATATATCCGAGACAGATCCCGTCCAGAAGACGTGGGATGAAGCGCTGGATAAAGGCAAATACCGGATTGATACCGAAAAGCACAACTCCCATTGCACTGGAGCCGCCTACTCCTATGCACTGGAGAAAGCTGGTCAGGCCGAAGATCGCACCTGCCACGGCTCCTCCTACGGGTCCGAGGACGACTGCACTGATGGCTACCGGGATCACGTTAAAGGAAATGGCCAGTGGCCCGATGTTCAGATATCCCAGTGGTGTGTAGGCCATCAGCAGAAGGATTGCTGCCATCAGGCCGAGTAATGTAAGCTGTGCTGTTGTAAATTTGTTGTTTTTCATTTCTTCTCCTCCTTGTTACCGTTCCGCTCTGTGAATATTTCCGGAAATACAGCATTTCCCGGCGTTTTCTGCGGATACAATACGGTGATGGAAAGCGGTGATCTTTTTGTTCCGCTTTTCGTTGTTAAAACCGGCTATCTGACCGGTTCTGTAGCTATGCTTCTGCCTTTGTGGTAAGCAGAAGAATCTTATCCAGGATCTTTAACGCTGCATCCTCCTTGCTCATAAGCGGGAGTGACACTTCTTCGTCCTGTGTGATCAGAGTCAGGACATTGGTATCTCCCTGGAATCCGGCGCCTTCTACCTTCAGGTTGTTGGCTGCCACCATATCCAGGTTTTTCTTCTCAAGCTTGGCTCTGGAATTACGGAGCATGTCTCTGGTCTCCATGGAAAATCCGCAGAGGAACTGGCCCTGCTTTTTGTGCTGGCCCAGATATTTCAGAATGTCGTCTGTCCTCTCGAGTTCTATGGAAGCCTGATCGTCTTTTTTCTTAACCTTGTCTTCGCTGACCTGCTTCGGACGGTAGTCTGCCACTGCGGCAGCCTTGATGATGATATCCTGTTCATCACTTAAACCGGTGACTGCCTCGAACATATCTCTGGCGGATGTCACAGGTACGACCTTCACAAAAAGGGGCGGCTCAATGGCAGTAGGTCCGCTTACCAGCGTAACCTCCGCTCCTCTGAGCATGGCCATTTTTGCAATGGCGTATCCCATCTTTCCGGATGAATGGTTGGTGAGACAGCGGACCGGGTCGATGGCCTCCTGGGTAGGTCCTGCCGTTACCAGGAGCTTTTTGCCGGCAAGGTCTTTCTGGAAGGCGGCTTCCTTCAGGATATATTCCAGAAGGGTTTCCGGCTCCGGCATTTTTCCGGCTCCGGTGTCCCCGCATGCCAGGTAGCCACTGGCCGGTGTGATCACCTCATATCCGTAGGTTTGCAGCTTCCGGATATTGTCCTGCACCACGGGATTCTCATACATGGCGGTATTCATGGCTGGTGCAAGGATCTTCTGACACCTGCAGGCCATTACCGTAGTAGTGAGCATATCGTCCGCAAGGCCGTTGGCCAGCTTTCCGATCACGTTTGCACTGGCCGGTGCGATCATCACAACATCTGCCTTCTTGGCAATGGATACGTGCTCTACCTGGAACTGAAAGTTCCGGTCAAAGGTATCCACCAGGCATTTATTCCCGGTCAGTGTTTCAAATGTGATCGGATTGATAAAGTTCGTTGCATTCTCTGTCATCAGTACATGGACATCTGCATGAAGCTTATGTAATGCACTTGCCAGATATGCGATCTTGTATGCAGCAATACTTCCTGTGATGCCAAGAAGCACTGTTTTCCCTTTCAGCATCCTTCTCCCTCCTATCAGTCAACCATACGGATACTCTCGATCACCGGCTGCTGATCCTTTGCAATGGTTCCGTTGCCGTCTGTCGGCTTGGCATCCTTGCAGATCTGATCTACAATGTCCATCCCGGAGGTCACGTGTCCGAATGCAGCATAGTCGCCATCCAGATGTGTGGAATCGGACTGTACGATAAAGAACTGAGAGCTTGCGCTGTCCGGATCTGTGCTGCGGGCCATGGAAATGGTTCCTCTTACATGAGAAATATCGTTCTTCACTCCATTGCTGGAAAATTCGCCCTTGATGGTGTCCTCTGCTCCGCCGGTTCCGTCTCCGTTTGGATCTCCGCCCTGGATCATAAATCCGTCAATGATCCGGTGGAAGGTCAGACCGTCATAAAAATTGTCCTGTACCAGCTTTACAAAATTTGTGACTGTGATGGGTGCGGTGTCTGCATCCAGCTCTACATCGATCTCGCCATAATCCTTTACGATGATGGCAGCATGATGGGTTCCTGTCAGCTGCTGGCTGGTATCGATCACAGTTGTTCCTGCCATTTGTGCATCCTCGGAACCATCGGAAAATTCTCCGTCTGCGCTGTCTGTATCCTCTGTACTGTC
>ENA-ORTM01002739-ORTM01002739.1-human-gut-metagenome-genome-assembly--contig:-NODE-2739-length-13535-cov-6.479006_pt1 | contig 13535 bp, 8 predicted proteins | sample MGYA00241909_ERZ509182 | MGnify/ENA primary metagenome ERZ509182 (study PRJEB26280, sample SAMEA2338855) | human gut metagenome | biome: human gut; feature: human-associated habitat; material: faeces...
CGCATGGGACGGGCGCGCCCGCCGATGTTAATCCTACCGATTCTCTCGACATTAGCGAAACGGGCGCGTACACTTGCAGCTCACACACTACGGGAGTCGCACCGCAACCGCGTGCACGCACCAAAGGAGGGACATGGGAGCCATCGCCACCGTCCGCGAGGACATCGCCGCCGTCAAGGCAAACGACCCAGCGGCCCAAAGTTCACTCGTGATCTTCCTGTCCTATCCGGGACTGCACGCCAAATGGATGCATACGCCGGAGCACTGGCTGTGGAACCATGGCATGCACGGGCTCGCACGCGTTCTCTCGCAAATCACCCGTTTTTTCACCGGCGTCGAAATCCACCCCGCCGCGCGCATCGGACGGCGCCTGTTCATCGACCACGCCATGGGGGTCGTGATCGGCGAGACCACCGTGGTGGGCGATGACTGCGTGCTCTACCAGGGTGTCACACTCGGCGGCACGGGCAACGAATGCGGCAAGCGCCATCCCACCCTGGGCAACAACGTCACCGTTGGAACGGGCGCCAAGGTGCTCGGCAACATCCATATCGGGGACAACGTGCGCATCGGCGGAAACTCGGTCGTGGTCAAAGATGTACCGAGTGACAGCACCGTGGTGGGCATCCCGGGGCGCGTGGTGCGCCGTAACGGGTGCCGCGTCCTCGCCGAGTCCTTTGACGCGACCCACCACCGTGAGACCATGCCCGACCCCGTCGAGGAGGCCTCGATTATGAACCGCGAGGGCATCGCCGACAACGCCCGCCGCATCGCCGAGCTCGAACAGCACATCGCCGAGCTCAGCGCCTTGGTCGAAAGGCTCACGGGAGCCGAGTAGGCCATCATCGAATCAAAAAGCGAAGGGGCGCCCGAAGGCGCCCCTTCTCATCTGGAAATCACCAGCTCGCTATACCGCGCTAGCGCGCATTGCGACGCTTGCGAATTACCAGCGCCGTAGCCATCAGGGCCACGCTGGCAACTCCACATGCAGCAATCGGCAGCATGGAGTCGTCTCCCGTCTGAGGCAGACCCGATCCGGGCTTGCCGGGCTTGTTCGGCTTGGGATCGCCAGACTGCTCGGGGTTGGGCTGCTCGGGCTTAGGATCGCCAGGCTGCTCGGGCTTGGGCTGCTCAGGACCCTCAGGGCCGGGGTTCTCCGGACCAGGCGCGGGCGGAACCGTGCCGCTGTCCTTGACCCACTTGCCAAAGACCGTCATGTCGGCGCCCACCTTGGTCTTGGAGGTGAACTCGTTACCGGAGGTGCAGGCCTCGTCCACGAACCAACCGGTGAAGACGTAGCCCTCAGCGGTCGGAACGGGCAGCTTGTCGCCAAGAGCGTCGCCCTGCTCGATATCAACCGCTGCGGGAGCCACCGCGTCAGTGGGGACATCACCCTTATAGGCAAAGGTCACCGTAACGGCCTTCTTGAGCAGGTCCTCGACTCCATTGAGGTCCTCGATCGCCTTCGCGACCTGAGCCTCATCCTTGGGGCAGTCGGCAACCAACTCGGCAGCCTCGAGCTTGTCCATCACCTTCTGAACGCTCTCGGGCGTCCATTTACCAGACTCAACAGCAGCGCGGGCTTCGTCGATGCGCTGATAGAGCTTTGAGGTGTCGATCTGAGTTCCAGGATCGCTGGGCAAGCTGCGGCCCATGATCTCAAATTCAACCACATGATTGGTGTTACCGTCGTTGCGGCCGTTCATGTACAGACGGACATAGCGGGCCCTGGTGCCTGCAGGAACCGGGAAGGCGTGGCCGTCCTTGGTCTCAGCATAGCCGTCCTCGGCGCCCTTACCAAAACCGTGAACGTTCTTCTTGTCCGCGTTGAATACGATGACGTCGTCGGAACTGTCCTCATCCTTCGACCCGAACTTGTTGTCCACGGAAGTGACGATAAGCGTGTCCTTATAGGTACGACCGCCGGTCAGCCAATAGCGCCAGAGGTGCATACCGGTCAGCTCGTGTACATCGCCAAGGTCGATCTCCATATAGGAGCTCTTAGCATCACGGTCCGTGCCGAACTCGGCATAGTGACCCGCATTAGAATTGGAGTGGTCGCCGTTGACCGCAAGGTGCATCGGGCAATCCTGCCCCTTCGCGGCATCTGCATCGTTATCGGTCCAAGCAGCCTTAACCTGCTTGCCCTTGGAGATGTTTCGCTCCGAAGTATCAGGCAGCAGCCTGTCGTGCATGGCCTTGATCTCGTTGTAGCCGAGAGCACGGTCGTAGACCTTTGCAGACGCCTCGTCGTTCGCCTTGTCGAACGCACCGCCAGCGAACAGGATGTCGCCCGCAGGCAGCTCGTGGCGGTAGTTCTTGGCATCGTACTTGGCGGCGGAACCCTTGCCGTCAACGTATACCTTGAGGTTGCCGTTGTTCTCGCGAACGCCAGCGATGGTATGCTCGCCACCATCGTTCACAGCAATCTTTGAGGTAGCGCGAACACCATTGAGATCAAAGTAGACGCAACCACTCTCGTCGATGCCCAGCTCGTAGGCGCCCTCCTGTTTGACCAGAGTACCGTTGCCGGTCGTCTTCACCTTGGAGAACACGGTCAAGCCGGTATTGGAGACCAGCGACTTGTCGGCAGAAGCGAGCTTCTTGGTGTAAGTGGTCAAACGAGACGGGCAGCGGGAGGCCACAACGCTGTCCTCGTGGAAGACCATGCTTGCCTGAGCCTTTGCAAGGGCGTTGTCGGCAGCATCGGTCACGCCGGAAACCTCCACGCTCAGCTTGGAGCCATCCTTGGGAGCCTCATCGAGCGTGACGTGGAAGGTGATGTCATCAGCGGAGCGCTTGATGCTCTTCGCATCAACCTGCTTGCCGTTGATGGTGATGGCGGGTTCGCCCTTGACCCGCTCGTCCATACGGACGGTCACGCCGGTCTTACCGTCGGACATGACGCTTGCGATGGACGGGCCCTGCTTGTCGCCGGCGCCGCTCTTGGTCACGCGGATGGTGAGGGACTCCTCAGGCTGGAGCTCAAGAGAAACCTGCTGGCCAATGGTGAAGATGCCCCTGTCGGCAACCTTGGACTTGGCATCCTTCTGGGTGTGGCGGCGCTCGACGACGTACTCGAACTCCTCGCCCTTGTTCCCCTTCACGCCGAGTGTGGCATCATCGAAGACAAAGTCAAGAGTCTGAGCTGTGTTGTCGTTTGCGTTGCGGACGGTGAGGATGCCCTCGTCGCCCTCAAAACCGGCATAGCCGTAGGTGTTGTAGATACCCTTGCCGTCATCGTTGAGAGTCGTGTGGGGAGTCTTCTTGGCAGCGCCCGTATCGAGGGTAACGCCCTCGACCGGCCACTTTCCGAACATACGCGCATTGCGCAGCAGATGGAAGTTGTCCTCGTACCAGTTGAGGAACTGCGAGTTGACCTCGTACTTCTCCTCGTCGAAGATCGAATCGGAGTAGTACAGCTCCCAGAACGCGGTGCCGCGGCCAGCCATGGTATACAGGTAATTCTGGAACTGCTCTGCCGTAGCGGTGTTCGCATCCATGGAAGTGCCGTGCTTGCCGTACACCGGGTCATGGTTGTAGATGTGCTTCAGCGGGATCTGGAACTGATGCTCCACCACATAGCTGTAGTACACGGCGTCGCGAGCATTCAGGTTACCGTCATGCACAGTGGTGCCACGCGGCGTACGAGCATGGTCGAACTGGCACTGAAGCCACATAGAGTTGACCCACTGCAGCAGCCAGGGGCTGGGGATGGTATGAGTCGTGCTCGAGATCCAGTAGTTCTCGATATGGTTCTTCTCAGCGTTGGCGAGGACCTTCTCGTACAGCTGAATCCAGGCTTCCCACATATCGGAGCAGTGGTACATCTGGTTCTTGCCGCCGATCATGTGACCCTCGGTCTTAGAGTTAAGCACCTCATTTGAACGCTTGGGAACTCCGTCGCCGGCGCCCTTGTTGTTGTAGTGGTTATATTGATCCTGATCGGCGAAACCGTCCCACTTCCAGTAATTCACGTGATACTGGTCCTGGAACTTACACACGAGTTCAGCATACTTCTCAAGGTAGGTGCGGTCGGCGACGTCAATGGCGTTGCCGGCCTTAACGCTGAAGCCCTGCTTCTCCATCTCCGTCGCAATGGTGCCGTTTGTACCGTAGCCACCACGCGGGCCAATCCACACGCCGAGATCGGAATCGAAGCTCTGTGCCAGGCTGGAAGAAGGTGTAAAGCCCTCAGGGAACTTGTTCTTATCGAACTCCCAGAAACCAGGGTTGGCACTGTAGTTCATCCAGCCGTCATCGATGACGTACGAATCGAGCGGACGAAGCTCCGTGTTCTCCATCTCTCGGTCTATCTCGGCGAAGGAGCTCAGAATGGTCTGATCGCTGATCTCCTTCTCTTCGTCGTACCAAGAGTTGTACTGAATGCGGAACTCAGACGGCACGGAGATGTCATCGATGTAATCGAAGAAGTCCGCCTGAACCATGCGGTAATCCGTGCCGGTGGCGGCGCCGGTCACCGTGGGCCACGTGGCGTAGTGAATGGTTCCGTCAACCTTGGAGCGCTCGGCCTGCTCGTCGACAGCCAAGCGATCCATGGTCTTACCGGTGTAGTAGCGCGGACGACCAATCTGCTTGCCATCCTCGTTCACGATCTGCGTATCGGCAGCCGGGAACTCGCAGCCGAAGAACATGCCGTCGGCGTAGAACGGCTGACCAAGAATAGCGCGCTCCTTGGGAGCGCCGACGATGGAGCCCTTATCCGTCGGGATAGTCCATCGATCCTTGGAGGCGCTCACATTGAGGGACTCAAGATCGATGTAGTCGATCTCGGCGTCGAGCTTATCAGCGTCGGGCACCGAGATATCCAAGAACTTGCGCAGGTAGTGATCACCGTTGTAGGCAACGATGTTCTCCGTGATGGTGTACTCGGCACCGTTGAATACAACGGGCTCGTACTCGAACGAGAGCTGCTTGCCCGTCTTCTGCTGCTTGTTGATGACGTCGGAGGCATCCTTGACGGAAGCCTTCTTGAGCTTGAGCTCACTCGACTTGAGAAGCATCGGGGTTTCACCCTGCTGCTCAGACCAGGGCTCGGCGTACAGGTCGAACTCCTCGCACGCGGCGAACTTCTTGCCGTCGGCGGTCTTCACGGCAGACGTTGCCACGAGCATGACATGGCGGACATCCTTGCAATTAGCAAGGTCTTTGTCCTCGATATTCACGTAGATGGGGTCGCCGGGATTCTCCTTGCTGTACTGGAAATCGCCGGCAGAAACCTTAGTCCACCCCTCATACTTGGAGGTTTCGACCGCAGTCTGCTCGGGAATCGCTGGGCAGTTCTCCTGCGTGCTCACATAGAGCTCATAACCCTTGATGTTGCCGTTTGCGCCGCTCTGACGCGGATCGTAGGAGAAGCTCTTGAAGGTCGTCGGCCTCTGCAGGGAAATGGTCAAATAGTGCGGGTAATCGGGCTTTTTATCTTCTGCCAGATCGTTGCCCGTGTCATCGTCCTTATATTGAGAATGCCAGAAGGTGTTCGGATTGTTGTCAATCGCGTTCGAAGCGTGTCCGTGGTGAGGACCGTTTTCACCCTTCTTTTCCTCGGAATCAGCCTTCGCAGTCCAACCGGACTGGTCAAGCGGGTTGTTCGCAGCATTATCCTTCTTGGTGCGCTTGATGATGAACTCCTCGCTGCCCTCACCGGGAGTCAGCGTAGTGCCCGCGCGCTTGTTATCGATCTTGGTAGTCTTTACCTGGCCGCCCTCGGCAATTGAGAAGGTGCGTTCAATCGCACCGTTCCCGATGGTGGCAGTGCTGTCATTGACGCTAGCGGTTACCACTCCTGCGTCGTAGGCCACCCCCCCCGCCTCGGCGAATGCCTGCATAGGCAACGATGACGCGGTCACCGCCGCGATCATGGCGCCCACGCAACAGCGTCTAAGCCATTGTTTGTCCATCCGTTCTCCTTTCCATAAACGAGGCCATTGGCCTCGATTTCCGCACACCGCCAAATGGGCAGAGTACGCCGACAATTGAACCAATTTAACGTATGGGAATACTCGTTTTATCAAGCATCGTAATTCGTCGGCAAGCGGCCCGGATTCTCCGATGAGTGGTAGGAACCAGAATACAAATTAAGAATGCCGGACTATTAATAATCGCTGGTAAAGTTACTTATATCGATTCTTTAATACCAACTGGTATCGCTTTAATAAAGCCTGTGACGGGTTTTCAGTCTTCGAGACGCATCCTTGCACCCCACACAAAGTGGTCCCCATCGGGCAACTTCACCCGATGGGGACCCCATGCCACTTTATGACCTGCCGAGTCTCGACCGCTCACTCCTCGTCCGGCGTGGCGATCTCCTTGATAGTCGTCTCGTCTCCTTGGATCAGGTACGTTCTCTCGCTCCCGCAGTGCGGGCAGATGCGACCGTGCTCGACCGTGCCATAGGTGCTGTCGCACGCTTCGCAGTATGTGACTGCGGGAACTTCCTCGACCACCAGCTCGGCCCCGCGCATGAGGTCGTTCTTGGCGCACGCCCAATCCCAACAATCGGTCAGATAGCTCGGGATGACACCCGAGACCTCCCCGAGCTCGAGCGTCACCGAGGAGACACGGCGCAAGTTGTTCTCCCGTGCCACGCCCTCGACGCTGCGGATGATGTGGAAAACGATGCCCAGTTCGTGCATGCGAAAACTCCCTGCCGAAACCTCAATTTAGGGACAGTCCCTAAATTGAGGTCAATCGCCAACCTTAAAAAGGACCTCGACGGGCTACTTCGACCCCTTGCCTCCAAAGCGAATCTTGATCTCGCGCTTGAGCGCGTACTTCGCGAGGCTCGGGACCTTCTTCTCGTACTTCACCATGTTGGAGCACTCGGGATGCTCGCGATGCAGGTGAATCGCATCGAACGCGCACTTAGTGGTGCACAGACCGCAGCCGATGCACTTGTTCTCATCCACGACGCTCGCGCCGCAGCCCAGGCAGCGGGCGGTCTCGGCGCGCACCTGCTCCTCGGTGAACGTCTTCACGTACTCGCGGAACGGCTCTGCCTTCTCACGCTCGTAGTCGTGCACCGCGTCGCCGCGGCTCGCCGTATCGTAGCTGCCAAAGTCGACGTCGTCCTTGTTCAACTCGCGGTAAGAGCGCGGGTTGCGCCCGATGGTGAGCGTCGCATCCTGCACGAAGCGATGAATGGACACCGCGGCCTCGTGGCCGGCGGCGATGGCGTCGATGGCGAACTTGGGGCCGGTGTAGACGTCGCCGCCCACGAAGATGTCGGGCTGTGCGGTCTGATACGTCTTGGGATCGGCGACGGCGCCCTGGCCGCGACCGAGCTCGACCGCCTCCCCCTCGAGCAGGTCGCCCCAGACGATCGACTGACCGATGGAGAACACGACGCGATCGGCAGCGACGGTTCGCAGTTCGTTCTCGTCATACTGCGGGTCGAAGCGCCCCTCGTCGTTGAACACGCGCAGGCAGCGCTTGAAAACGACCTCGCTCACGCGACCATTCTCGCCCGTGCGAACCTCGACCGGGCCCCAGCCACAGGAGATGTGCACGCCGTCCTCATTGGCCTCGACAACTTCCTCGGTGCTGGCCGGCATGTCCTCGGAGCTCTCCAGGCAGAACATCTCCACGTACTCGGAACCCAGGCGCGCTGCGGTGCGGGCCACATCGATGGCCACGTTGCCGCCGCCCACCACGATGGTGCGACCGCACATCGGCTCGGCCTTGCCACCGTCGTCTTGCTGCTCGGCCACACCACGCAGGAAGTCAACGGCGACGGACACGCCCCCGGCGTCCTCGCCCGGGATGCCGGGCAGGCGGCCGCCCTGGCAGCCAATCGCCACATAAAACGCCTTGAACCCCTGCTCGCGCAGCTCATCGAGGGTGACGTCGCGACCCACCTCGACGCCCAGACGGATGTCGACGCCCATCTCGCGGATGATATCGACCTCGGCTTCGATCACGTCCTTCTCGAGCTTATAGCTGGGGATGCCGTAGGTGAGCATGCCGCCGGGGCGCGCGTTCTTCTCGAAGATGACCGGCTTGTAGCCCTTCTCTGCCAGGTAGAACGCGCAGGAAAGGCCCGCGGGACCGGCGCCGATCACCGCGATCTTGTCGTCGAAGCCCCCAGTGCGCGTGGGCGTCACCACCTCGGGGACGTAGCGATGCTCGGCTGCGAGGTCCTGCTCGGCGATGAACTTCTTCACCTCGTCGATGGCAACCGCCGAATCGATGCGCCCGCGCGTGCAGGCGTCCTCACAACGGCGGTTGCAGATGCGGCCGCAAATCGCCGGCAGCGGGTTCTCACGCTTGATGAGGGCGAGCGCGTCGCGATAACGCCCCTGCGCCGCGAGCTTGAGGTACCCCTGCACCGCGATGTGAGCCGGGCACGCGGTCTTGCACGGGGCCGTTCCCGTGTCATAGGTCTCGATGCGGTTCTTGTTCCGATAATCGGGGCTCCACTTCTCCGGGCCCCACTTCACGGTGTCGGGCAGTTCCTGCTTGGGATACTCCGGCACCTCCCCCGTGCTCGCGGCACACAGCTTCTGGCCGAGCTTTACCGCGCCCGCGGGGCACACCTCGACGCATCGGCCGCAGGCCACGCACTTGTCGGTCTCGGTGCGCGCCACATATGCGGAGCGGGACAGGTTCGGCGTGTTGAACAGCTGCGAGGTGCGCAGCGCATAGCACACGTTCACATTGCAGTTGCAGATGGCGAAGATCTTGTCCTCGCCGTCGATGTTGGTGATCTGATGCACAAAGCCGTTGGCCTCGGCCTGGCGAAGCGTCTCGTAGACCTCCTCGCGCGTGATGTAGTGGCCGCGATCGGTCTCCACCACGTAGTCGGCCATGTCGCCCACCGCGATGCACCAGTCATTCGGGTCGTCACCGCAACCCTCGCCCAACTTCGCGCGGCTCATGCGGCAACTGCACGGGCTCGCTGCGTACTTGCCCTCGTACTTGTCGAGCCAATGCTCGATGTGCTCGATAGAGACGGAGCGGTCCTCCATCTGGATCGCCTGCTCGACCGGGATGACGTGCATGCCGATTCCCGCGCCTCCGGGCGGCACCATCGGCGTGGCCCTGGCAAGGGCCCCCTTGGAGGCCTGCTCGAAAAACTTCGCCACAGCCGGATGCTCGTCGATCTGGGACTGGCGCATGTTGAGGAACTCGGCCGAACCGGGCACGAGCATGGGCAGCACCCACTGCTTCGTGCGGGTGGGGTTCTCCCAGTTGTACTCGAGCAGACCGATGTAGCTCATCTCATCGAGCAGCTTCTCGAGCGGCTCGGCCTCCAGCCCGGTGGCCTTGACCGCATCGGCAAGCGTGTAGGGTCGGCGCATCTTCATCTTAAGCAGAACGTCGGCCATCTCGTCGGTCGTCACCTCGGCGAACGCCCAGTACTCAAAAGGCTTGAGCTCCTTGCGCCCCAACAGGCGGTTGGTGCAGTGCTCGCACAGCGCCACGATTTTGGGACGCGGGTTCTCGGGGATCGGCGGGGCGAACTCGGAGCCGATATCCGGCTCGGTGAACGAGATACCAGGGCCGTTGACGATCATGTGGGTTCCTTTCCTGGGGTTCGAAGGTGTCTCAATTTAGGGACAGTCCCTAAATTGAGGTTTGCTAGGCCTGCTTCCAGGCGGCGACGCGCTCGCGCAGCCAGTCCGCCCAGACATCGATGCCCTCGCCCGTCTTGGCGCTCATGGGGATGATGGTCGCGTTCGGATTTCGCATGAGGACGTTCTCGCGCACGCGCTCCATACTGAACGTGTCGAACACGGGCAGAGCGTCGATCTTATTCACAAGCACCACGTCGCAGACGCTAAACATGAGCGGATACTTGAGCGGCTTGTCATCGCCCTCGGGCACGGACAGAATCATCGCGTTGACCGATGCGCCGGTATCGAACTCGGCGGGGCATACGAGATTGCCCACGTTCTCGAGAATGGCCAGGTCCGTACGGCCCGCCTCGTCCTCCTCGCAGAACAGCTCGTTGAGACCCTGCTCGGTCATATAGGCATCTAGGTGGCACATGCCACCGGTGTGCAACTGGATGGCGCGAGCCCCCGTACCCAAGATGGTGCGCGTATCGACGTCGGAATCGATGTCGGCCTCCATCACCGCGATGGACATCTCGTCCTTGAGCGCCGCGATCGTGCGCGAAAGCGTGGTCGTCTTGCCGGAACCCGGACTCGACATCAGATTCAGCAGGAAGGTCCCCCGCTCGCGCAACTCCTCTCGCAGCTCATCGGCCTTGCGGTCATTGTCGGCGAACACGCTCTCTTTGACCTCGATCACGCGGACATCGCTCATGGGACCTCCCCCTATTCCGGAAGCTTCGCTCAACAACCCCTCTGGTCGCCAGCGCACATGCACTCCCCGCAATCGCCTCGCACCGCTCGGCGAAACTTGTTGACGCTTCGTCAAATTACATATTGACGTTTTGTCAACAGCGGTCAAGACTGTAATCGGTAAATGAGCGACTTTGACGGAGAGGGCCCCATGGCTTCCGATGCGAACAGACATCACGAACGTTTGACGCACGACGACCGTCGTGACGAGATCCTCGCGGCCGTACGCCAAACCGTGGTCGAAGATGGGCTGAGCCGCCTGTCGATCTCGGCCGTCGCATCGCGCGCGGGATGCACAAGATCGCTGTTCTACCACTACTTCCCCACCAAGGAAGACGCGCTGCAGGCCGTTCTCGACCTGAGCATCGATTCGTTTGTCGAGCAACTCACTGCGTGGAACGAATCGCGTGTCAGCGGGGATATCGAGGGGTCTCTGGACTCCGTCGCTCATATGCTCAAGAACATGATCGTGAAAAAGGGCGACGTCATGTCGCAATCGGTCGTCCACAGCGGCAATGCCGCCCTGTACGCCTCGTTCGTCCATCGCGCGGCCGACCGTCTCGCCCGATACATATGCTCGTCGACCGTGGTCGACTTCGCCGCGCATCATGAAGTGCAGATCGACCACCTCTATGAGACGTTCTACGTCCTCATCACCGGGCTCATCATGTTTGTGCGCACCCATCCCGATGCGCCGGAGGGCACTATCAAAGACATCATCGCAAGCACCCTGCATATCGAGGGTTACACCGCGAAATATCCGGAGCGCCGCCCCGAACGGTAGCTCGCCCATTTTCGCATGGGGCCGGACGCATCCAAGGCACCGCCCCGTGCATTCCTTCATGCCGTAAACTTTGACACTCTGTCAACAGGCCCATAGGGGGCTTTGTATAGAAAGGGGAACCTATGTTGTTCCAGGTGTATGGCGAAAACGCCATGTATCAATGGCTTGGCTGGATCATGGTCTTCGTGAGCCTGATCGCCGCCAACGAAGTCGCACGCCGCTCGAAAACCGGCGGCATCGTGTGTTTCCTCGGCATTCCCGCCGTGCTCACGGTGTACTTCATCTCGATTTATGTGTGCGCCGGCATGGGCATGGAGTGGGCTCTCGACAATCCCACGTATCTGCACATGGGCAGCTGGTTCCACTATGCCAAACTCTACGCCGCGACCGCCGGTTGCATCGGCTTCATGATGCTCAAGTACGGCTGGGGCAAACTCGGCCGCAGCGAGGCTTTCAAGGTGTTCCCCTTTGCCATCGTCGCCATCAACATCCTCATCGCGGTTGCCTCTGATTTCGAGAGCGCCATGCGTGCCTTCGGCACCACCTGGGTGTCCACCGAGGGCGTCGTCCTCATGGGCGGATGGCACAATGTCTTCAACGGCATCGCCGGCCTCATCAACATCTTTTGCATGACCGGCTGGTGGGGCATCTACCGCTCCAAGAAGGGCGACGACATGCTCTGGCCCGATATGACCTGGGTCTACATCCTCGCCTATGACCTGTGGAACTTCTGCTACACCTACAATTGCCTCCCCACGCATGCGTGGTACTGCGGCCTTGCCCTGCTGCTCGCGCCCACCGTCGCCAACTTCTTCTGGAACAAGGGCGGCTGGATTCAGAACCGCGCGAACACCCTTGCTCTGTGGTGCATGTTCGCCCAGGTGTTCCCCATGTTCCAGGATTACAGCGTCTTCTCCGTCAGCTCCGTGAACAACCCGAGCGTCAATCTCGCCGTCTCCCTTATCGCTCTCATCGTGAACGTCGTCGCATTCGCCTACATCATGCACCGTGCCAAGAAGCTCGGCGTGAACCCCTTTAAGCACGAGGTCTTCAAGGGGACCCGCGATTTCGAGCAGGCCATGGCTCGCGCTGCATAAGCTGGCGCCATCTCCATGCGCTCCTGACCGAGGAACGCGAAACGCCCATCCGGATTGAACCGGATGGGCGTTTTTACTTCTCGCATTCAAATTCACTCTGCAACGAATTCGTGCTGTAAAGAGCCGCTACAAAAGAAAAGCCCCCGTTTCCGGGGGCTCTCAAATTCGACTGGTGCGGCGTACAGGATTCGAACCTGTGACGTTCTGATTCGTAGTCAGACCCTCTATCCAGCTGAGGTAACGCCGCAACGCGTGGTATATATTGCCATCAGTGATGCATAGCGTCAAGGAAAAATTAGCATTTTTTCCAATTATTGTAATCTCGCATCAAGACTGACAACTATCTCACGATCGCAGCCTCCCTGATCTCATACGGGATAGCGAGGCGCTTCATCAGGTCGCATAGGCTTGAGAAGCACTCATAACCCGTGTACTCCAAACGCAATACCGCGGGCAGCTGATGCGCGGCATCCAGATGGAAATAGCCCAAAAGCTCGCCGACGCCCGCCGGATCTATCATCGCCTCGACCGTATGAGGACTCTCCCTGAAGCTCCACTGCGTCAATGGACCTGAACTTTCCTGCACGATACGAAGCGACCCCTCTGACGTAACCGCGCACTCGATCCTCAGGTGCTCCCCCTCCTCCTCGCTCGCGAACAACACCGCACCGCTGTCGAATACATCCATCGCCGTCCCCTTTCTCTCGCCTGTCTCCGTGCAATCAGTATATCCAAAAATAGAACGTATGTTCGTGTATATACTGTCGAGAAACTCAACCGTGCGGGCAATTTTGTCCGCACGGCATGATAGGCGCTCCAGGAACGCCATCGCATCTATTGCTCTGGGGGGGTATCGGCTGCCCTAGGGGGCATCGGCACAGAAAAACGCCCCGTGTGCTCGATGGGAACGGGTGCCCGTCAGAGGCTCCTTATGGCTGCTTCCTTCCGGACCTGACCAGGTTCGGAACATATCGTCACCCGAACCCATCGAACGCGCGAGGCGTGCTTGACTATAGTAGCCGCTCGGGCGCGACTCGTCCAGCTCCAACACGGCGAGCCCACACCCCGAGTGCGGATACCTTACGTCATCGTCGCCAGGCGGTAGACGGTCTCACCCGCCATCCGAAGGTTCCTGCGAGCACAATCGGGATCCAGGGCCTCATCGAGCGCCTGCGGAGCCGCCCCCACGGGAAGCACCGCATCGACACCCGCGGCATACACTGCCTCGAGCTCATCTTCGCGAGAGCCGCATACCGCAATCACAGGCACGTCGGGACGCAGGCGCTTCGCACTTTAAAGGAAGAAGGGCTTAAAACAATCCTGATC
>ENA-ORTM01002762-ORTM01002762.1-human-gut-metagenome-genome-assembly--contig:-NODE-2762-length-13413-cov-2.552777_pt1 | contig 13413 bp, 14 predicted proteins | sample MGYA00241909_ERZ509182 | MGnify/ENA primary metagenome ERZ509182 (study PRJEB26280, sample SAMEA2338855) | human gut metagenome | biome: human gut; feature: human-associated habitat; material: faeces...
GGGCGGCGGCGCGACCTTCGCCGCGCTGATCGTCCTGCCGGCGATGGGCCTGCCGGTGACCCTGGTAGCCCTGCTCATCTCCGTCGAACCGCTGATCGATATGGGGCGTACCGCGCTGAATGTTAACGGCTCAATGACCGCCGGGACGCTGACCAGCCAGTGGCTGCGCCAGACCGACAAGTCGATCTTCGATAGCGAGGAAGAAGCCGAACTGGCGCATCGCTAAACGGCAAGCACAAAAAAACCGCTGATCATTCAGCGGTTTTTTTATTTCTGCAGCCGACTCAGGCTTCAATCTCACCTTCCTGACGCACCTGGTTAGCCCAGCGCTGCGCCGACTCCGGCACGCTGAATGCCGGTGAGCGACGGAAATGCTCCCCCATCAGCAGAAAAGCGACATACTTCCCGCGCAAAATCCAGACATCGCGAAAATGGTCCATTTTCACGGCATGTTCCGGAGGCGCAGGCTCCACGCGCGGCACGTAGCTAATGACAGGGCGATTTTGTTGGCGCAATGGTTTCATAACAAATGGATTCACTAAACATAGCGGGAAACAGAAACCTCTATCATAGCCGATTGTGGCCCCGTTCGTCGCCCCTTCGCCGCCGATGCGCATTTTAGGATAACTCCCTGCCCCCTCGCCGGGCGCAGACAGCGTAATGTTCTATAGTTAGAAGGGTTTTGGTCTATCAACGACCACTTTTAGCAATGAAAGCAGGAGACGAGTAATGTCTGATAAGCACCCGAACCCTCACCAACAGCAGGCACCAGTCCACGGCAGCGAGGAAGCGCAGCCGGGTCTCGATTCGCTGGCGCCAGACGATCGGGAGTGGCGCCCCACGCCGAAACCTACCGCTCCGGGCGTCGAACCCACCGCCCCAGGCAGCCTGAAAGCGCCCGATACTCATAACAGCAAACTGGATTCCCTGGAGGCGCAACGCAAAGGGGGGGAAGATTTTCCGCTGACCACCAACCAGGGCGTGCGCATTGCTGACGATCAGAATTCGCTGCGCGCCGGTAGCCGCGGCCCAACGCTGCTGGAAGATTTTATCCTGCGGGAGAAGATCACCCACTTTGACCACGAGCGTATTCCGGAGCGTATCGTTCATGCCCGCGGCTCTGCCGCCCACGGCTACTTCCAGCCCTACAAAAGCCTGGCTGCGTTGACTAAAGCCGATTTTCTTTCGTCAGCCGATAAAATCACCCCGGTGTTTGTACGCTTTTCCACCGTGCAGGGCGGCGCGGGGTCGGCGGACACCGTCCGCGATATTCGCGGCTTCGCTACCAAGTTTTACACTGACGAAGGGATTTTTGACCTGGTGGGCAACAACACACCGGTCTTCTTCATCCAGGACGCGATGAAGTTCCCCGACTTTGTCCACGCCGTGAAGCCTGAACCCCACTGGGCCATCCCACAGGGGCAGAGCGCCCACGATACTTTCTGGGACTATGTTTCCCTGCAGCCGGAAACGCTGCACAACGTGATGTGGGCGATGTCGGATCGCGGCATCCCGCGCAGCTATCGCACCATGGAAGGCTTCGGGATCCATACCTTCCGTCTGATTAATGCCGAGGGCAAAGCCACCTTCGTTCGCTTTCACTGGAAACCGGTCGCCGGCAAGGCCTCGCTGGTGTGGGATGAAGCGCAGAAGCTGACCGGCCGCGACCCCGATTTTCATCGCCGCGATCTATGGGAGGCCATCGAAGCCGGGGACTACCCGGAATTTGAGCTTGGCCTGCAATTGATCCCCGAAGAGAATGAATTTGCTTTTGACTTCGACCTGCTCGATCCCACCAAGCTGATCCCCGAGGCGCTGGTGCCGGTGCAGCGGGTTGGCAGAATGGTCCTCAACCGCAACCCGGATAACTTCTTTGCCGAAAATGAACAGGCGGCCTTCCATCCCGGACATATCGTCCCGGGCATTGATTTCAGCAACGATCCGCTGCTGCAGGGGCGTCTCTTCTCTTACACCGATACGCAAATTAGCCGCCTGGGTGGGCCGAACTTCCATGAAATCCCCATCAACCGTCCGACCTGCCCGTATCATAATTTCCAGCGTGACGGGATGCACCGGATGGACATTGACACCAATCCGGCCAACTACGAGCCCAACTCGATTAACGACAACTGGCCGCGCGAGACGCCGCCTGCCGCCAAACGCGGTGGCTTTGAGTCCCTCGCCGAGCGCGTCGACGGCGAAAAAATCCGCCAGCGCAGCCCTTCGTTCGGCGAATATTACGCCCAGCCGCGTCTGTTCTGGCTGAGCCAGACGCCGATTGAACAGCAGCATATTATCGATGGTTTCAGCTTCGAACTCAGCAAAGTGGTCCGCACCTGGATCCGCGAGCGGGTGGTCGATCATCTGGCCCACATTGATACTAAGCTTGCGGAAGCGGTTGGGGCGAACTTAGGCATCGAACTGAGCGACGATCAGCGCAACATTACCCTGCCCGCCCCGGTCAATGGCGTGGAGAAAGACCCTAGCCTCAGCCTCTACGCCGATGCCGAAGGAGATGTGAAAGGTCGCGTGGTGGCAGTCCTGCTCAACGAACGCACCTCAGCGCAGGATCTGGTTCAGCTCCTGCAGGCGCTGCAGGCCCAGGGCGTGCACAGCAAGCTGCTCTACTCGCGAATGGGCGAAGTCATTGCCGACGATGGTTCTCCGCTGCCGATCGCCGGCACCTTCGCCGGCTCCCCGTCGCTGACGGTGGATGCGGTGGTGGTGCCCGGCGGCGACCTCAGCGCCCTGAGTCAGAGCGGTGACGCGCGCTATTACCTGCTGGAAGCCTATAAACATCTGAAGCCGATCCTGCTGGCAGGGGATGCGCGGCAGCTGACGTCCGTTCTGCAAGTCCCGACCCAAGGTGAAGAGGGGGTCATCGTCACCGATGCGCTCGACACGCCAGCGGCGGACAAACTGCTCGCCCTGATGACGGCCCACCGCGTGTGGTCGAGAAGCCCGAAAATCACCGCTATTCCGGCGTAGTAAAAAGCCCGGCACGCTGTGCCGGGCTTGATTCACTTTCCCTTTCCCCCGTCGGGCTTACACGTCGCGGTAGGTTCCCAGACGATAACCCCGGTCGGCCACCGCCGCTTTCAGTGAAGCAGATGTCAGCACATCAAGCTCATCCAGTCGCGGATAGCAGTAGGCGCTGCCCATAATGATCCGATCGACATAAGCCGGATGACACATCACCTCCAGGGAGCGCTCCCCGCGGGCGATGGAGGCATCCAGCGTCTGCAGAAACAGTTCCTCAGAGACCGCTTCGCCGTAAAACTCGCTGCTGAAGCCGGCGCTGCTGCGCGCCGCCTGCTGGTCGAGCCCACTCTGCGCCGCCACCTGGCGGTCAATGCGTAACGCAATGCCCTTCTCGCGGGCAAAGGCCGCGACGATGGGATAAATCTGGGCGAACATATGCACATGGTGATGGCTGTCGATATGCGTCGGCTCATGGCCGAAGAGTTCGACAAAACGATGGTACTGACACGCCAGCTCGTGGGCGATCTCTTCCAGCGGCAGGCTATCTTCTTCCGCCTGCTGCCAGATCCATTTGCCCAGCCGGCCATCGCGGGTTAATCCCGGCATGGCCGACAGCGGCTCGCCCAGCGTCAGTACAAAGTGCATACCGACCGCCAGCTCCGGAGTACTGCGGCTCAGCTGGGCGGCGTGGTCAATGGCCGCGCCGTTGACCAGCGCGGTGGTCGATGTCACCACGCCGTTGCGACAGGCCTCGATAATGCCGTAGTTCTGCCCTTTACTGAGGCCGAAGTCGTCGGCATTGACGATCAATACGCGTTCCATTTGCTACTCCCGTTACGATTTTAGTTTTTCGATCGTCGCCGCAAAGTTCGGCAGCCATTTTTCATGCGCCAGAATCATCTCCCGCGCCAGCTGTTCGGCGTCACGATCGGAATGGATCAGCGGGCTTAAGTTCAGCGCCAACAGGACATCGTTCAGCTCACCGCTGATCGCCGCCTGGCTGGCCGCCACTTCGAACCCCTTGATGGTGTAGATAAGCCCTAACACCTTCTCATCGAAATGAGTAATGCGCGGCGTCGGCTTCGCGCCGTCGCGGCCTAAGGTGCAGCTCATCTCTACCGCCCAGTCCGCCGGGATATTATCGACATGACCATGATGCGGGATATTCACATAGTGCTCAGTCTGCTTGTCGTTATAGATGGCATTGATTACTTCGCAAGCGGCATCAGAGTAATAGGCCCCGCCGCGCTGCTCCAGCTCCTTCGGCTTAACGTTAAGATCCGGGTTTTTATACAGCTCGAACAGCTGTTTCTCCACCTTCTGCACCACCTGGGCGCGCGCACCGCCTTTGTAGTACTCGCCCATCTCAATCGCCAGCATCTCTTTTGGCTTAAAGTAGTAGAGCAGGTAAGAGCATGGGATCAGGCGCAGGGAGCGGATCAGCCCTTCGCTAAACGGCAGGTCGAAGATGTTTTTCACCGAGTTCGCGGTCAGACGGCCGGAGGCCACGCCGTCCAGCAGTTCATCGAAGCGCGAGACGCCGTTAACCAGCACGTCGCGGACGAACACCAGGTGGTTGAGACCAAACAGGTCGATATTCAGCTCATCGCTCGGGCTCAGCTGCAGCACGTCGGTGATGAACATCTTCATGCCGATAGGAATGTTGCACACGCCGATAAAGCGTTTGAAATTGGTGTGGCGATAGACCGCCTCGGTGACCATGCCCGCGGGGTTGGTAAAGTTGATGATCCATGCGTCGGGGCAAATTTCCTGCACATCTTTCACGATGTCGAAAATCACCGGGATGGTGCGCAGTCCTTTAAACAACCCGCCCGCCCCGTTGGTCTCCTGGCCCAGGTAGCCGTGACTCAGCGGGATGCGCTCATCTTTTTCACGCGCCTTCAGCTGGCCCACGCGCAGCTGGGTGGTGACGAAATCTGCGCCCTGCAGCGCTGCGCGGCGATCCAGCGTTTTATAGACTTTCATCGGCACGCCCGCTTTTTCCCCCCATCCGCTGGCACAGCGCGTGGATAATATCGAGCTTCTCCTGTCCCTCTTCGACGTCTACCAACCACAGTTCGCTTACCGGCAGTTCATGATAACGTTTCAGAAATCCTTCCAGTAATTCCGGGGTATAGCTGCTGCCGCCGCCAATAGTGACTACTTTTAATTTCTGGCTCATCTTTTTCTCCCTTAGGCGCTGCGCCTGGACGCAGGCCGCTCTCCGCAACAATGCGGACAGTTAACTTGAATGATTTTCGGTATAACCCTGGCGGCGAACGCCGCGCGGGTTTAATTAATACTGGTCAAATGTTTGCGATAACTGCTCGGCGTAAACGACGTCAGTTTTTTAAAGGTTTTAATAAACAAACTCGGGCTGCTGTAACCTGATTCATACGCAATATCCGTCACCGAATAATTGGTAATTTCCAGCTGTTTTTTGGCAAAGTTGATACGGATATCATTAATTATCTGCATCGGCGTTTTACCATAATAGCGCTGGGTCGCCCGGGTTAAATATTCCTGCGTTTTTCCGGATAAGCGAACCATATTTTCGAGAGCGCCTTCACCGAATTTCAGCTTATCATGCATGGCTTCCACGGTATTTTTTAACCATTGCGGCGTCACGTCGGCAACCGGCTCTTCACGATAGTGACGTAAACGGTTAATGACATAAAAGGAGACCAGCTCGATAAATTCGTCAAATTCCGTTTCGCGAAAATTGAGTGAGGCGATGACCGACTCAACGTAGCCGAGAAAAGCGCTCTGCACGGCGTAGACTTGCAAAGCCACCAGGCCAAACGGCAGCAGCGGCAGGTAGTGTTTCTCAAAGAAGCGTCTGCTGATGCCGACGTTAAGGATGCGCGTCGCCCCGAACTCGTAAAAGCTCTGGTGGTGCGAGCCCATCGGGATAAAGACGAAATCCCCGCGCTCCAGCAGCACCCGTTTGCCATTGATCTCCTGGTAATAGCGCCCGGTTAACACCACGGTAAATTCGTAGTAATCATGCTGGTGAAGCCCGCTCACGCTTTCCGTTTTGTTATAGATGACCACATGAAAGTTCTTCCCGTTGAACAGCTGTTGTTCTCTGGCGGTACTGATCTCGGTGGTCATCATTTTGGGCTGCCTCATCGTCGCGATGGCCTATTGTACCTTCTCGTGCAGCTCAATCAATTCGGCCACCAGCTCACGAGCCAGCATGGAGGTCATCAGATGGTCCTGGGCATGCACCAGCACCAGGCTGACCTTCATTTTCCCTTCGCCCTCGTCGCTTTCGATAAGCTGGGTCTGCACGCGATGCGCCTCGCTCAGCGCCTGGCGCGACTGCTCCATCATCGCTTTCGCTGCGGCAAAGTCGCCCTGCTTCGCCTGCTTCAGCGCGCCATAGGCCAGGCTACGGGCTTGTCCGGAGTTGATAATCAGCCCCATCACTACCTCTTCGAGGTCATTTTCCGGGGTCTCTACCGCGTCGATGTTGTCCAGATCAAACATAATATTTCCCTCATTTATCAGGCGGTACGGGACGCTGCCCGTACCGCGCGGTATCAGAATTTCAGTGCGTTAGCGATGTCTTCTTCGCTCTCTTCCTGCTCGATAACGGTCTGCGCTTTATTCGACAGCACCACAAACGGCAGGTAGACCAGGGTAGCGACGCCAAGGTTGAACAGGGCCACCAGCAGGGCGGCAACGCTGCCGTTACTGTTAAAGAACGCTCCCAAACCGGTCGGCATAGTCCACGGCGCCAGGTTGGTCACCGGTGGGATAATCCCCAGGCTGTAGGCCGCCAGCGTAATGGCCGCCAGAATCGGCTGAACCAGCACGAACGGGATGAACATCACCGGGTTCATGATGATCGGCAGACCAAACAGAATCGGTTCGTTAATCTGGAAGATGCCTGACGGCAGCGCCAGCTTGGCAACCTGACGATGGTCAGCGCGGCGAGAAGCGATAAAGATGGCGATAATCAGACCCAGCGTCGCCCCGGAGCCACCCAGCAGGATGTAGGAGTCGAGCATCGGCTTAGCCCAGAAGTGGAACTGTTTGCCCGCTTCGATGGCCGCATCAACAGAGCCGTACTGGTTGTACAGCGCGATGTTTTCCAGCGCCCACGGCGTCATGATGCCGTTATCCAGGGCGGTAAGCGCCAGAGAACCGTGCACACCGAAGAACCACAGCAGAGAGTTAAAGATAACGTATGCCCAGCCAACCACGCTGCCCATCGCCGCCAGCGGCGTCGAGATAGAGTCCATGATGATCTGGTGGAAGTTGCTGCCATAGCTCGCCAGGGCCCACGAAATAATGCCGAAGATGGAGAGGATCAAGAAGCCCGGGATCAGCGCTGAGAAAGAGCGTGATACCGACCCCGGCACGCTGTCCGGCAGTCTAATCACCCAGTTGCGACGGATCACGAAGGTGAACAGTTCCGCAACGACCAGACCGATAATCATCCCGGAGATGATGTTCTGCCCGCCCAACCAGTTGGCGCCCACCGCATAGGCTTCGCCCACGCTATACGGGGTCACGGTCATGAAGGCCGCCACCGCCAGCAGGCCAGCTGCCATCGGGTCAACTTTGCGCTCTTCCGCCAGCGCGGAGCCGATAAAGAACGGCGCCATTAGCGACATAATCCCGAGGGTGCCGTTATAGACGTTTCCGCCGATAGCCTTAAAGCCGTTTAAGGTTTCAATGGTGGAGGCATCCAGGCGAATGCCCATGGAATAAAAGAAAGAGCCTTCGCCGAAGCTCAGAAAAACGTTGTTAATTAACACAAACATGGCCCCGGCGAGGGTCAACGGCATTAATTTAATAAATCCATTTTTTATTGCATTAATATGCGGCTGCTTTCCTATTTTCACTGCAAAAGGAAGGAGTACCTTTTCAAGCGAATCGATCACTTTACTCATAGTCAATACCCTTAAAAGCCGCAATAAACTATTACGGCGATGATGTATGAAATTACTCTTTGACGGGAAAATAAACTCATTATTTTTTGACGTCCGGTAACAGTCAGCCGCCAGGCGTCAAAATACATCGAGTTTTAAAAGTTAAAATTATTGTGCTGCAGCTTTCTTAATAGCCGCGACGGCGGCTTTCAATACCCCTAAACCATCAACTTTGCCATAGAGAAGGGAGTCGATAACTTCAACCGGTTTATTCGGCAGCAGGCGCTGAATTTCCGGTAACATATACGCAATTTGTGGCCCTAATAATACTACGTCGGCTTCCGGCCCTTTTTCGCCCGCGAGGGTTTCGGGATAGGCTTCAATAATGACCGGGACTTCATATTTTTCCGCCTGCGCCCGCATTTTGGAGACCAGCAGTGACGTGGACATGCCTGCCGAGCAGAAGAGATAAATGTGTTTCTTTTCCATGAACGCTTCCTCAATGTGTGAGACCAGGGCCTTCAGTAACCGCTGAGAGCCGGTAAGACTGGTAACATCCGGTTAATTCTGTTTATGAGTTGAGTATACGGCAAGCTGAGCCGCCAGGATAATTCGCTGTTGAACAGAATTGTCTCTCATTGACCTCCGGTTTTGACTACCCTCACATTTTCATCCAAATAATTCGCGCAATTAAATAAGCATCATGACTCACAAAAAAGCCCGACCAGTGGTCGGGCTTACGTAGAAGTCAGTAAACAGTAGGAAGCTTACCTGGCGTTGCGCGGGTCGGTATCATACTCGGCGCAGGTCTGGTAGCCGGAGTTCATGACGTGACCCGTTTCGTCGAGGGCCACAAAGTAGGTTTCAACTTTACCATCTCGTTGACCGAGGATATAGGTCTGGCAGGTGCCGCGGGCATGGACCATGGTGACTTCCGTTGAAGGTTTGCCGGCGATCTGCATCACCTGCTGACGCGACATCCCTTTCTTCACATCTTTCACCACCGGCTGGGTAAACTGGTCTTTGGTACGATCGTAAGCGGTACAGCCCGCCAGTAAGGTTAACGCGACGGTGACGCCCAGTATTCCTGCTAAGCTTTTGTTCATTTTGGTTCCTCTTTTCTACTGTGTAACGATAAGCCTGGAATAAATAGTGTTATTTTTCAAGCCGAACAGCGAAATCATGTCAGGTTATGTTATTGCGTAAACAGGATTGTTCTGCCGACGTCGGACGGCGGCGCAATGCGCGGTACAGCATCTATAATGAAAACCTATGTCATTGATTGCCTTCTTTTCCGGCAGTCAAAACCCCGGTCCTTGTCGTTTCAGCGGCAAAGAGGTAGCTTTAAGCCAACAGCTTGCCAAACAGATTCACTTTCGGAGGGCGCGATGACGCTACAACAAGAGATTATTCAGGCGCTGGGCGCAAAGCCGCAGATTGATGTCGCAGGCGAGATCCGCCGCAGCGTCGATTTCCTGAAGTCATACCTGCAGACCTACCCGTTTATTAAATCGCTGGTGCTGGGTATCAGCGGCGGTCAGGACTCCACCCTGACGGGAAAACTGTGCCAGATAGCGATTAACGAACTGCGTGCCGAAACCGGCGACAGTAGCCTGCAGTTTATCGCCGTCCGTTTACCCTATGGCGTGCAGGCTGATGAGCAGGACTGCCAGGACGCCATCGCATTTATCCAGCCTGACCGGGTGTTGACAGTCAATATTAAAGCTGCGGTGCTGGCCAGCGAACAGGCGCTGCGCGAAGCTGGCATCGAACTGAGCGACTTCGTTCGCGGAAATGAAAAAGCCCGTGAGCGAATGAAGGCCCAGTACAGCATCGCCGGAATGACCAAAGGAGTTGTGGTCGGTACCGACCATGCGGCGGAAGCGATTACCGGCTTTTTCACCAAATATGGCGACGGCGGCACCGACATCAACCCAATTTTCCGCCTGAACAAACGTCAGGGCAAACAGCTGCTGGCCCATCTCGGCTGCCCGGAACATCTGTATAAGAAGCTGCCCACCGCCGACCTGGAAGACGATCGCCCCTCCCTGCCGGATGAAGTGGCCCTGGGTGTCACCTACGAGAACATCGACGATTATCTGGAAGGCAAAACGCTGGACCCGAGCATCGCCAAAACGATCGAGGGCTGGTATCTGAAAACCGAACACAAGCGTCGGCCGCCGATCACCGTCTTTGACGATTTCTGGAAAAAATAGTCTCTCCCCCCGCCCCGGCCTGCGCCGGGGTTATTTTTTGTCCTTTTCGCCGCAAAAATGGCCTGCTATACTGGATGGATAGACAGTACCAGGAGTTATTGTGGCCAGAAAGCAATCAGCCCCGCGTCTCGAGTTTGAGGCGGCGGCGATCTATGAATATCCCGAACATCTTCGCCCGTGGCTGGAGGCGCTGCCGAAGCTGCCGGGCGTCTATCAGTTTCACGGCGACAGCGACACGATGCCGCTCTATATCGGTAAGAGCGTCAACCTCCGCAGCCGGGTGTTATCCCACCTGCGCACCCCTGAAGAGGCCGCGATGCTGCGTCAGTCGCGGCGTATCACCTGGCAGCGCACCGCTGGCGAGCTGGGAGCGCTGCTGCTGGAGGCGCGGTTGATTAAAGAGCAGCAGCCGCTGTTTAACAAGCGGCTACGGCGTAACAAGCAGCTCTGCGCCTGGCTACTTGCGGACGACCGGCCGCAGATTGTCTATGCCCGTGAGGTTGATTTCTCGCACCAGCAGCATCTCTATGGCCTGTTCGCCAACCGGCGAGCGGCGCTGCAGATGCTGCAGAGCCTCGCTGACGAACAGCGCCTCTGTTATGGCCTGCTTGGTCTGGAACCACTCAGCCGCGGCCGCGCCTGCTTTCGCTCCGCGCTGGGCCGCTGCGCCGGGGCCTGCTGTGGAAAGGAGAGCGTGGAGGCGCACAGAGAGCGCCTGCTGGCGCAGATGAGCAGACTGCAGCTGGTGTGCTGGCCGTGGGCGGGGCCCGTGGCGCTGGAGGAGCGCGGCCCGGACATGACGCAGTATCACGTCATTCATAACTGGCTGTGGCTGGGCGCCGTTGAATCGCTCGACCAGGCGGCGGAGTTGACCCGTCTGCCCGCCGGATTTGACCAGGATGGTTACAAGATCCTCTGTAAGCCTTTGCTCAGCGGAGACTATCCGCTGCATCCGCTTGGCTGAGAAGCCACCAATAAAAAACCGCCGGCCCTGCCCAACGCCTGATGGCATTATTGGGCAAGACCGGCGGTCTTGATTCGGTGCGCTAAATTATTCAGCAGGTGCAGGCATTTTACCTGCCGGCGCGTTGCGTTCTGTCAGATGCTTCTCAAAATTAGCATTGAACTGTTTTTTCTGCTCTGGGGTCAGAATGTTGTAGATCTTGTTCTGCGTTTCCAGGCGGGACAGCGCCATCGCTTTATGCTGCGCTTCCATCTTATCGATCTGCGCTTCCGCCTTCGCCTTATCGAAGGTGTCGCTGGCGATCAGATCGTGCATCGCGCGGCGTTCTTCAAGGGACGGACGTTTCATATTTTCGCGCTGGCTCTTCATGATGTCGCGGATCTGCTGCTTCTGCGCATCGGTCAGGTTCAGGCCTTTAAACATCATGTCATGCTGACCCGGGCCGCCTTTATGATGCATCATCATCGGCTTGCTGTCGCTCGGCGCGGTGGTGGTATCGGCGGCGTGTGCCAGGTTAGCCGCGCCCAGAGCCAGAGTAGAGGCAACAAACAGTGCAGTGAGTTTCTTCATCATTCAATCCTTACTTTACGTTATTCTTACGGCGCGTTGCCGTGTTGACGAGATTAACTTTACGACGTTAATCGTCAATTAGTCAGAGCAAGAGTAAAACAATGAAAGTGTAAAAAACAGTTTCTCGCCAATTATGGAGAAAATAAGGAATTTAGCCGAAGAATTGCAATAAAAAATAAATAACTTACTGTTTTGCAGAGAAATTATGGAGAGTATAAAAGGAGGGGAGATTAAAAACAAAGCATTTTACCAGGAATAATCTGCAAATTTACACTGGGGCACGAAAAAATAAGATGGCGAAAAAAGACGCGCGCAATAAAGCAGGCCGCCCGGCGGACGGCTTGCCCTCAGGATAATTTCTCCAGCATCAGGCCGGCGCGCAGTCCTTTCGCCACCGTCGGGTTAGGAAACAGAACATACTCCGTCTCAGGCCCCACCACATACCGCGTCTCGCCCTCCTCCGCCAGCAGCGTGCCGGGTTCGAAGGGGGTGAAGTTCAGCGTCTGATCCGCCATATGCAAGCGGAAATCATCGCTATGGCGGGCTAGCTGCTGTACCACCCGGTAGCGCAGCGGCGCTAGGGCGTCGGTAATGGCCAGATCCCCCACCAGCAGCCGGGAGAGCGCCCGCTGGACGGCGGCAAACTGCGTCAGATCGTTTTCCCCCAACGGCAGCGCTTTGCCCAGCTCAAGGGTGCAGGCCAGCGCCGCGAACCGTTCGCAGCTGAAGTGGGTGAAGGTCCCGCCGGGCTGGCGATGAAACCTCCAGCCCGGCGCCGCCCAGCCAGTGAAGAAAATCCTCCTCCCACGGCGTATCGCGGGCCGGGAGCACGCCGAAGCGCGGATGTAGCGACCCGCGGATCGCGGTATGCAGATCGAGGTGCCAGCGCGGGCCATCGTGGTCGCGATAAAAGCGGGCCACCGCCTGCTCCAGCCGCTGCGCCCGCTGCGTCTCCTCACTGAGCGGAAACTGCCGCCAGCGCTCGCCAAACATGCGGTTCATATCGCTGTGCAGATAGCGCTTATTCGCCCGCAGCGCTGGTGGGTTGCCGACGATCACCAGCAGCCGCCAGCGCAGCGGGAGCGCCTCCCGGACCAGTCGCTGCACCAGCTGGTCGACTATCTCCACCGGCGCCGTTTCGTTGCCATGAATGGCGCAGGAAAGTACCAGCCCGCGTTCGCAGCGCGCATGCGGCGTCAGCTCAAGGATCCCCTCCCCCTGCCAGTGCCAGCGGAAATGAGCCGTCTCGCCGTGAAAGTGATGGGGCAATCGCCCCGCCAGGGTTAATGCCAGAAAATGTTCCACCGCGCCCCCTTATTGCTGAAATGGATAAACCGAACCGAGCTGCAGGATCTGGGTCAACCGATCCAGCGCGTCGCGCCCTTCCCGCAGCAGCTGCGGGTCGGCGAGGTCGGCCTGGGTGAGACGATCACGATAGTAGCGATCCACCCAGTCATTGAGGGTGGCAAACAGCGTATCGTTCATCAGGACGTGCGGATTGACCGCCTGATACTCCTCGGCCGTCAACACCACCCGCAGGCGCAGGCACGCCGGACCGCCGCCGTTGGCCATGCTCTCGCGCAGATCGAACACCCGCAGGTCGGCGATGGGGTTATCCCCGGCCAGCAGCTCATTGAGGTATTCCCAGACGCCGGCATGCTCCTGCGCTTCCTGAGGCAGGATAAGCGCCATGCTGCCATCCGCCCGGCTCAACAGCTGGCTGTTGAACAGATAGGTGGCAACCGCCTCTGCCACCGAGACCCGGCTGGCGGGAACCACCAGCGGCGTAAAACCCGGC
>ENA-ORTM01002764-ORTM01002764.1-human-gut-metagenome-genome-assembly--contig:-NODE-2764-length-13405-cov-6.441199_pt1 | contig 13405 bp, 9 predicted proteins | sample MGYA00241909_ERZ509182 | MGnify/ENA primary metagenome ERZ509182 (study PRJEB26280, sample SAMEA2338855) | human gut metagenome | biome: human gut; feature: human-associated habitat; material: faeces...
CCGGGCTACCGAGCAGACGGCGGTAATAGACGAGCCCCTTCACGTCCGCGGCGCGCTCCTCCACAGCCAATAGAGGCCCGTGAGCCCGGAGTAGCTTGCGTTGAACGCCGAGATGGACTCGCCCTCGTCGTCGGACTGGAACCCGGAGCAGCCCCCCCGGTTGAACACCGCGTCGACGTGGACGGGCAGGTAGGCCGCAGCCGCGGGCATGCAATGGGGCTTGTGAGCGGCGACGCCGATGACGACGCCTCGGTTTAAAGCGATCCTGCCCACCACCGCCCCCCCATAGCCTTAAAAGCTATAACAAAGATGCGTGAATCGAGCGCTAGGCTCGTATGCCTCACATAGAACAGCTCAAGCATCTGTCTGTTGCCGTTCTCCCATGTCGCATTATTGCGCTCGGCCACCTGCCACCATCCAGTGATTTCGGGCTTCGACGACAAAAACTCGTCGCGAGCATTCCCGAACTCATACGTTTCCCCAATCGTTACCGGCAGAGGCCCGATCACGGACAGGTCGCCAGTCGACACATTGAGAAACTGGGCAACTCATCTAGGCTCGTATTGCGCAGAAATCTTCCAATGCTCGTAATGCGTGGATCGTCATCAACCTTCTGCTCGCGTTCCCACTACTCCAGCTGCTCGGGGGTCATATAACATTCCGGATTGATGCACGCATCCGTCACCATGGTGCAGATCTTCCAGATGCGAATCTTCTCACCATTCAGGCCGATCCGCTCTTGGCGGAAAACGGAGCGCCAGGAGAATCAAGCACCGCGAGCAAGCACAAAACCGCGACGGGCAGGGCGAGAATCGCACAGACCACAGCGCTGAACACAATGTCGAACAAATGTTTTGTATTACGGCATCCCACGCCGCCAGGTTTGGGCGTAGGAACTGCGTCATCTGACAACGGCGCGCAGAAATCTCCCCGCTTTGCCACACGAGAGCGAGCGGCCTGCTCTTCACCCATGTCCCCATCCCTCACTAGATGCCTCGGCTCGGCCACGGGCCCTCCCCCTTTTTCTTCAATTCAAGCCTTATTTCTTGGACACAATCTCCAGCCTGACTCGAATCGTTTTGCGTCGTCCAAACATGTCCATATCCACCCATGCCAGGCGCTTGTGCCGGCCTACCCGCGCAATCCGTGCCTCATGACCCTTGAACGGTCCATGAATCACCGTCACGCGATCTTCCTCGATGACCCCCTCGCTCATCTCCATCACATGCGTGTCCACGTTTGTGGTGACGTTGATTCTGGCAACTTCATCGGCGGTGAGAGACAAGCGTGTATCGCCTGCAGATGTGAACGTGCAGCTGAATGCGGGCACGCGGCCGCGCACCTCGCGAACCCGTTCGATGCGCTCGTCTGCACAAACACGTAATCTGGAAACAGCTTTTCCAATATGCGGTGCCACTGGCCAGACTTTCGGTGCATGACCTCACGCTTGGGAACCAAACAATCATCAACAGCCCCTTGCGCGAGCCTGGCTATCAGCGCCGCGGCCCTGTCCTCCTGGCTACTGATCACCTGAACTACAAATACCCCCATTGCAGCAACATCATTTCCGTATGACTACGCCCGAGCTCGTGAAACCACAAGTTTGGACTGCCACACTACAGCGATACATATCAGACCCCCAACCACCCGCAGCAACGCGCGCTCAGCGACGATTACCGGCAATCGGGACATGTGTGGAAATAATGTAACTCATATGGAGGTATTTCTCTTTTTCCATTCGAGGTAGAGATGTATAACCGCGCGCCTACACATATCGTGCGAAAGCGCAGCTACATGAGCGAGTATTATGTCTAACACCTATATATCAGTGTGAGGGACCTATGCCTGTTGACAACAACATGCCTCACGGCAACCACTTTGCCTCGAATGGACCGCGTCCGGACAGCGTGGGGTCAAGCGCTAACGGCAATCGCCATACGCCCGCTCCGGATACCACCGAGGCGTTTATGATGGCGAGCCGTAGCGGTAGGACCGCCAAACAGGCTCCGGCGCAGCCCGTAGCCAGCCCCGGTGTGGGGGCGAGCATGGGCGGGCGGAGTTCCCATCGGCAGCAAAGCAACACGTACCAGCAACAGGGCCGCACATACGCGGCCGGCAGGCCCGCTGACTCAGTGTGCGCCGGTACCGTTGCCGAGCAGATCACCTCCATGCGCGACACGGTGAATGGCCCCGTGTGGACCATCGCAAGCTTTATCCCCGTGTACGGCGACGACATCAAGCTCGTGCGTGGGATGATGGAGCAGGCCGACATCCTGGCGCAAGATGCCATGCTGCCGGCATGCGCCCAGCTCGAGGACTTCAAACTTGGCAACCTTCTCACCGATGGCGCCGTGAACATCGAGATGCTCAAGGGGCTCATTACCACCATCCAGGACGTGGAGCCCGCAGTGATCTCCAGCATCGACGCCATCGATGCCCTCCCCGAGCCGCATATTGGCAAGATCAATGCGCTGATGGACAAGGTCACCGGCCCCATGGACGGCGCCAAAGTCGCACTCAAACAGGTCAACGGCATTCCGCCGATTCTTCCTCAAATGCTCGACGCCGACGGCCCCCGCAATTACCTGATCACCGCTGAGAACAACTCCGGGATTCGTGCGTGCGGCGGCTTTATTGGCTCCCTCGGCGTTATGAACGTGGACAACGGCAAAATCTCCCTCGGTGATTTTGAAGGCACGCTGCGCTCGAGCAACGGCCCCAAGCCTCAGATCACCATCACCGATGAGGAGATGACGCTCCTCCAGCCCTACGAGCCCACCATGAACTTCATCTCCGGCGACGTGCATTTCACGCCGGAGTTCCCCAAGGGCGCGAGCAACGTGGGCACCCTGTGGTCCCTGGAGCACGGCGGACAGCACATCGACGGCGTTGTGGCGCTCGACCCCGTGTTCTTGCAGTACCTCTTGCAGCTCTGCGACGGCGTTACCGCGGCCGATGGCGCCGTGGTCGACGGCCCTAACGCCGCCAACGAGCTACTTTCTGGCTCGTACTGGAGATATACCGAGGGTGGCGACGCCCAGGATGCCGGGTTCGCGTCCGTTGCCTCCGGTGCCTTCAACCAGCTGCTCGGCGGCCTGGGTGAGGTTGGCCTTACCAGCCTCTTCAAGGTTATCAAGCGCGGTGGCGACGAGGGTCGCCTGCTCATGTGGATGGCCAACGATGGCGAGGAAAACGCCGTGGTCCAGATGGGCTTTGGCGGCGCCCTTAACGCCGACACCACCAAGCCCCAGACCGGTGTGTTCGTGAACAACTACAGCCACTCCAAGCTCGATTGGCACCTCAACCCTCGACGCCGTGAAGGGCGAGGGCGCGGAGAACGCCGACGGCACGGTGTCCTATCCCATGACCGCCACCCTGACGAACGAAATGAGCGCCGCCGACGCCCTGCCGGCGTGCGCGCAGCCAACAACGGCGACGGTCTTAGAACGGCGACGGCCTTAGGGGTGGAGTAACACTGTGATTCGCGTTGATATCGAAAGCATCGTCATGGCCGCCGGGCCCGTACCCTCCGTTGTTGTGCTGCGCGAGCGCAAGGGCGGAGCTGGGTCTGGCGCGCCGCTGCGCGCGCTGTCCATCCAGACGGGTGCGTACGAGGCGGCTGCTATTGGCGGTGGCATGGACTCCGACAAGGCCGCGCCGAGACCCATCGCGCACGACGTGATGCTGCGCACGGTGCAGGAACTGGGCGCCAAAATCGAGCGCGTTGAGATCAACCGCTGGGAGGCGCCTGTGTTCTACGCCGATGTGGTGCTGGACCGTGGGGGCGACTCATGCGCTGAGGGATGCGAGGGCGATGGCGATGCTGCCGAAACCCGCAGCCGCGAGATCAAGATCGACGCGCGTCCGAGCGATGCACTCGCCCTGGCGGCGCGTTCCAACGCCCCCATCTACGTTGAGGACGAGGTCATGAACCGTGCGGGGAGCATCTCGCTCCAGTCCGACACCGACCCGGACTCCGCAAAAGAGGAGCTCGAGCGTTTCGACGAGTTCGTACAGGGCCTATCCCCCGACGACTTCTAAGTCTCAATTGGGGACAGGTACAAATTGAGCCGTTTTGCCGGGGCTGGGTTGCCAGCCCCGGTTTTTCTTTGGCGTGAAAACGGCGGGCGCGGCTACTCATCAGGCGAACATCGCGACTCGATGACGCCACGCGGACCCAAAACTGCTGTCCGCAACATGCGGCCTGGTCCCAGCCTTATACCCGCATGACGGCTGGAAGGCCCACGGAGCACCCGCCGAAGGTAAAAGGCGGCCCCGACCATTTGGTCGAAGCCGCCCTGTCAACGAATACGCCCCCGTAAAAAGCCCTACTCCTCGAGCAGGTCCTCCAGTGCCTCGCCGCCTGCACCGATGTCCGCGCGGCCTTCATCACCGGGGACCTCCGCAACGGCGCCGTCCGGCAGGTCGGCCGGCTCCCCGCCCTCGGCCTCAACGGACTCCTCGCCCTCGGCAGAATCCCCATCCTTCTTCTTGGCCGCGGTCATGCGAGCCACGGCGGTGACACGGTCGCCCTCATCCACGCTCATCATCTTCACGCCCTGGGTGGCGCGGCCGGTCTGGGAGATCTCGGCGGTCTTCACGCGGAGGACGGTTGCGCCCTCGGTGATGATGAGCAGCTCGTGCTGAGGGCCCACAACCTTCATGGCGGCCAGCGCGCCCTTGCGATCGGTCATCTGGATCGTGTACACGCCCTGACCGCCGCGGTTCTGCTCGGGGTAGTCGGCAACCGGGGTGCGCTTGCCGTAACCGCGCTCGGTGATCACAAAGAGCTCGCCGCTGCCGTTGGTGATCTCCATGCCCAGGACCTCGGCGTCGGCCTTCATACCGATACCGCGGACGCCGCTCGTATCGCGACCGGTGGCGCGCACCTGGTCCTCGCTAAACATGATGGCCTTACCAGCGGTGGTTGCCATGATGATCTTGTCACCCGGCCTCACGCGGCGCACGCCGAGCAGGCGGTCGCCGTCCTTGATGTTGATGGCGATGATGCCATCGCGGCGGGAGCGGTCGTAGGCGGCCATGGCCGTCTTCTTCACCATGCCGTGCGCGGTGGCGAACATAAGGTACTCGTCCTCGGGGAACTCGCGGCAGGAAATCACGGACGCGATCTTCTCGCCGTCCTCGAACGGCAGCAGGTTCACGATCGCGGTGCCGCGGGCCTGGCGCGTGCCCTCGGGCAGCTCATGCACCTTGAGGCGGTACACCTTGCCCTTAGTGGAGAAGAACAGCACGTACTCATGGGTACTGGCGATGAACATCTCGTCGATGACGTCGTCTTCCTTGAGGTTGACGCCGGAAACGCCCTTGCCGCCGCGCTTCTGGGCGCGATACGACTCGACCGGGATGCGCTTGACGTAGCCGGTGTGGGTGATGGTGACGACCATGTCCTCGTCGGCGATGAGATCCTCGACGTTGAGGTCCTTCTCGGCGCCGGTGATCTGGGTGCGGCGCTTGTCGCCGAACTTGCGGGCGATCTCACGCATCTCCTCCTTGATCACGCCGAGGATCTTCTCCTCGTGCGCAAGCAGGTCCTCGTAGTAGGCGATCGCGCGGCGCAGTCCCTCGAGCTCTTCCTCGATCTTGTCGCGCTCCAGGCCGGTGAGGCGGCGGAGCTTCATCTCGAGGATGGCCGTGGTCTGCTCGGGTGAAAAGCCAAAGCGCTCGATGAGTCGGCTGCTGGCCTCGGCGTCCGTCTGCGAGGAGCGGATGATCGAGATGACCTCGTCGATATGGTCGAGGGCCATGAGATAGCCCTCGAGGATGTGCGCGCGGGTCTGGGCCTTCTTGAGGTCGAAGCGGGTGCGGCGGGTCACCACGTCGACCTGGTGATCGATGTAGTGCTGCAGCATCTCGCGCAGCGACAGGCGCTTGGGAATGCCGTTGACCAGCGCGAGGTTGTTCGCGCCGAAGGTGGTCTGCAGCGAGGTGTACTTATACAGGTTGTTGAGCACGACCTGCGGGATGACGCCCTTCTTGAGCTCGATGACGAGGCGCAGGCCCTTCTGGGTGGACTCGTCGCGCATGTCGGAGATGCCCTCGATGCGCTTCTCGTTCACGAGGCTCGCGATCTTCTCCTGCAGGGTGCCCTTGTTCACCATGTACGGGATCTCGGTGAACACCAGGCGGCTGCGGCCCGTCTTGGTGGACTCGACATGCGCCTTGGCGCGCACGGTGATGGAACCGCGGCCGGTCTCGTAGGACTGGCGGATGCCGTCGGTGCCCATGATGAGGGCGCCCGTGGGAAAGTCGGGGCCGGGCATGATCTGCATGAGCTCGTCGACCGTCGCATCAGGGTGGTCGATGAGATAGCAGGTGGCCTCGACGGCCTCGCCCATGTTGTGCGGGGCGATGTTGGTGGCCATGCCGACCGCGATGCCCTGGGAGCCGTTCACCAGCAGGTTGGGGAAGCGTGCGGGCAGCGCCGTGGGCTCGGCGAGGGACTCGTCGTAGTTGGGCTGCCAGTCGACGGTGTCCTTTTGTAGGTCGCGCAAGAGCTCCATGGCCGGCTTGGCCAGGCGGGACTCGGTGTAACGCATGGCGGCGGCGCCGTCGCCGTCGATGTTGCCAAAGTTGCCGTGGCCGTCGATGAGCGGAGTGCGCATGGAGAACCACTGGGCGAGGCGGACCATGGTGTCGTAGACCGCGGAGTCGCCGTGCGGGTGGTACTTACCGATAACTTCGCCGACCGTCCAGGCGGACTTCTTGTGCGGACGGTTGGGGAAGATGCCGCTCTCGTTCATTGCGTACAGAATGCGGCGGTGAACCGGCTTGAGGCCGTCGCGCACATCCGGCAGGGCGCGGGCAGTGATGACCGACATCGAGTACTCGATGAAGGATTGCTTCATCTCACGGCCGAACTCGCTGATCTGCAGCGAGCCGCCGTTCACATCCGTACCGGCGTCCTCGCCGCGGTCGTTGGCGCCAAAGCTCTCCTCGAGCTCCTCGTCATCATCCTCGTCCTCGTCTGACTCGGCGTCCGGGTCATACGCGGAGGCGTCATCCTCGTTGGCGCGAGCGAGCAAGCGCTTGAGGTCCTCGGGCATGCCCTCGGACGCGGCCCCCTGCTCGAGCTCGTCGTTGTTCATATCGTCAGCCACGGGTTCTCCTTATCGGTCGTGGTCACAGATGTGTAATTGGGGACGGGCTAGGCGTCCAGGAAGCGGGCGTCGTGCGCGTGCTTCTCGATGTACTCGCGGCGGTACCCGACCTCAGAACCCATGAGCTCGCGGACGGCGCGATCGGCCACGATGGCGTCGTCGATGGTCACGCGCTGCAGGATGCGGGTCTTGGGATCCATGGTGGTGCTGGCCAGCTGCTTGGGGTCCATCTCGCCCAGGCCCTTGTAGCGCTGGACGGTGTAGCCCTTACGCTTCTTGGTGACCTTGCCGTTGGACTGCTCGTCCTCGGACTCGTCGGGGTTGAGGCCAAGCGCGGCGATGGAGTCGCGCAGGATCTCGTCTTCCGCCTGGCGGCCGTTGGGGTAGACGTAGTGGATCTTGTTGCGGACCTTGATACCAAAGATCGGCGGGCAGGCCACGTACACGTAGCCGGCGTCGATGAGCGGGCGCATGTACTTGTAGAAGAAGGTCAGCAGCAGGATACGGATGTGGGCGCCGTCGACGTCGGCGTCCGTCATGATGATGATCTTGTGGTAGCGGGCCTTGGTGATGTCGAAATCGCCACCGTCGCCGTTGCCGGTCGTCACGCCGCAGCCGATGGCGGTGATGAGCGACTGGATTGTCTCTGAGGAGAAGGCGCGGTGATCGCCCACGCGCTCGACGTTCAGGATCTTGCCGCGCAGGGGCAGGATCGCTTGGATGTCTCGGCGACGGCCGTCCTTGGCCGAACCGCCTGCCGAGTCGCCCTCTACGATGAAGAGCTCGGTCAACTCGGCATTGCGCTCCGAGCAGTCGGCGAGTTTGCCGGGCAGGCTCGCGGTCTCCAGCAGCGACTTGCGGCGGGTCGCCTCACGCGCCTTGCGGGCAGCGTTGCGGGCCTTGCTCGCCTGCTGGGCTTTCTTGATGATCTCGCGTGCCTGCTTGGGGTGCTCCTCGAGATAGTCGGCCAGGCCCTCGGAGACGATCTTGCGGGTGAGCGTGCGCATGAAGGAGCTGCCGAGCTTGGCCTTGGTCTGTCCCTCGAACTGCGGGTCGGCGAGCTTGACGGAGACGACAGCGGTGAGGCCCTCGCGGATATCGTCACCCGTGAGGTTGCCCTCTTTCTCCTTGATGATGCCGTTCTTGCGGGCGTACTCGTTGATCACGCTGGTGAGGGCGCCGCGGAAGCCCTCCATGTGCATGCCGCCCTCGATGGTGCGGATGTCGTTGGCAAAGGAGACCACGCTCTCGGAGTAGGAGGTGTTCCATTGGATGGCCACCTCGACCTCGCCGGTCTTCTCTATCGGGGCGCCCTCCTCGGACGCGCCGGCCAGGTAGATGGGATCCTTGAGGCCATCGGGCACAGTCTTGCCCTCGTTCAGGAACTTGACGAAGTCGATGATGCCGCCGGCGTAGCAGAACTCCTCGACCTGAGGCTCCACCGAACGCTCGTCGCGCAGGACGATCTTGAGGTTCTTGTTGAGGAACGCCGTCTGCTGCAGACGGTCGTGCAGGATGTCGAAGTCGTAGACGGTGGTCTCGAAGATCTCGTCGTCCGGCCAGAAGGTGACGGTGGTGCCGGTCGTACTGGAGGTGCCGATCTCGCGCATCTTCTGAGTGGTCTTGCCGCGGGAGAACTCCATCTCATAGACCTTGCCATCGCGGCGGACCCGGACGTTCATCTTCTTGGAGAGCGCGTTGACGACGGAGACGCCCACGCCGTGCAAGCCGCCGGAGACCTTGTAGGCCGAGTTGTCGAACTTGCCGCCGGCGTGGAGGATCGTCATGACGACCTCGAGCGTGGGGATCTTCTTGACCGGGTGCATATCGACCGGGATGCCGCGGCCGTTGTCCACGACGGTGATCGAGTTGTCGGGATGGACCGTGACCTCGATGCTAGAGCAGAAGCCGGCCATGGCCTCGTCGACGGAGTTGTCGACGATCTCCCACACAAGGTGGTGCAAGCCGGTCGAGCTCGTGGAACCGATATACATACCAGGGCGGACGCGAACGGCCTCGAGGCCCTCGAGGACCTTGATCTCGCTTCCGCCGTATTCGTTCTCATTCGCCACGTGGTTCTCCCTTTTTAGCGTGAAGTATGGCTAACCTTTACAGTTTATCGCATGGAACGAAGGTAAAACGCGCGATGGACGACGTTCCGAATACCTCTACAAGCCCCTGAGAGGCCGTTTGCGGGGACTTTGGCTCGGATGTGTAATCGGGGACGGTCCCGCTACTCCCGAGGACCCTTGGCGAAGCCGGGGCGGGTGGTCTTGACCACGATATTGCCCACGGCGCCGCCGCACGCGTCCATGCGGGCGCGGATGATCTCGCGCATCATGGTGAGCTCCTGGGTCCAGGAGGCGCCATCCGTGTAAACGATGAGCTCATCGCGTTCGGCGACGTAGTGCAGGCCCGTGACGTGCTTGCCCTCGCGCGTGCCGGCGCACACCTTGTTCCATGCTTGGAAGATGACATGGCGGCGCTCGGCACGGCGGAACTGCGCCTGTCGCTCGGGGGTGGCACCGTCAAACAGGCGCATTTTCTCGGAGTTGATGAATTCGCCCAGGCCGGCCGTGGCCTTGAGGCGACCCTTCTTGGTCACTTTGCCCATGTCATTTCCCCTTCTCCTCCACATCCCCAATTACACATCGCCGATGCGGATCACGCGGGCGCGGGCGAGCATGTCGTCGGCGAAATAGCCGAGGTTCGTGGTGGTGATCACCGTTTGAATCTCGTCGGCAATGAAGCCCACGATGGCGTCGCGGCGGGCGGCGTCGAGCTCGCTCATCACGTCGTCGAGCAACAGGAGCGGATACCTGCCGAGGATGTCGCGCGTCACCTGAACTTCGGCGATCTTCCATGCGAGCACGATCGAGCGCTGCTGACCCTGGCTTCCAAAGTCTCGGGCCGAGCGGCCGTCGATGGTGAACAGTACTTCGTCGCGATGCGGTCCCACGAGCGTACAGCCGCGGCGGAGCTCATCCTCACGGCGCTGGGCGAGCGCGTCCAAGAACTGCGCCGCAATCGCCTCGCGCCCGTCGGCCAGCTCCCCAAAGCTCGGCAGATAGCGAACGTCGGGCTCCTCGTGCGGTGCGATGGCGCGGTAGACCTCGATGAAATGCTCGCGGATGCGCTCGAGCAGGGCCGTGCGATGCAACAGCAACTGAGCGCCGGTCGTGGCGAGCGACTCGTCCCACACCTCGAGCAAACCGGGAGCGTAGCCGTCGCGGAGCAGGTTGTTGCGTTGCTCGACCGTGCGCTCGTAGGCGGCCAGCAGCTTGGCGTAGTTCTCGTTCAGCTGAACGCCAAAAGAATCAAGCGCCTCGCGGCGACGCGATGCGGACCGCTTGACCATGTCGAGGTGATCGGGGCAGAACAGCACGCTCGGCAGCACGCCGCGGATACCCGCGGCGCGAGTCTTCTTCCCGTTACGCGTAAACGAGCGTTTACCCTCGGAAAAATCGAGCCCCATCTCGATGAGGCGCCCCTCCCCCTCGAGCATCAGGCGGATACGGCCCGAGCCCTCGCCATCGCGCAGCAGCTCGGAGGCCGTGGGCTTCCTGAACGAGGCTCCCGCCGTGAGCAACTGCAGCGCCTCGACGAGGTTGGTCTTCCCCACGGCGTTGCGGCCCACGAGCACCGTGATGCCCGGGTCCAGCTCGATCCTGCGGTCATCGAAGCTGCGGTAATGGAGAACGGAAAGCTCCGTCGCGGCGATGGACATGGGCGGTGGGGACTAGATGCGGACCGGCATGACCAGGTAGAGGTAGTTGATCTTGTCGTAGGACTTGAACACGCCCGCCTGGTTGTAGCTCTGCAGCTCGAGCGTAATCTCCTTCTCGCGGGAGAGCACGTTCAGGCAGCCGAAGATGTAGTGGTAATTGAACGCGATGACGCCGCTGGCGCCCTCGGCCTCGACCTCGACCGTGGCCGTTGCGGCATCCTGGTCGTTGGAGATGGCGGAGAGCATCATCTGGCCGGTCTCGACGGAGATGTCGAACTTAACGGCAGAGTTGGCCTGAGCGACCGTGGAGACGCGCTTGAGCGCGGAGGTCAGGGCGGCGACGTCGATCTTGACCGTGGTGGCACAGGACGCGGGCAGGAGCGCCTTGTAGTTGGGGTACACGCCCTCGATGCGGCGGGCGACGTAGGTGGTGTTGCCCGCCACGAACACGACCTGCGTATCCGTGGAGCCAATCAAGATGGAGCCCTGGCCACCGGTGATGGCGAGCGCGTCGTTGAAGGCGTCGGCGGGCACGTTCAGCTCAAAGCTGCCTTCCAGCGAGGAGGTCTCGACCTGAGTGTCGCACACGGCCAGACGGTAGGAGTCTGTGGCAACGAGGCGGATCGTGTTGTTCTCGACGGTCATGTACACGCCGTTGAGGACCGGGCGGTTCTTGTCCGTCGAGGTGACGCGCCAGACGCGGCCGACCATCTCGGTCAGGATGTTGGCGGGCAGCTCGACCGAGCGCTCGAGGGCGAACGTGGGGAACTCGGGGAAGTCGCCGGCATCGAGCGTGTTCAGACGGAAGGTGGAGCGCTCACAGGTGATAGTCACCTGGCGCTCGGCCAGCTCAAAGGACACCGGCGCATCCGGCAGGGTCTTGACGATGTTGGAGAGCATCTTGCAGGGAATGACGACCTGCCCCTCCTCGTCCACGCGAGCCGCAATGCGGTGGCGGATCGAGATGGTGTAGTTAGACGTTTGGAACTCAAGGACCCCGTCGGCGGCGCGCACGAGCACGCCGGAGAGGATGGGGAGCGTAGATGAGGGAGCGATGCCCTTCATCACTACGGTGATGGCATCGGAAAGGGCCGACTGGCTGACCGTGAACTTCATCTCTTTATTATTCCTCTCTTAAATATATATAGGTAATAACAGTGATAACGCAGTGGATGGTGTGGACTACTCTCGTTTGCCCAGGTGTTGGGCCGTTTTTCTTTCAACAATCCATTGTAGACAACGCGCTTGTTTTCCCCCGCGAGATATCCACCTATTTTCCCTCCACCGGTTTACGAGTTTTCCACCCAGGTTTTCCACAGGCTTCACCCATGTTTTCACGACGTGTTCTCACGACTTCAAAAGGATGGTGTTCTTGAGGTTCTGGATGTCCTCTACGATGCGGCGGTCCTCGCGCATCTTGTTCTCAACCACCTTGAGGGAGTTGAGGACCGTGGAGTGGTCTCGCCCACCGAATTCGGCGCCGATGGCCGGGGTGGTCATCTCGCAGAGGTTGTTGGCGAGGTAGACCGCCACGTGGCGTGCGAAGGCGATGTTGGCCGTGCGGCGTTTGCCCACGAGCTCCTCATGGCTCACATGGTAGAACTCCTCCACCACGCGCTGAACCGTGTCGACGTGAATGATCTTGTGCGCGGTGTTGAAGTAGATCTTGGCCACGCGATCGATGTCCTCGGCGGTGAGCTCGGCACCTGCGGCCTCGCGCTCCGAGGAGAGGTTGGCGCAACGCTCGCAGAAGCTCTCCAGCGAGCGGATGTTGTTGCCCGAGATCTCGGCCATGTGGCGCAAGTGCTCGTCGGTGAGCTTGCCCTCGGAGGAAGGCAGGGCCTGGAGCAGCGATGTGTCCACGTTCATGGAGGTGAGGTCCTCGTCCTGCTGGATGATGCTCTCGTAGTAGCGCTTGAGGATGACGTATTTCATCTCAAAGCCCGGCTCGGACACCAGGCAGAGCATGCCGCTGCTGAAGCGGCTGGTGAGGCGCTCGTCCATGGCAAGGTCCTTGGGCGCGCGGTCGGATGCCAGGGCGATTTTCTTGCCTTCGCGGATGAAGCTGTCCACGAGCTGGAAGAAGAACTCGACGGATGCCTGCTTGCCCACGATGTTTTGGACGTCGTCGATGATGAGGATGTCCGCATCGCGGTATTCGCGCATGATGAGGTTGCCGGGGCCGCGCTGGGCGCCAAGCTCGTTCATGTAATCGTCGAGGTAGGCCTGGGAATTCGCGTATTTCACGCGGATGTAGGGCTTTTCCTTGGCCAGGTAGTTGCGGATGGCAAAGAGCAGGTGCGTCTTGCCCAGGCCCGATTTGCCGTAGATGAACAGTGATGTGCATGTGCCGCGCTCGTCCGCGAGGGCGGCAAACTTGAGTGCCGAGCGATAGGCATGGCTGTTTTCGGGGCCGTAGACAAAGTTCTCAAAGGTAAATTTTGAGTTCGCGGCGAGCGGGGCTCCATCCGTATTCTGCTCGGCCGGCACGGTCGGCGCCGGTATGGGTGAAGCGGGGGTCGCAGCTTGCGTGGATTTAGTCGGCGCTCCGCCCTTCATC
>ENA-ORTM01002770-ORTM01002770.1-human-gut-metagenome-genome-assembly--contig:-NODE-2770-length-13388-cov-3.044401_pt1 | contig 13388 bp, 8 predicted proteins | sample MGYA00241909_ERZ509182 | MGnify/ENA primary metagenome ERZ509182 (study PRJEB26280, sample SAMEA2338855) | human gut metagenome | biome: human gut; feature: human-associated habitat; material: faeces...
AAATCGCCTAAACACAAAAGAACAGCGACAGCACTAAAATCTCCTGCTGTCGCTGTTCTTTTTATCTTACAGTCCAAGATCAAAGGAATCCTTTCTCTTACAGAACGCGGATGTCGCCCGAGCTGCTGCTAAACTCTCCTCTTATATATCTCTGCGGATCATTCTCCCATTCCACACCGGAATCATTCAGGTTGACCTGCCCATAGATCTGGCTGCTCCCCGAAACGGTTCTGACCTTCGCCTGCAACTCCTTGTCCTTGCGGTTCAAACGGACGTCAATGTCCCCGCTGCTGGTTTTGATGCGGCTGCTCTGCGCATAATATTCGCCCTCCACACCGCCGCTGCTGCTGAGAACCTCCAACTGCTCCACTTCGCTTCCCGACAGCTCCACATCACCGCTGGAGGTTTCTGCCTTCCATTTTTCTCCCCGCACGCCGTCCAGCTCGATGTCCCCGCTGACGCTTGTAAGTTCGACCTTCTGTCCATTGAGATGTGTCAATTCTATATCTCCGCTGACGGTACGCAGCTGTGCCTGCTGCACCTGACCATCCTGCCAGCTTATATCGCCGCTGCTGTTCTGCAAAACCATCTCGCTCACATTGACCTGTTCCAGCCGAATATCTCCGCTGCTTGCTTTGATGACCGACTCTTCCGCCACCATCTGCGTGATTTGGATGTCCCCGCTCGTGGTTTCCAGCTCGACCGCCCGGCTGTTGAGCTTATCCAGCTTCAAATCTCCGCTGGTCGTCTTTCCATGCAAAAATTCGATTCTTTCCGGCAGCTCCACCATCAGTTTCGGTGTCGGATTGCGCATCATCCGCAGCAGGGATACCAAATCCAAACTCGGTTGTTTCTTCATCGGTTTTTTCTCGTTTACCATGTAGGTGTCCCCTTCCACCTGTTCCTCCAGATACTGTGAAAGTTCCTCCCCGCTTTGCAGGTAAACATGCAGTTCTCCATCACAGGAGCGGGAAATCTCCGCATCCATCGAAAACAGGTTCAGCTGCACCTTGCTGATTCCGCTGTACTGCACCGGCTCAATGGCGGTCACCGGCTTTGGCAGAGGTCTTTCTTCCTTCTTAAACTCCACCTCATCGCCCATCTCCCGCAGCAGCTCCTCGATGTCGCCCAATTCGCGGCAAATTTCCTCCTCGCTTCTTCCGCTTTTCAGCCCTGCCTCAAAATGTTCCTCATAGCTTTCCAAAATCTCTTGCAAGAATCCCTGCTCATATCCTTCCAGCGCTCTGCTCAGCTGCTGCATATATTCTCGTTTTGTCATCACTTTTCCTCCTTACCAAATCAATCGGTCGACCGCTGCCGTAAATTCCTTCCATTCGCTGCGCAGCGCCTGCTGATATTCCAGCCCTTTTTCTGTCAGATGATAATACTTCCTTGCCGGACGCCCGTCGCTCTCCACCGAGTAGGTTTCCACATATTCGTCGTCCTTGAGCCGTTTGAGAATCAGGTACAGGGTGCCGGTTGCCAACTCCATTTCCCGGGAAATTGTTTCGGTCAATTCATATCCATACTTGTCCGCTTTCCGCAACTGGGACAGTACACACAGTTCCAATGCTCCTTTTTTAAATTGGGTGTTCATCTGCTGCCTCCTTTCTATCTTACCTGTCTTGTTTTGTTGTATATATAATACTGCATACTATTATTTATTACAATATATAAAGCATACAAAGATATGTTCTTTTTTTATCCAATCTCTCCAAAGGCGCAAAAAAACAGCCGCCCATCGGACAGCTGTTCCTCTTCTTTTCTTATTTCACACAAAATATAGGATGGGTTCTACTATCTGTATTATCGCATTTCCCGCAGACGGCGCTGCTGATACTTCACCGCAGCCATCGAACCGATCTGCCGCAGCAGCACTCCGTTGCGAAATCCACCATACACTCCGATGACCGGTGTCCCCTGAACCAGCTTGCCCGCCAGCGCTGCACTGCACAAGGCGTGCGATGCCCGCTTCTTCGCCTGTTTGCGTGAGATGGACAGTTCTTCCCCCGTCCTTGCCTTCTGCCGAATCTCCTGTGCAATCCGGTCTGCATCCACACTCGCCTGTCTGCGCTGCGCCTCGTCACCCACCGCTGCACAGATCAACAGCATCTGGTAAATTTGTTCCGGTTGAGTGTCGTATGGGTACCCAAAGCGCAGTGAGATTTCAAACAGCGTCTTGAACACCGCTCCCAAAAAGATGGGGACATCCGGCAATCCGATGCCCAACGCACCCATTAATCCCCCCTGCACCGAAGAAAACGCCATGTTGGCTCCTGCGCGACCCGCCGCCTTGCAGCCCAGTTTGTACAGCTCCCAGCCGGACAGCGGCTTCTGCGCAAATTGCAGATAATCTTCCCGCAGCTTTTCTTCGCTGCACAGCTTGCCAATCCAGCGGCTGCCCTTCTCCAGCACCACCTCAAAGCTCTTCTCAAAGGCTTTTTCCAGCAGCTCGGTCGATTTCTCTGCCGCAGCCTGCGCGCCGTCCGAGAGCTTTTCCGGCACCTTTTCCCGCAGCTTTTCGCGGACCGGTGCAGTCAGCTCGCCCGCCTTCTGCGCAATCAAAGAAGGGTTTCTCTCCTCCAGCAGCTTTTCTTCCTTTTTATCCAGCTTTTTTAAGCAGCGCTGCTGCACCCTTTGCTTTCTTTTTTGTTCTCGGTCCATGCTGCGCTCCTCCTTATTCTCTCAATCAGCTATTCATTCAGCAGGATATACTCCTGCACCCGATGGCAAAGCTTTAGCTCCACGTTGGCATCCAGATAGGTCCCGTCCTCGCGGTACTCCTCGGTGTAGACCTTGCCGGTCTGCCGAATCTCCCCAATCAGCCCGCTTTTGTCGTATGGAATCAACAGATGCAGGTGCTGGTGGGTCTGCGGCAGATTCAGCGCAACCTTCTCCAGCAGTTTTTCCAGTCCCATGCCGGTTTTGGCAGAGATGGCTGCTGTCTTGCGGTCCAAAGTCAGCGGCAGCTCCGGCAGCTTGTCGCACTTGTTCAGCACCGTCAGCACCGGAACATTTTCCGCGCCCAGCTCCTTGAGCAGTCCGGTGGTGACCTCCAGCTGCTGGTCAAACTCCGGCGCGGAAACATCGCAGACGTTCAGCACAAGGTCCGCGTCGGCTGCCTCCTCCAAGGTAGAGTGGAACGCCTGCACCAGCTGGTGCGGCAGACGGCTGACCAGACCGACTGTATCAATCAGCATCACCCTGCGCCCGTCCGGCAGGTCGAGCGCGCGGGAGGTCGGGTCCAGCGTCGCAAACAGCATATCCTTTGCCAGCACGCCCGCATCGGTCAGGGTGTTGAGCAGGGTGGATTTGCCCACGTTGGTGTAGCCCACGATGGCAACCGTCACCACGTCGTCCTTCTTCCTGCGCTGGCGCAGCAAGCCGCGGCGTTTTTCCAATGCCTCCAGCTCCTCTTCCAGCGCGTGTATCCTGCGGCGGATGTGTCGGCGGTCACTTTCCAGCTTGCTTTCGCCGGGACCGCGGGTGCCGATGCCGCCGCCCAGACGGGAAAGGCTGGTGCCCTGTCCTGCCAGCCGCGGCAGACGGTACTTCAGCTGCGCCAGCTCCACCTGTAACCTGCCCTCGCTGGTTTTTGCACGCTGGGCAAAGATGTCCAGAATCAGGGTGGTGCGGTCGATTACAGCCGCGCCCAGGGCGTTTTCCAGATTCTTCTGCTGGGCAGGCGAAAGCTCGTGGTCAAAGATGACCAGCTCCACCTGGCTGTTTTGCACAAATTCTGCCAGTTCCTGCACCCTGCCGCTGCCCATCAGGGTAGCCGGGTCGGGACGGTCCTTTTTCTGGATGACCCTGCCCATCACCTTGGCGCCCGCAGACTTTGCCAGCTCCTCCAGCTCATCCATCGAGCGCTGTGCATCATACTCTCCGGTATCAATGGCAGCCAGCACTGCCGTCTGCTCTTCCTGTTTGTTCTCGTACATTCTATGCCTCCCAGTCGTTTGGTATACCTTACTTGATTGCCTTGTCCATCGCCTTGACCAGCTGTCCCGACAGCTCCGCCGAAGCCTGCCGCGCCACCGAAATGATGGCGTACAGTCCCTTTTCCACATCCTGTGCGGTGCTCAAGCCAAAGTGGTTGCGGCTGCGCGCCTTGGAATATCGCCGAATCATCCGCTTGACCTGCTCGCTCTGGTCCTCGGTGAACGCCTGTTCGCCGCGGCGCAGCTGTTCCAGCACCTGTGCGCAGTCCTCCTTGAGCTGAGAAAGCTCCTCCAGCGCCTGTTTGCGAAAGCGGCTCACCATCTCCCGCTCGTCCTTGGGGTCCAAAAACTTCATCTCGACGATGGAAGCCTCTCCCCCCATCTCCAAAATCTTTGCCTGCAAATGTTTGAGCTTGGTATAGCTTTGCCGGTTGTACGGCAGGATAGCAACACCCTGTTTAAAATATTCCGCGCCGTACTCCTTGAGCTTGCGCCAGATGTACACGCGGTTTTTGGACGGATTGACCGGCACACTGTACCCCAGCGCCAGCCAGCGGATCGGTTCTGCCATGCGGCACCCTCCTTTGCAACATCTATTACATTTATTTTACCTGTTCCCACCCATACAGTCAAGGGTTGAGCCGCACAAAAGCGGCAACAAAAAAAGTCCCCTGCGGGTGGAGCCGCAGAGGACCGCCGCCGCTGTTGAGTGGCAGCAAAAATGATTTAGGATTCGCGGCGGTTCGGAGTTGTCCCCTCCCACCACGGTATGTGCGGAGAAATTCTCCGCACTCTCTTGCCGCAGCAAAAGCTGCGGCGCTTTATCTGTTACTTTTATGAAACGATAAAAGTAGCCAAAAGCGTTTTCAAGAGGAGGGGTCCTCTTGAAAATCTCCTCTGGGGGGAACGTCACCGCTTCGCGGTGTCGACTTCCCCCACAGTGCCCTAAAGGGCACGTTCCCCCTTGCTGACGAAGAAACTACCCTAAGTGCAAAAGGGGGAGCGTGACCGAAGGTCACTGCGGGGGAAACACGGCTGCGTGTGTCGTAGACACACAAGCCTGACCGTGGGTTCCCCCCTCGGGGTTATGCAAGGGGTATCCCCTTTGCTGACTTTTCTCGTATAAGAAAAGTCAGTGCGGGTGTGGGATGCATAATCCCACAATAAAGAGAGGGGAGCGGGGAACCCTCCCCGCAATAAATAGCAGGGCATAGATCCCCCTCCCCATAAAAAAACCAGCCCACGCCTTGCGGTGTGGGCTGGTTTGAGTTTAGACTGTCTTTCGAACAATCAAACGACTTTATCCTAAGATATTATCGCTTAATTATTTTTTGAGAGCCAGAGCGCCAGCAGCAGCTACAGAAACAACTGCCAGGGAAACTGCCAGACCTACAAAGTCTTCAGCGCCAGTTTCTGGGTTTGGTTTGGTTTCTGGTTTAACTTCTTCAGCTGGTTTGTTCTCTTCAGCTGGTTTCTCTTCGTCAGCAGGCTCTTCTACTTCTTCAGCAATCTCTTCGGTAGCCAGAACGTAGTTGCCCAGCTGTTTGGTAGAGAATACGAAGCCGTTAACTTTGGTGTTGGTGTGAGCGATTGCGTAGTTTTCTACGTACTCAGCGTCAACTTTTACCAGTTCGCCATCTTCGATGGAGTATGGTACCAGGGAGTCATCGTCGGAAACGATTACGAGTTCGCCGCTTCTGGAGAAGTTAGCGTTTTCGTTGTCGAATTTGTAGAAGCTGTCAGCTTCAACATCCATCTCGCCAGCTACGGTTTTGTCGTAAGCGGTGGACAGATCGAGGTACATGGACTCGCCAGAGTACATTTTAACGGTGAAGAAAGCTTTGTCAGCGAAGTCGAATACAGCAGTGCCGTTTTCGCCTTTGCGAACTTTCCACAGTTTAGCCTCGTTAGCGTTGTTGGTCCAATCAAAGTTTACATACTCGAAAGCAGTGTTTTCGTATTTGCCGGAAACCCAAACTTCGTTGGTCTTGTCACTGGTGCTGCCGTTGTTCTTAGCAACGTATACGTAGTACTTCATGGTTTCGCTGTCAGTGGTCTTCCACTCTTTCTTCAGAGTAACCTTGAGGTATACAGCTTTTGGCATGATTTCATCGGTGTATTTGCTGTAGGAAGCGTAATCGGTAGCAGTAGCTCTGTAGAGTTCAGCTTTCTCGATCAGCTCAGCAACGCCGGTGGAAGCTTCGATCAGGTTGATGGACCAGTTCTTGTCGATGTTGCCAGTGTAGTGACCGTATGCACGAACACCGTTCTGGGAATCAACAGAAGGTTTGCCAACCCACTCGTCTTCGCCTTTGATCTTTTCGAGGTTAACAGTTACTTTAACTTCGTCCAGAGTGTAGTCTGCTTTAGCCAGAGCTTCTTCGAAAGCTTCTACAGATTTATACTGTTTGCCGTTGATGTAGAATTTAGCGCTGTTCTTTACAACAGTTCTTTCTACGTTGTCAAAGGTCAGAGTGTCAGGAACGGTAACGCCGTTAACTGCGCCTTTTTTGGTCAGAGTAGCATTGCCCTCTTTGTCGAAGCCAGACATAGTGTAGCCTTTGTAGTCTTCTTTCTTGTACTCTTCCCAGTTACCATTAACAAGAACCCAAATAGCATCGCCATTCTTCTTAACGTCGAGTTTTTCGTCAGCAGCTTTAGAGAACTGAGAATCAGCCAGCTCGATGGTGTTGATAGCTTCAACTTCATCTTTGCCTTCGCCCCAGTCAGCGTCGTAGGACAGCTGATCATCAGCGTACAGAGGCATCCAGATAACGTCACCTGGCTCGAAGTTTACGGATTCGCTGTCGTTCAGCTCGGTGGAAGCTTCCTCAACGATGTTGCCATCTTTGTCGGTTACAAACAGTTCACCATCAAATTTGAAGTTCTCCGGCCAATCAGCCTTGTCGTTAGAGCCAGTGCTGTAGGAAATAGCAAAAGCGTTAGCGCCCATGCCAAGTACCATAGCAGAAGCCAGTGCTACGGAAAGTACTTTTTTCATAGTCTTTCTTCCTCCTAAAATAAAATTAGGTTGAATATTTATTCAAATTCAACCCTTGTGTTTTTGACGTCCGCACGATGCTCCACACACCCGCTTTCGTCTGCTATTATTCTATCTCAAATCGGTAAAGGCTGCAATACAGTTTAGTCAACACTTCTCTGTAATTTTGTCGCACTTCTCAATATTTTTTACATTTTGATTAAAAAAACGGCTCTTTTTCCCCTGTGGTTCGGGTTTTTTGTGGGCAAATATTGCATTTTGGTTACAAGTCGCTCTTTTTGTATTTTCTTGCGTGCGTTTTTATATTTCCCGTTTTACTAATATACATTTTCTTCCTTTTTTGTCTTTTATTGTTCTTTTTCCGCTATCTCTATATGAATAAAATACACTCTAAAAAGAATAATTATACATTTTAGTGTAAAAATAAACGCAGACCGTTTTTTTCGTCTGCTTCCCCACTGCTGTTACTCTATTGTATGAAATCTTATCGGCTCATCGCTGTCGGGCTTTGGCTGCCCATCATCCGCTCCATGATGCGTGCCATCTCGCCGGGCGCCATCCTCATTCCGTCCTCCACCCAGCTGGTCAGCATCTCCCGCAGTCCCGCTGCACAAAACCGGCTGCCGTACTTGAGCTGCTCTCCAAACAGCTGCGCTCCCAAACACCGCTCGCTGATGCCTGTACACAGCTCTTCCATCAGCCACGGTGCGCCGTGCTCGCTTGCCAGCATCTTGGCAATCTCGCGGTTGTCCTCCAGATATTCCAGCACCCGAACCAGCAGCGGGTAAGGTCCCTGCTCCAGTCTGCTTTGCGGCACGCTGCTCAAGATTTCGGTCAGCTGCTCGGCAATCTCCCGCTCGGTCTGCACCTTCAAATCCATCGCGTCCGAATAGTGGTGGTAAAAGGTGCCGCGGTGGACGTCCGCCTCGTCGGTCAGCTCCTTGATGGTGATTTCCCCGATGCTCTTTTTGCTCAGCAGTCGAATCAGCGCCTCCTGCAACGCTTTTTTGCTTTTGCGGATGCGTCTGTCCTCGCCTCGTTCTTCATATAAATTTCCGTTCATAAACATTTATCCTCCGTTTTGTCTAATATTGTTCAGTTTAACGGGATTATGTTTAATATCACTAAAAACGCACGCATAAAATGTACAATTTTATTATAAATGACTGGAGAATGTTTGTCAACCGCTTTTCACTTTCTTTCGATTTTTCGGCGGATTTCCTGTATATTCCGCTGTATTTCTGTTCACACTGATGAGGAAACGTTACTTTGAAAGGCAGGAAAGCTCCCATGAATCAAAAAGATACCCCGGTCAGCCCACTTTACTACAAAATTCTCGTCACGCTGATGCTTGCCCTTTCCATCATCCTTGGCGTCTGGGCAGCATACAGCCACCTGAGTGCGCGCGCCTATCGCACCGCTTTGCAGAACACCTACTGCCGCGCCGCCGATTCTGCCGCCGACAATCTGGCAAACCTCTCCGACGACCTGGTCAAGGGGATGTACTCCGGCAGCAGCTCGCAGCTTTCGCAGATTTGCGCCCGCCTGTGGAAGGAGTCCGCCGCCGCAAAATCTTCCCTGTCCGCCCTGCCGCTGGAATCCACCCTGTCTGCCACCAACAAATTTTTATCGCAGGCGGGCGACTATGCCATGTACCTCTCCCGCAAGACTGCCAATGGCTCGACGCTCACCGAGGAGGAGCGCAGCAGCTTTGCCTCCCTGCGCGAATATGCCGACCGCCTGAGCATCCAGCTGGATGACCTTGCCTGCTCGCTGCAAAACGGCAGCCTGACCATCGAGCAGCTGCAAGCGTCCGACAAAGACTCTTCTGCCTTTGCCGTCCACGCCGACGGCGACGACCGCCTGCGCCAGCTGGAGGACAGCTTCACCGGCTATCCCACCCTCATCTACGACGGACCTTTCTCCGACCATCTGCTGGAAAAAACGCCGCAGATGACCCAGGACAAGCCCGCCATCACACCCGAGCAGGCAAAAGCCATCGCCGCCCGTGTGACCGACCGCCCTCTGCCGCAGCTGCGCCGGGAGGATTCTGTCCTGCCCTGCTATGTGCTGCACGACGGCAAAAACAACTCGGTTGCCATCACCCGTCAGGGCGGCTTTCTGTGCTATCTGGTCACAGCCAAACCCGAGGCGCTGACCGCCCGCCTTTCCTACCAGCAGGCGGTGGACAAAGCCCAGCAGTTTTTGCAGGCACAGGGCTACTCCTCGATGAAGGACACCTACTATGAAACCACCGACGGGGTGATGACCCTCAACTTTGCCTACCTCGACCCTGCCACCCAGACCATCTGCTACACCGACCTCATCAAGGTGGAGATTTCCTTGCAGGACGGCAGCGTCCTCGGTCTGGATGCCCGCGGCTATCTGGTCAACCACCACCAGCGGCAGCTGCCTTCCCCACAGCTTTCGCCCGAGCAGGCACAGCAAATGCTCAGTCCCCTGCTGACGGTGGACAGCGTGCGCCCTGCCCTCATCCCCACCTCCGGCAAAAACGAAGCGGCGGTGTACGAATTTTTCTGCACCTCCTCCACCGGCGACCGGGTGCTGTGCTATGTCAACACCGCCACCGGCGCCGAGGAACAGCTGTTGCTGCTGGTGCAAACTTCCAACGGCACCCTGACCAAATAAACAAAACGCCCTCTGCCTGTCAGACAGAGGGCGTTTTGTTCTTTGCAGAAAAATCCCCTTTCTGCAAAGATATTTTGGAAGGATTATGTTGATTGTAGAAGATGTCTTAGATAAAAAGAGCGGTTCCGCTTTTTGCGGGAATGAAAGTTTTTTTCGCATAAGGTGCAGATTCCGCTTCCTGTAAATTTCTTGTTTCTATTATACACCTGCGTTTTTCCTTTGTCAATGCGACTTATTTTTCCGGTGTCGGGGCATTTTTTCTGTTTTCTTTGCCTAAAATGCAGGAAATACTTTATAAATTTTCATTTCTTTGCAAATCCTCATTCTTTTATCGCCTTCCTGCCCATTTTGTGGTATAATGTTGTATCGTAACCGATAACTTCATCCAGAACTTTATCAAGTTTGTGCTAAGACAAAATTTTTTCACCCGCCCCTTTTGAAAGGAGGATTTCCATGGCATTGGATGGTACCCTGCTGCGCCAGATCCGCCACGAGCTGGAAGGTGTGCTGATTGGCGCACGCATTGATAAAATACACCAAATCTCCCGCGAGGAGATGATCTTCATCCTGCGCCTGCCGCAGCCCACCGCAGACGGCGCGCGCAGCGTCAAGCTGTATCTTTCTGCCGGAGCGGACAGCCCGCGGCTGCACCTGACCGGCGCATCCTTTGAAAACCCGAAGGCTCCGCCGATGTTCTGTATGCTGATGCGCAAATATCTGGGCAGCGCCAAGCTGCTGCGCTTAGAGCAGATCGGGCTGGACCGCATCCTGCACCTGATTTTTGAAACCCGCAACGAGATGGGTGACCTGATTGAACTGACCGTCGCGGTCGAAATCATGGGCAGACATTCCAACATCATCCTCATCGGCGAGGACGGCAGGGTCATTGACTCAATCAAACGCATCGACGACACCATGTCCTCGGTGCGCCCGATTTTACCCGGCGTCCGCTACACCCTGCCGCCTGCGCAGGACAAGCTGGATTTGATCGACTGCACCCCGCAGCAGGTCGAAGAGCGGCTGCGTCAGGGCAAGGACACCCCGCTTTCCAAAGCGCTGCTGGCTGCGGTGCAGGGCGTGTCCCCCATCGTCTGCCGCGAGATTGCAAACTACGTCTTTACCGGCGACGACCGGGTCATCTCCGAGATGACCTCCGACCACTTCGACCGCCTGCGCTTCTTTCTGGCACGGGTGATTGAGCTGGCAAAAAATTACACCGGCACCCCCACCAGCGTCATCGACTCCCGCAAAAAGCCGGTGGATTTTTCCTTCATGGACATCCACCAGTACGGCGGCATGATGTTCACCCGAACCTATCCGACTTACAGCCAGCTGCTCGACGACTTCTACACCCAGCGGGACAGCATCCAGCGGATGCGCCACCGCAGCGCCGACCTGCTCAAAATTCTGGCGAACACCTCCGACCGCATCGCCCGCAAGCTTGCTTTGCAGCACAAGGAGCTGGAGGACTGCGCCGACCGCGAGCGCTGGAAGATGTACGGGGACCTCATCAGCGCCAACCTCTACTCCATCCAGAAGGGCGACCGCGCAGCGACGGTGGTCAATTTCTATGACGAGCAGCAAGCCGAAATCACCATCCCGCTGGACCCGCGCAAAACGCCGTCCCAAAACGCACAGAAATACTACGGCGAATACCGCAAGGCGGACACCGCCGAGAAAAAGCTGCGCCAGCTGATTGAGGAAGGTCAGCAGGAAGCCGAATACATCGACTCGGTGTTTGATGCGCTCACCCGCGCCCAGACCAACGACGAACTTTCCGCCATCCGCAGCGAGCTGGTGGAACAGGGTTACCTGCGCCGCAAGGGACCTTCTGCCAAAAAAGGCAAGGAAGCCCGCCTTGCACCCAAGCGCTACCTATCCGACGACGGCTTCACCATTCTGGTCGGACGCAACAACCTGCAAAACGACCAGCTCACCCTCAAGGAAGCCCATGGTCGGGATATGTGGTTCCACACCAAAAACATCCCCGGCTCCCATACGGTGGTGCTCAGCGAAGGCAGGGAGATTCCCGACAGCACCCTGCATCAGGCAGCCATTCTGGCAGCAGCCAACTCCAAAGCCGCCGACTCCGCACAGGTGCCGGTCGACTACACCCTTATTAAAAATGTCAAAAAGCCGCGCGGTGCAAAGCCCGGCATGGTCATCTATGTCAGCTATCAGACCGCCTATGTCACACCCGACCTGGAGCTGGAAAAGCGCCTGCTGGTGGAATAGCAAATCAAACCAAAAAGGGAACCGATTGCTCGGTTCCCTTTTTTTATTTACTTATGCGTTGTACAAATCCATCAGTTTGGTCTTGGTCCAGTAGACGCGCAGAGCCTGTTTTGGCTGTGCTTTGCCGACCGGAATTTCGATGGTCACGCCGTCCCAGTACAGGGTAATGCCAACCTTGCACTCGTACAGAGTCTGCATCACGCTTGCCGGCATATACTCGATGCCTTCCTTAACGGTGATGCGCAGGGTCTTGCCCTCTGCCGTCTTGCGGATTTTGCTCTTGGCATCCTGCCAGAAGTTGTAGGCTTTTACCGCCTGCTTGTCAGCAGGGTCCGGCTTTTCCGACTCGTAGTTGACGACACCGGAACCGTTGGAGCTGTTGGCAGAGTTGTTGCCATCAGAGCTGCCGGGACGGGATGGCTTGTGGTCTGGGGTTACTGGTGGAACATCCGGGTCTGGCTGTGGTACATCAGGATTTGGGTCTGGATAAGAAGGTTCTTCCTTCTCTTTCAATTCTCCCTGTGTGATGACAAAATCACTGTTGTGGTCGATAGTAAATTCCAGATATTCGTCCTTTGTGATGGTCAAATCAGCCGCTACCTGAACATATTCTTTTGTGGTGTTATCATAGTAGTATACATACAGGTTTTCTGTACCAACTGCATCCTTAAATACCCAGTCTGCTTTAATGCGGATGGTAGCCGGAGCTCGAAGTTTGCCATTTTCTGCAAAACTCAGAATCAGTGCTTTCTGCTCCCAGTCGATTCCCTCAGCTGCATCGCTGTCAGAGTTCCACTTTGCTTCAATGCTGGTGCTCAGGTCAATATCTTTGATGTTTTCATCGGTTACATTTTGACCATTGAAAATCCATTCGATGCCATCGCTCTTGAGTGCAATGGTTTTGTTCTGCCCTTTGATTGCTTCAAAGACATCTGCGGAGATGGTTGCACCATTGCCATAGTAGATATGGGCTGTGTTACCCTCTGCCATATCCTTAATCTCATCTACCAGATTGGAGTTATTGGTGGAGGTGATGATGTCGCCGGATGTATCGTTTTCGTCAAGGAAGCTAATTTCGTTTGGTAATTTAAGCGTATCTTCATGACCGACATTGGCAGAATAATACATTGCCATATTATCGTTGTTATCGAAGAGACCTACATACTCTACTTCAAAAAGTCCGCTTGGTTCCCATTCACTGATTGATATGGTAAGTTCTTTTGGGTTATCAGGATTTTCTTTTGATGCGTGGATTGTTCTACCGTTTTTGCGATTGATGACTTCAATAGTCGCTGATTTATATCCAGACAAATCATCTTCTACATCGAGGGTTACTGTAATTTCGGATGGAGCTTCTACTTCTGTCTTGTCGATGGATATACCTTTCAGTACAGGAGCAGTCACATCCTCACCGGATTCATTGGTAACAGTGAAAGAAAGTTCTGTTGGGAGTAGCGAATCGGCATGTTCGTGATATTTAGAATGATATGCTTGATAATACCCATTTTCATCGAAGATATATACATCATCCAGTTCATAAACGCCACTGCCATCATACTGTG
>ENA-ORTM01002772-ORTM01002772.1-human-gut-metagenome-genome-assembly--contig:-NODE-2772-length-13381-cov-3.558907_pt1 | contig 13381 bp, 14 predicted proteins | sample MGYA00241909_ERZ509182 | MGnify/ENA primary metagenome ERZ509182 (study PRJEB26280, sample SAMEA2338855) | human gut metagenome | biome: human gut; feature: human-associated habitat; material: faeces...
TAAGGCGCTCAGAACTAGTAATGTATTTTCAATCCATATATTGGCAAACAATGTTTTGCCGCATACACCAAATACTTTTTATTATATAGAAGTTCCAGCGCCTCCTGAATACCTTCCACCGGACAGATTTCCTCCGTCAGACTTTGCTGAAAAACGCTTTGAAACGTTTCCGCCTTTTCCGGGCTTCCAAGAATCTTCATCACTTCCCTGCTCCGTTTTTCCAATACTTCCTGAATATTTAGCGCTCCCTGCTTCTGCAGCGTCCAAAGCGCTTCATCCACAAAACGAAAGACTGTCAATGTTTCTTTTGAAAAACAAATTCCACAGGCCGCAAATGCCTGTTTCAGGGCACCTTCACTGCACTTTTCAAAATCAAAAATTGTATCGTCAATATCCAAGAATACAGCTCTGTAATCCCAACTTGCTTTCATCTTCCATCCTCCTTTATCATTTTTCCCCTCAGATTTTATACGCAGGCGTTATTTCAACTTACCGTTTCTTTTCCATCACATAATTCGTAAGAAAAACTCCCTGCCGTTCTACCTGTTGTTCTTTCACAACCCCATACCCTCTCTTTTCAAAAAAAGGCCTTGCCGTAATGGATGCATGCGTAACAATATTTTCCGAAACCGCCTGTTCTAATTCATCGCAGATTGCTGTTCCAATCCCTTTTCTTTGATAATCCGCATGCACATACAGGCGATCAAGATAACCCGTTTTATCTATATCGCCGAATCCTACAATCCCCCCTTGCTCCACTGCCACAACACTGAAGTGCTCTCGAAGCGACTGGTTCCATTTCTCCAGATCTGCCTTTCCGCTTGCCCATACCTTCAACTGCTCTTCTGTATAATCCCTTGCATTCACCTTATGAACCGTGTGATAAAACAGTTCTGTTATTTCTCTGCAGTCTGACTGCTGGTATCTTCTAATCTTCATTTTCTCAATCCTTTCAAACATTCTTTTTGTAAATCCCGAATCCGTTTTTATCCAACATTCTTTTTCTTAAATTCTGATTTTGTTCTCATCAAATATTAGCATCCGTGTACAGGGGGCAATACGCCTCAAGCCATGAGATTTGCTAAATTTTCTGCGTTGTCCTCAATCAGCGTATGTCCAATACGCTTCTATCGTCCGTATTGTCTCTTGTACACGGATGCTAACCTGACACAGGTTCAATCGTATCTGAGTGTATCAAATTAGAAATAAGTTTAGAAGCGCCAGAACTTTTCAATTCAAGTAATTCCATTTGAAAAATACCGCTGTTGTTCTCGTATTTCCCTCTCCCAAAATATGGATTTGCCACAATCGTGAAATAAAAACTGCAAGATGATGGATAATTTCATCCACAGACAAATTTAGATGGTTTGAGTCCTTCTACCGCTTAAAGTCCGATTGCCGTACTCCAAGCATAACCTTTATAAGCTTTATCCGGTTCAGCCTCTCTCAAATATTCCTTAAATGGATCTTTCTCCGTATCCGCTGCCTCATTTCATAGTCTTATAATTTCATTTTTCTAAAAATGGGCAATCCCGTTTTAGGACTGCCCATTCATTCTCATTACTCCAAAATCCAACGGCTACGCCGTTACCGTGCTTCGCTCGTACTTGTTTTCCTGCTGACGCTCTAAATTATGTGTTTTTTCGCTCTGCACCATTTTCTGCCTCAAATGATGTAAGTTTGATGCAAATCGCCGTTTTTTCAGAAATTCATCAAATGAAGTACATCTCGGTTATAAAGTGAAACGGTACCTCGTTACATCATCTTAATACAGCTTTGCTCCTGCCGGAATCTTGTCATCAAGGATGAGAACATTCAGTCCCTCTCTTCCTTCTACAAGATGCGTAGCGGAAATGATCATACCGCAGGAATCAATGCCCATCATCTTCCGGGGCGGAAGGTTTGTGATGGCAAGTAGGGTCTTTCCAACCAGTTCTTCCGGCTCATAGTAATCATGAATGCCGCTTAAAATCACACGGTCTTCGCCGCTTCCATCATTTAATACGAATTTCAGAAGCTTCTTAGATTTCGGAACTGCTTCACATTCTTTTACCTTTACAGCACGGAAGTCAGACTTGCTGAAGGTATCAAAGTCTACCATATCTTCGAACAGAGGCTCTACCTCCACCTTGGAGAAATCGATCTCTGTATTTACCGAGACTGCTTCGTTCACAGAGGCTTCCTTGGTGCGCTCCTCCTCCGCTGAAACTGTCTGGCCTTCTTTGTGAGCCTGCACAGACTGGGCAGCATTATTCGCTTCGTTCTTAGCAGCGCCCAGCGTCTTCATGGTGGGGAACAGCAGCACGTCGCGAATGGCTGCGCTGTCTGTCAGCAGCATCACCATTCGGTCAATTCCAAAGCCGATACCGCCTGTGGGGGGCATACCGATCTCCAGTGCATTCATGAAATCCTCGTCTGTCGTATTGGCTTCCTCATCTCCCTGAGCCAGAAGAGCCTCCTGAGCCTTGAACCGCTCTCGCTGGTCAATAGGATCGTTCAGCTCTGAGTAGGCGTTTGCCATCTCCCAGCCGTTCATAAAGAACTCAAAACGCTCCACATATTCCGGATTCTCCGGTTTCTTTTTGGTAAGTGGTGAAATCTCTATCGGGTGATCCATCACAAAGGTGGGCTGGATCAAATGCTCTTCTGCAAACTCCTCAAAGAACAGATTCAGGATATCTCCCTTCTTATGGCGCTCCTCATACTCCACATGATGCTCCTTGGCTACAGCTCTGGCTTCCTTCAGGGTATGGATCTCATTAAAATCCACCCCGGAATATTTCTTTACTGCATCGACCATGGTAATTCGCTCAAAAGGCTTGCCCAGATCCATCTGAATCCCGTTGTAAACAATCTTCGTGGTGCCCAGCACTGCCTGAGCCACATAGCGGTACAGGTTTTCCGTCAGATCCATCATGCCGTGATAATCCGTATAAGCCTGATACAGCTCCATCAAAGTAAACTCCGGATTATGTCTGGTATCCAGACCTTCATTTCGGAACACTCGGCCAATCTCATAAACACGCTCCAGGCCGCCTACGATCAGTCTCTTCAAATAAAGTTCCAGAGAAATGCGCAGTTTTAAATCCTCATTCAAAGCATTAAAATGAGTCTCAAAGGGTCTGGCTGCTGCTCCGCCTGCATTGGCCACCAGCATGGGGGTCTCCACCTCCATAAAACCTTCCCCGGCCAGGTAGGTACGGATAGCGGAAATAATCTTGGAACGCTTGATGAATGTATCCTTCACCTCCGGATTCATGATCAGATCCACATAGCGCTGACGATAGCGCAGATCTGTGTTGGTCAGTCCGTGAAATTTCTCCGGGAGAATCTGCAGACTCTTGGACAGCAGGGTGATTCTGGACGCATGAATGGAGATCTCCCCGGTCTTGGTCCTGAATACCTGGCCCTCCAGTCCGATCACATCACCGATATCCAATTTCTTGAAAGCCTTGTACTCCTCCTCGCCAATGCTGTCTCTTGCTACATAGGACTGGATATTTCCCTTCAGATCCTGGATATTGCAGAAGGATGCCTTTCCCATCACGCGCTTGGACATCATACGGCCTGCCAGAGAGACGGTCTTTCCCTCCAGCTCCTCAAACTGATCCTTTACCTCCTGGCTGTGGTGCGTCACATCATACTTGGTAATCACAAAGGGATCTTTTCCATTTTCCTGCAGTTCTGCCAGTTTTTCTCTTCTGATCTTTAACAGCTGATTCTCATCCTGAGGCTGCTGATTCTTCTGCTGCGGCTTTGTGTTCTTTTCTTCTCCCACTTTCTTCACTCCTTCTAATAATCTGTAGTTCTTCCCATCAACCGGGATGATCTTCTGCACTTAAACGGAACGCTGAATATTCAAAATCTTATACTGGAATTCTCCTGCCTGAGTCTCTACATTCACCACAGCTCCCACGCCTTTTCCCATAAGAGCCTTACCCACCGGAGATTCGTTGGAAATCTTTCCTTTCAGGCTGTTGGCCTCAGAGGAACCCACAATGCGGAATTCAATCTCCTCGTCGTATTCCACATCCAGCACAGATACGGTGCACCCTACATTGATCTTGTCAACGTCTACTTCATCCTCTACCACAACTTCTGCATTCTTCAGAAGTTTCTCGATCTCCTCAATACGGGCCTCAATATCTCTCTGCTCATCCTTGGCTGCATCGTACTCTGCATTCTCCGATAAATCTCCCTGCTCTCTGGCCTCTTTGATTTTCTCTGCCACTTCTTTTCTCTTTACCACTTTTAAATCGTGAAGCTCATCCTCCAGGGCCTTCAGACCTTCATAGGTCATTAAATTTTTCTTTACCTCCATGTCTCCTACACCTTTCCTTCCAAGCTTTCTTTACATATTTTTGCTATTTTATAAACTTTTTTCAATTTTCTTTTGGGCTCTTTCAGCCGCACAAATGTGACGGTGTCCAAACTCACACCGTCAGCAGATCGTATCTAATATTCTCCAATATAGTCAAAGTATTATAGCCTAAAGAACCATCTTTGTCAAGAGCTCTTCCAGCTCCTCCACCGTCTCCAGCTCATTCATTTTTCCCCGCAGCTTTGCTGAATGAGGGAAGCCTGCGGTGTACCAGGCAATGTGCTTGCGCATTTCCCGGATTCCGGTGTAATCTCCCTTGTACTCCAACTGCATCTTCGCATGGCGCAGCATCATCTCTTTTACTTCCTCCAAGGAAGGTTTACCCGGATCCTGTCCGGTTTCTAAATAGGTCTGGATTCTTCGGAAGATCCACGGATTTCCTCTGGATGCCCGTCCCACCATAAGGCCGTCGCAGCCGGTCTGCTCCAGCATCGCCCTGGCCTGCTTAGGCGAATCAATATCTCCATTGCCGATCACCGGAATAGACACCGCCTCCTTTACCTGGCGAATGATATCCCAGTCTGCCCTTCCGGAATAATACTGCTCTCTGGTACGCCCGTGAACTGCCACCGCTGCTGCTCCACATCCCTCCGCAATTTTGGCAATCTCAACCGCATTCACATGCTCTTCATCAAATCCCTTGCGTATCTTTACGGTCACAGGCTTGTCTATGGCCTTTACCGCGCTGGTAACGATCTGTTCCACCAGTTTCGGATTTTTCATCAGCGCAGAACCCTCCCCATTCCCTGCAACCTTTGGCACCGGACAGCCCATGTTGATATCCAGAATATCGAAAGGCCTATCTTCAATATATGAGGCCGCCCGGGCAATTATGTCCGGCTCTGACCCAAACAGCTGCAAAGATACGGGATTTTCTCCCGGAGCAATGGTAAGAAGTGCCTCTGTATTTTTGTTCCGATACGTAATCGCCTTTGCGCTGACCATTTCCATGCACAAAAGCCCTGCTCCCTGCTCTTTGCAGAGCAAACGAAATGGCAGGTCTGTCACTCCTGCCATGGGCGCCAGGATTAAATTGTTAGGAATTGAAACATTTCCGATCTTCATATACGTTCCTGTCTATACTTTACTTTCCTTATATTTATATTGCTTTATTTGTATATTCTTACTTTTTATATCGATTGCTTAATTGGCGTATCCCTGTTTATACTGCTTCTTCTTTGTGCTTTTGTACTATTTTGTTTCCGCCTTATCCAGTTTTTTCCGGTGCTGTTTCCCGGCGGATCCGCCGCAGACGCTTTGCTTAAGCCTCCTCCAGGGGAGTGCCCAGAATTACCACCTTATAAAATAATTCCAGGGAGCGCAGCAGCTCCCGCCTGTTTTTCTGTATCTCTTTGATCATCAAAGCTGCGCCGATCTCATCGTAATTATAATCCGAATCCTTGGCCTCTGTACGAAATTTCAGTGTTCCTTTCCCGTCAAATTCCATCATGAAAATGCCGCCGATCTCACTGGTAAACAGCACGCTGATGATCCGCAGCTCCTTTCTGATATCCTCCGGCAATTTCGAAAACATAGGGTTCAGATAATATTTTTCTTCATAGGCACTGGCTGCACACAGCACCCTGTTCTCTGTATTTTCCTTTTTTTCTTTCTGTGCACCCATATCCTGCTCCTTCTTCTCTTCTGTTCGCATCCGTGTACATGGGACGTATTGCCCTTGTACATGGATGCTAGCTCCTATCTTACTCTATACTTTCTAAGCTTCTTTCGGCTACTCCGGGACTTATGCTTTAAATGATCTCTTCTATGCCCTAACCGTCTTATTTTCCGGCTGACCGCCTCTTTGCGCTGCCTTTCATCTGCCTGGTTGCCCGGCCGACTTTCTACACATAGCCATAGATGCCCCGAACTGATACTTCCCCTGCATAAACCGTCTCCACAGAGCCGTCCTCCCGCTCTACCAGAAGCTCCCCTGACGAATTGATCCCAAGGGCCGTGCCATTATATTCGCCTCCCGGTTCCAGTACCCGCACTTTCTGATCTTTATTCAGCAGCAAATCATTGTATTCCTCCATCATTCCGGACAGATCTCCATCCCGGACAAACTTCTCATAATACTCCTCAAAGTTTTTCATACAGGCTGCGATCAGTTCTGCCCGATTCACCTCATGCCCTAAATTCAGCGCAATGGATGTCGCTGTATCCTCCAGTTCCTTGGGAAATTCTTTTAGGTTCACATTGATGCCAGTGCCAATGACAATATAATTCACAGCCATCAGCTCCGCACTCATCTCTGTCAGAATACCGCAAAGCTTTTTCCCATGCAGCACCACATCATTAGGCCACTTAATCCCTGCCGGAAGGCCGTAAAGTTCCCGGATGGCAGCGGTTACCGCCAATCCCATCACCAATGTCACCATGGAGATTCTGGCCGGCGGCAGTTTTGGGCGAAGCAAAAGTGTCATGGCAATGCAGGAACCGGAAGGCGTTTTCCACCATCTTCCGAACCGCCCTTTGCCCTGGGTCTGCTCCTCCGCCACCACCAGAAGCCCTTCCGGAGCTCCCTCCTCCCCAGCCTTTTTTGCATACTGGTTGGTGGTGGTAATCACCTCATAATAGTTTACCGGTCTGCCTATCCACCGGGTAACAAGCCGGCTCTCGATCTCCTGGGCAGACACGGTATCCGGACATCCCTTGATCCGATATCCCCGGTTGGGCACTGCCTCTATATCATACCCTTCCTCCTGAAGCTGCTTGATTCTTTTCCACACTGCTGTCCTTGAAACCTGCAGCTTTCCACACAGCTCCTGGCCAGATACGTAACCTTCTGCCTCCCTGAGGGCACTCAAAATTTCGCTTTTCATTTCCATATCCTGTCTTTTTCACCTGCCGCATCAAAAAAATCCCAAATAGACCAGCGCTGCCGAAAGTCCCGCTGATAACAGCAGCGCGGTCACCGAGCTTATCCAACGTTTTCTCAAAAACTCTGTAAGCGCCAAAGTCAAATTCAAAAGTATTCCAAGAGTGATCAAAATCAACAGCAGCCACTGATATCTGGCAATGTCCATGAGAAAAATCAGCGCCATAAGAAAAATCAAAAGCCCGTTGAGTACGCTCACATCCTCTAAAAACTGCAGGTTCCGTTCCTGCCGGCGCAGTCTCTCCATCCTCTTCATCACACGCTCTCCTCGTCATTATAGCGTGGCCGCCATCACTGCCTTAATGGTATGCATCCGATTCTCAGCCTCATCAAACACCACGGACTGGCTGGACTCAAAGACTTCATCTGTCACCTCCATGGCGCTTAAACCGAATTTTTCATAAATCATTTTTCCAATCTTTGTATCCAGATCATGGAACGCAGGAAGGCAATGCATGAAAATAGCCTGAGAGCCTGCATTGTCCATCACCGCTTTATTCACCTGATAAGGGAGCAGTGCCTTGATTCTCTCTGCCCACACCTCATCCGGCTCTCCCATGGAGACCCACACATCCGTATAGATCACATCTGCCCCTCTGGTTCCCTCCATCACATTCTCTGTAAGCGTGATGGTTCCTCCACTCTCCTTCGCATAAGCGCTGCATTCTTCCACCAGCTTCTCCTCCGGGAAATACTCCTTCGCCGTACAGGCTGTAAAATGAAGTCCCAGCTTGGCACAGGCAATCATCAGAGAATTTCCCATGTTGTACCGGGCATCTCCCATATAAGTCAGCTTCTTTCCTTTTAATTCTCCCAAATGTTCCCGAATAGTCAGCATATCTGCCAGCATCTGGGTCGGATGGTACTCATTGGTTAATCCGTTCCAAACAGGAACCTTTGCATACTTTGCCAGTTCCTCCACAATCGCCTGTTCGAATCCCCGGTACTCAATACCGTCATACATCCTTCCCAGCACTCTGGCCGTATCCTTGATGCTTTCTTTCTTTCCAATCTGAGAAGCAGAATGATCCAGATAGGTGACATTCATACCCATATCATGAGCAGCCACCTCAAAGGAACACCTGGTTCTGGTGCTGGTCTTTTCAAAAATCAGCGCAATATTCTTCCCCGGATGGAGTTCTCTTCTTCTTCCCTGTTTTTTGTCTGCTTTCAGCTCTGCTGCCAGATCCAGCAGATAAAGGATCTCCTCCGGTGTAAAATCTTTTAAGGTTAAAAAACTCCGTCCTTTCAAATCCATGCCTTTATCCTCCGCTTCTTCTATTCATAATGATAATACTCTATAAATAATTAGAACACTCATGATCATCTCGGTCACAATTACGGCAGTTCTCAGGTTCTGCCCTTATCGCGTCAGTCCTTGGCGATCTCCGCCACTGCCTTCACCAGCCCGGACACATTCTGCAGCTCTGAAGGAATAATAATCTTAGTGGCCTGACCATCTGCTACCTTCGCTAACGCCTCAAAACTCTTTAATGCCAGCACTGCCTGATCTGCACCGGCCTCCCGAATCAGACGGATGCCTTCTGCATTGGCCTCCTGCACCTTGCGGATTGCCTCAGCCTGACCTTCTGCCTCCTTCACCATCCGCTCTTTCTGCGCCTCTGCGCGAAGAATGGCAGCCTGCTTCTCAGCCTCTGCATCCAAAATCGCCGCTTCCTTCTTTCCTTCCGCCTTCAGAATAGAAGATTTCTTCTCACCCTCTGCAATCAGAATTACTTCTCTTCGCTCACGCTCCGCTTTCATCTGCTTTTCCATAGCGTCTACGATCTGCTCCGGCGGCAGAATATTCTTCAGCTCCACCCGGTTCACCTTGATTCCCCAAGGGTCGGTGGCCTGATCCAGACTTGCACGCATTTTTGTGTTGATCACCTCTCTGGAGGTAAGCGTCTGATCCAGCTCCATATCGCCGATAATATTTCTCAGAGTGGTGGCTGTAAGATTCTCAATGGCCATAATCGGCTTCTCTACTCCGTAAGCAAACAGCTTGGGATCTGTAATCTGAAAAAATACCACTGTATCAATCTGCATGGTTACATTATCTTTTGTGATCACAGGCTGAGGCGGGAAATCCACCACCTGCTCCTTGAGCACCACCCGCTTGGCAACCCGGTCAATGATAGGCATTTTAAAATGCACGCCAACTCCCCAGGTAGCCTGATAACCTCCCAGCCGCTCAATCACCATCGCCTGCGCCTGAGGAACAATCTTAATGCAGGATACCAACACTATCACCAGGATGATTCCCAAAATGATCCAGAGAATCGGTCCAAACACGCTTGAGACACTGCTTGTTGTTGCATACATAGTCTTCCTCCTTCTGCTATACAGCCTCTACAATCAGCTTTACACCGCTGATTTCCAAAATTTTTACCTGTGTTCCTTTTTCCAGCTTCTTTTCCCCTTCTTTCGACCTGGCGCTCCAGATCTGGCCGGACACCTGCACTTCTCCTCTGCTCTCAAGGTTATCAATCTCCACCGTGACAACGCCGACCTTCCCAATAAGACTGTCTGCATTGGTTCTTACCCGGTTTTGATTCACAAACTTCACTGCAAAGGGCCTGGTAAAGATTAAAAGCACCACAGATACTGCAAGAAATACCAACACCTGAGCCAAAACAGTCTCCGTAAACATAGATACCGCAAAGGCTGCCAGCGCTCCTCCTGCAAACCAGATGGTGGTCAGTCCCATAGTAGCAAGCTCCACCAGCAGTAAAACCACCAAAAGCCCAAGCCACACAACTGACTGTAGCTCCATTCTCCCACTCCTCTCTGTACAATCTGTACTGCTTCCTTTTCCTTCCCAGCTAACAGAGCGGTCCGCTATCTGGGTGCAAAAAAGAAATCTGCCCGCAGGAAAAGGATACTTTTAAGATATTCAAATCTTACTATAAAATACGGGAAAATACAATATACAATCCATTTTTACAATTCCGGGATTGTGTTCCGGTAAAAATTAGGATATGATAGTAGCATTCCAAAATTCAAAGCGGTTCAGAGCCGGAATTTTCAAAAAAGAGCCGGATAAATCATGACCTTTTAAAGGCTTCATCTGAACCACGGAATCTTTACAAATAGTTTAAAGGAGTTTCTTCCATGGATGATAAACATATTCTGACTGCTAAACAGAATGGGACTGTAAAACATGATTTCGATTTAAACGTGCGATACACCGCCATGCAGCTTCCCTACTGGATGGGCTATTCAGTGCTCATGACCTTTGCCTCTGTCTTTTTGCTGAACCGCGGCTTTACTAACGGCCAGATCGGACTGATCCTGGCTCTGGCCAACCTCTTGGCCGCTCTGTTTCAGCCCTTCATGGCTGCCTTTGCAGACCGTTCCAAACATCTGACCCTCTCTCAGATCACCATTCTTTTGGGCTCTGCTGTGGCGGTTCTGACTCTGCTTCTAATTCTGATGCCGGAAATGTTTGTCCCAACAGCAGTGATTTATGTGGCAGCAGCCACCCTGCTGATGGTACTCCAACCCCTTACCATCTCTCTGGGAACCTTTTTTATTCTCAGAGGCTATCCACTGAACTTTGGATTAGCCAGAGGCGCCGGCTCTCTCTCCTTTGCTGTAATCTCCTCAGCAGCAGGCATACTGGTAGACCGGTATTCACCCAATATTATTCTCTATCTGTTTCTGACTGCGTTTCTGCTGTTTATTGCTGCCGTTTCCACACTGGATACCCGGAAAACAGATGGAAAATACGCTCCCTTTGTAAACAATACCCAGCCCTCTGCGGAAGAAGAAAAATCCCCCTGCAGTCTGGGAGAATTTCTTCGTACTTATAAGAAATTCATCCTGTTGCTTACAGGGGTTTCTCTGATGTTTGTCTATCACAATATTTTAAACTCTTACCTGTTTCAGATCATGGAACCGCTGGGTGGAACGGCAGCGGATATGGGAGCCTCTCTCTCCATTGCCGCTGTATGCGAACTGCCCGCCATGTTTTTCTTCTCCTGGTTTCTGAAACACTTTAAATGCAAGCATCTGATGCAGACCGCGGCAGCTTTCTTTTCCATAAAGGCAATTTTGATTCTCCTGGCCTCCCAGATCTGGATGATCAATCTGGCCCAGGTGCTGCAGATGATGGCCTTTGGCCTCCACACTGCGGCCTCTGTCTACTATACGAACCAGATCATTCCCAAAAAAGATCAGGTAAAAGGCCAGGCTCTCATGACCACCGCCAACACCATCGGCGGAGTGCTGGGCAACCTTCTGGGCGGACAGCTTTTAAATTTCTTTGGCGTCCCCGCCACGCTGTTTGCGGGTACCCTGATCTCCTGCGCAGGAACTCTCATCGTGTTTCTGTCCGCAGAAGATGGGAAACAATAAATGCCAAAACCAAAAGAAAACTTCCAATTAATCGGCTCTGACAAAGGCAATTCCAAAGGCGCCCCCGCCAATGTGGGTGCCAATGGTTGCCCCGATTTCCAGCATTTCGTCAAATCTGTTCAGGGATGTGCGTTCCATAAGCTCCTTCTGAAACTGCCGGCAATTTTCCTGGTTCGCAGAATAAAGGAGATAAATCGGATAAGCCGGATCCATCTTCTCTTCTTTTATCTTTTCCACCAGCTGATGGCAGGCCCGTTTCCGTCCTATACATTTTCCAAACACTTCCACCTTTCCCTCCCGGCTGATCTGCACCAGCGGTTTAATGTTGGCCAGTGTTCCAAGTCCGGCCTCCGCCCTGGAAAGCCGCCCTCCTTTGTAAAGATACTCCAGGGTATCCACCACTGCACAAATCTGTATCCTTCCTTTTAACGCTTCCAGCTGCTGTGCGATCTGAGCCGCGGTCTTTCCTTCCTGTATCAGTTTTCTGGCTGTGCCCACCAGAATTTTTACTGCCGCTGTCGCATTCAGGGAATCAATCAGATAAATTTCCTCATAATCTGCCATCTGCTTTGCCAGCATAGCGCTCTGAAAGGTTCCGCTTAAACTGCTGGAGAGAAGCACTGCCACCACGCTCTCCCCCGCTTCTTTTGCCTTTTTAAACTCCCGCAGAAACTGCTCCGGAGAAGGCTGAGAAGTCACAGGGATCTCCTTGTTCTCTAACAGTCTTCGATAAAATTCGGATTTTTCAATCTCTTCTCCGTCCAGCAAGGTCTCCTCCCCATACGTAAGGCTCATGGGAATCAAAGTGATGCCCTGTTCTTTTGCCTCTTTCGGGGTATATTCCGATGATGTATCGGTTATGATTCGCACTGACATATCTGTTCCTCCTCCAACACTTCCCGGAAACAACCGGACAAATGATTCAACATCTTTACTGCTTTTTCTCCGTCTTCCCGCCCCACTTTATGGATCAGCGCTTCCACTTTTTTCAGCACCTGCTCATGGCATTCAAAATATTGATCCAAATATTCCGGGTTGATCGCTACATGGATCTGCCTGCGGTCTGTCTGGGAACGCTGCCGAAAAATCAGATTTTGCTTTTCCAGCGCCGTAAGGATCCCATTCATCTGAGATTTCAGAATTCCGGTTTTTGAGCAAAGCTGAGTAGCTGTCAAACCCAGATAATCTCCGGACACATACCTCTTATACAGCAAATTCAAGACAAAGGCTTCATTAAAAGAAAAACCGGAAACCAAACGGTGATTGGAAATCACAGAGGACAGCCCCAGCCATGCATCCAAAAGCTCCTCCTGAAGCATTTTTTCTTCCATATAAATCTCTCCTTGTATGATCGCTTCCACTGGCATCAGGATACTGGCCGTGCATTTTTAAAATCGTCCTTTTGTCTTTTCTGTCCTGATGCCTTTCCACTACAGAATTTATTTGCAGGAAACAGTTCGCCTTGGCACTGGCTTCCTTTTCCTCTTTGCAAAAAGTTCATTAAATGAACTTTTTATAGTATACAACAGCAGGCATCCTTTGTCAAATGAGAATGTCATAAAAATTTCTGTCCGTCGCAGTGCGATCCTGCGGAACATTTTTGTTTCATAGGGAGACATTTCCTATGAAACAAAAAAAGTGCTGCCGCACTTATGATCGTGCGGCAGCACCTTGGCAATCTTATAGATTTAAATTCTGCGATCTCTTATTTGAAATCTGCTACGTTCTCAGCGTCAACGGTAGAAACACCAGTGTCAACT
>ENA-ORTM01002776-ORTM01002776.1-human-gut-metagenome-genome-assembly--contig:-NODE-2776-length-13367-cov-9.170222_pt1 | contig 13367 bp, 8 predicted proteins | sample MGYA00241909_ERZ509182 | MGnify/ENA primary metagenome ERZ509182 (study PRJEB26280, sample SAMEA2338855) | human gut metagenome | biome: human gut; feature: human-associated habitat; material: faeces...
GGCGCATCGGCATGGCGACACAGCGCGTGCAGCTCTATTCCGACACCGTCAGCAGCAACATCGCGTACAGCGCGCCCGACGACATCTCCGAAGACGACGTCGCCCTGTACGCCCGCCTCGCGGCCGCTGATTTCATCTGCTCGCTGCCCGAGGGCTTCGACACCATCATCGGCGAGCAGGGCACCGGGCTTTCCGGCGGCCAGAAGCAGCGCATCGCCCTGGCCCGCGCGCTGGCAAAGCAGCCTGAGATCCTGATCCTGGACGACACCACCTCGGCGGTCGACCTGGAGACCGAAAAACAGCTGCGCAAAAATCTTCAGGAGCTTCCCTATCCCTGTACAAAGATCATTGTTGCGCAGCGCATTTCCGCTGTGCGCAGCGCGGACCAGATACTCGTATTGCAGGACGGGCGCATCGCGCAGCGCGGCACCCATGAACAGCTCGCGGCCTGTGAGGGCTATTACCGCGACATCTGCCTGCTGCAGGGCGTGCAGGGAATGCCCGACGCGCCCGCGGCAAACGCCCCGGCAAAGGAGGTGCGCTGACCATGGCAAAACGGAACACCTTCGGCGTGGACGAAACGCTGGAAAGCACTTTCAGCTGGGAAATGATCCGGCGCTGCTTTGTGTACATCCGCCGGGAGGGACGCCTGTTCCTGCGCGCGTTCGTACTGCAGGCGCTGGCCATGGTGGCGGGCCTGTGCGGGCCGCTGTTCTCGGCCCGCGTGCTGGACGAGGCCGTGCCCGCGGGGAACATCCCCATGGTGCTGGCCTGCTGCGCGCTCATGCTGGCGTGTATCGCCGTCAACATTCTGTTCACCACATTGTCCAGCCGGTGCGTCAACGTCATCGGCCAGAACATCGTCCATGACCTGCGGCGCGACCTGTACGAGCACCTGCAGAAGCTTTCCTTCTCCTATTTCGACAGCCGTCCCCACGGAAAAATTCTCGTGCGTGTCATCAACTACGTCAACTCGGTGGCCAACATCCTGTCCAACGGGCTCATCAGCCTGTTCCTGCAGATGTTCAACCTGGTGTTCATTGTTATTTTCATGCTGCGCATGGACGCGCGCCTGGCGTGCGTCGTGCTGGCGGGGCTGCCGTTCGCCGTCGGGTTCATCCTGTTCATCAAGCCCATGCAGCGCAGAGGGTGGCAGGCGTACTCCAACAAAAGCAGCAATATGAACGCCTACCTCAACGAGAGCATCACCTGCATGAAGATCACCCAGCTTTTCGCGCGGGAGCAGTACAACGCCGACGTGTACGACGGCCTGCTGCGCGATTTCAAACGCGCCTGGTACAGCGCCGTCGTGCCGTCCATGGCCGTTTCCCCTGTTATCGATCTCATCAGCCGCAGCGTGACGGTGGCCATCATCGTATACGGCATCTTTGCCGCCAAGCCCGCCGTTACCGTGGGCGTGCTGCTGGCCATGATGAACTACGCCTCCCAGTTCTGGGGGCCCATCAACCAGCTTGCCAACATCTACAACAACTTCATCAACAACGTGGCATATCTGGAGCGTATCTTTGAGATGATCGACGAACCGGTCGAGGTGCAGGACGCCCCCGGCGCCGCAGTGCTGCCGGAGATCCGCGGCGATGTGGAGTTCCACGACGTCTCTTTCGCCTATGAAAAGGATATCCTTGTGCTCAAGCATGTGAATTTTCATGTGAAGCAGGGCGAGAGCGTGGCTCTGGTGGGCCACACGGGCAGCGGAAAAACAACCATCATCAACCTGCTCAGCCGTTTCTACAACTGCACCGAAGGCCGGGTGACCATTGACGGCGTGGATATCTCCGGCGTGACGCTGGCTTCGCTGCGCGCCCAGATGGGGCTGATGATGCAGGAAAGCTTCGTATTTACAGGCACCGTGATGGACAATCTGCGCTACGGCAATCTTGCCGCCGGCGACGAAGAGCTCATCCGCGCGGCCGAGCTTGTGTGCGCGGACGGCTTTATCCGGGCGCTGCCTCACGGCTACGACACCGTGCTCACCGAGGGCGGGGCCATGCTCTCCCAGGGGGAAAAGCAGCTTCTTGCTCTGGCGCGCACCATGGCGTCCGACCCGAAGATCCTCATCCTGGACGAAGCCACCAGCAGCGTGGATACCAAAACGGAACGCGAGCTGCAGGAGGGTGTGAACCGCATGCTCAAGGGACGCACCTCCTTCATTGTCGCACACCGGCTCTCCACCATCCGTGCCTGCAACAAAATCATGTACATCGACCACGGCGAGATCGCGGAATGCGGAACCCATGAGGAGCTGCTGGCGCGCAAGGGCCTGTACTGGCAGCTCTGCCAGGAGATGTGACCGGCCGCCCCGCGGGCGCCGTATACAGCAACCGCCGCCCCGTTTCGGGGCGGCGGTTTTTTGCTTCTGCCGCGTTTATTTTTCCGTTTCCGAAATCAGCCCCATCGCCAGCGCGATGTCCAGGTTGACGCCCAGCACGTTCACGGTCTCCTCCCCGAACACGCCCAGCAGTTTTTCCTCGGTGTTGTCCGCAACGATCTGCGCAAGCCGTTCCGGGCTGAGCCCTGAAGCCTCTGCAATGGCGGGAAGCTGCACCTGCGCGGCGGCGGGCGAGATGTGCGGGTCAAGGCCCGAGCCCGAGGCCGTCATCAGGTCGGCCGGGATATCCTCCCGCGCCACGCCGGGATTTTCCGCCAAAAACGCCTCAATGTCGGCTTCCACACGCTGTGTCAGCGCAGGGTTGCTGGGCGCGTAATTGTTGGAACCGGAGCCCAGCCCCGCAAATTCGCTGCCGTCGTTGTAGAACCGGCTGCCCTGTTCGTCTGTGTAATAGGTGTTGTAGTGATAGGCGGAGGGCCGCCCCTTCATGAAATAGGCCTCGGTGAACTCCTGTCCCACCAGCTTCGCACCCACAGCCTTGCCGTCGGCGGTCACCAGGCTGCCGCCCGCCTGATGCGGGAAAAGCAGGCCGGAAAGGCCGCTCAGAAGCACCGGAAATACAAATCCGCACAAAAGCAGCAGAACCAGCGTGACCACGAGAGCCTGACGGATGTTGTGGAGCATTGCTTTTTTATTCGCGTCCATGCATATTCCTCCTTAAAAGCCCCAAAGCGCCAAAAGCGGATGGATGAGCGTATCTATGAGCTTGATGCCTGCGAAGGGAGCGATCACACCGCCCAGGCCGTAAAGCATCATATTCCGGGCAAGCATCCTGCCGGATGACATGGGGCGGTACTTTACGCCCCTGAGCGCCAACGGTATCAGGCATGGAATGATGATGGCATTGAAAATGAGCGCGGAAAGAATGGCGCTGTGCGGCGTTGCCAGGTCCATGATGTTGAGCACACCCAGCTGCGGGATCGCCATCATAAACATAGCGGGGATGATTGCGAAGTATTTTGCGATGTCGTTGGCGATGGAAAAAGTCGTAAGGCTGCCGCGGGTAATAAGCAGCTGCTTGCCGATCTCCACCACCTCCAAAATTTTCGTGGGGTCGCTGTCCAGGTCCACCATATTTGCGGCCTCTTTGGCGGCGGCGGTACCGCTGTTCATCGCAAGGCCTACGTTTGCCTGCGCCAGAGCGGGCGCGTCGTTGGTGCCGTCGCCCGTCATGGCAACGATCTTGCCCTCGGCCTGTTCTTTTTTGATCAATGCGATCTTGTCTTCGGGCTTGCACTCGGCAATGAAGCCGTCCACGCCTGCCTCCTTGGCGATCGTGGCGGCGGTAAGCGGGTTGTCGCCCGTGCACATAATGGTTTTGATGCCGATGGCACGCAGGCGCTTAAAACGCTCGGCCATGCCCGCCTTTACCGTGTCCTTTAAATAAATGACGCCCAAAATCCGGCTGCCCTCGCAGACAGCCAGCGGTGTGCCGCCCAGAGCGGACACCTCGGCAACGCGCCGGGCAAGGTCCTCCGGCACCTTGCCGCCCATTTCGGAAACGTATTTCTCAATGGCGTCGGACGCCCCCTTGCGTACGCTCCGGCCGCCGGGCAGGTCCACACCGCTCATGCGTGTCTGAGCGGTAAACGCAATGAAGCGCGCGCCCTGCGGCTCCCCGCAGTCCTCCCCCTGAAGGCGGGCCAGAGCCAGTGTGGATTTCCCCTCCGGCGTGCCGTCGTGCAGGCTCGTCAGCGCGGCACAGCGCACCAGCTCCTCCCGGCACGCGCCGCCCACGGGAAAAAAGTCCGCCGCAAGGCGGTTGCCGTAGGTAATCGTTCCGGTCTTATCCAAAATCATCGTGTCCACGTCGCCGCATGCCTCCACGGCTTTGCCGGACATGGCGATGACGTTAAAGCGCGTCACGCGGTCCATCCCGGCGATTCCGATGGCGGACAGCAGGCCGCCGATGGTAGTCGGGATCAGGCAGACCATCAGGGCGATCAGTGTGGAAGTCTGGAGCCGCACGCCGGAATACAGGGCGATGGGATACAGTGTGACGATGACGATCAGAAAAATAACGGTGAGCGACACCAGCAGTGTGTTCAGCGCGATCTCATTGGGCGTTTTTTTGCGGGAAGCGCCCTCCACCAGAGCGATCATGCGGTCCAGAAAGCTGTCGCCTGGGTCGGACGTGATGCGCACCTTCAGCCAGTCGGACACCACCGTGGTGCCGCCGGTTACAGAGCTGAAATCGCCGCCTGCCTCGCGCACCACCGGCGCGGATTCGCCGGTGATGGCGGATTCATCCACCGAGGCGATGCCCTCGATGACCTCGCCGTCGCCCGGGATGACCCCGCCCGCGGACACCATCACCACATCGCCCTTCTTCAGTTCGCTGGACGGCACCATCCTTTCGCCTCCGTCTGCATCAAGCAGGCGCGCCTGTGTGTCTTTTTTTGTTTTCTTCAGGCTGGCGGCCTGCGCTTTTCCGCGCCCCTCCGCCACTGATTCGGCAAAGTTTGCAAACAGCACCGTAACGAACAGAATGGCCGACACAATACTGTTGTAAACGCGCGCGTTCGGCGTCGTGTCTCCCAGCAGGCCGGGCGCGAAGGAGAGCACCAGCGAGATCACAAACCCGATCTCCACAACGAACATCACCGGATTTTTCATCATATAGCGCGGGTCCAGCTTTGTAAACGCCCCGACCACGGCCTGCCGCATGATCTCCGGTGTGATCATCTTTTGCTTGCGGTTCTTACTCATAGCTCTGAAAATCCTCCTTAGGGGTTGTTTGAAAATAGCAGGAACGCTGTATTTCCCGCAAGGAGCGAGCAGTTACAAGGCCAAAAGCGCAGGAATACCTGCTGTATTCCGAGGATTTTGGACGCAGTAAACGTCAGTTCCTGTTGGGAAAGGCAGCTTTTTTGATTTTTCAAACCGCTCTTAGCCCCACAGAGCCAGATGCTCTGCAACGGGGCCCAATGCCAGCGCTGGAAAAAATGTCAGCGCGGCAAAAATGTATACGACGAAAACCAGGATAACGGAAAACGAAACCGTGTCCGTCCGCAGCGTGCCGGCCGATTCATTGACAAAGTTCTTTTTCATCAGCGACCCGGCAATGGCCAACTGGATGACGATGGAAAGGTACCGGCCGAAGAACATGGCCAGACCGGCGGTGATATTCCAGAAACAGGTATTATCCGCCAGGCCCTCAAAACCGGAACCGTTGTTGGCGGCGGAGGAGGCATATTCATACAGCACCTGGCTCAGGCCGTGAAAGCCCGGATTGGTGATGCCCTCCCGCCCGGCTGCGGTGCCCACTGCCAGCGCGGAAAACGCAAGGATGAGCAGCGGGTGGATGATGATGCACAGCGCGGTGAGCTTCATTTCCCGGCCTTCGATCTTTTTGCCCAGGTATTCCGGCGTGCGCCCAATCATCAGGCCGCAGATGAACACTGCCAGAATGGCGTACAGGATCATATTCATCAGACCGACGCCCTTGCCGCCGAATACTACGTTCAGCATCATGTGCAGCAGAGGGATCATGCCGCCCAGCGGCGTCAGGGTGTCGTGCATATTGTTCACCGTACCGGTCGTAAAAGAGGTCGTGACGGTGGTGAACATCGCCGACTGCGCAATACCGAAGCGGACCTCCTTGCCCTCCATACTGCCCATAGCCTGGTCCAGGCCGATATCCGCCAACGCCGGGTTGCCCTGGCTCTCGGCCCAGAAGCATACGCTCAGGCCGATGACGAACAGGATGCCCATGGCGGCAAAAATGCTGCGTCCCTCGCGGCCGTAGATGGCCGCGGAAAGGCCGCCGCGCGCACGCAGGCCGCCTGCCCTTTGCATGCCGTCCGCCGCTTCCTGCCTGCGGGCGTGCACCATTTTACCGAAGGTGATGACGCATGCGCCGGGCAGGAGCATCATGGAATACAGCTCGATCAGGTTTGAGAGCATCGTGGGGTTTTCCAGCGGCGTGGACGAGTTTGCGCCCAGGAAGCCGCCGCCGTTCGTGCCCAGATGCTTGATGATCTCCAGCGCGGCGATGGGGCCCATGGCAATGACCTGAAATGTGCCCTCCAGCGTCTCCACCACAACATTGCCTTCAAAATTCTGCGGCACGCCCTGCCATACCAGCAGCAGGCCGCCCACAATGGAAAACGGCAGCAGGATACGGGTGGTGATGCGCACCAGGTCCGCAAAAAAATTGCCCACGTCGTTTTTTGTCCTGCCTGCAAGGCCGCGGATGAACGCAACGCAGGCAGCATATCCGCTTGCGGCGGACACGAACATCATAAAAATGATGACCAGCATCTGAGACAGGTAGGAAAGCCCGGACTCACCGGAATAGTGCTGGAGATTCGTGTTCGTCATGAAGCTGATAATGGTATTGAACGCCAGCGTGGGCTCCATATTCTCAATATTGTTCGGGTTGAAAAGCCCTGCGCTCTGCACGCGCAGGATCAGATACCCGATGAACACCATCACGGCGTTCGTCCCCAGCAGAGCCAGGGCATACTGTTTCCAGTTCATCCCCTTCCCGGGGTCCACTCCGCTGATTTTATAGATCGCTCCGTCCACACGGTCAAAGACGGGGTCTGCAAAAGTGTGTTTCCCCGCCGCGATGTGATACAGATACACACCCGCGGGAATGACAATGAGCAAATAAATGCTCACTGTCAGTGCAAGCTGTAGCATGACAAGCTCCTCCTGTTTATCTCAGTTTCGCTCACAGCGAATCAAAATTTTTCCGGATGTACCAATGCATAGATCAGATAGCAGCCCAGCAGCAGCACGATCCCACCCAGTACCAGCATTTATGTATCCTCCTTGCGTCCTTTTTCCCCGCGCTCACTCCGCGGCGTCCACCTGCTTCTGGCACCATTTTGCCAAAAGCCATACAAGCCCGAAGCAGGCCAGCAATGTTCCGACCATCAGAACATCCATCATAATCCATTCCCTTCCTTCCCTTATCGCGGTATGCCTCATTATAGGGCATAAGCTGTAAGTGTGCGCTTAACGTTCGCCGCCGGATGTTAAGGTTGCGTTAGCGCCCGCAAAGGCGCAAAAAAGAAGCCTTCCGGAAAACCGGAAGGCTTTTTCCCACGGGCGCGGCCCGCTGTTTTTTCATTTTTCAGAAAGGGAGCGGAGCATAAAATACCGGAAGCTCCCGCTTTACGGCTGCCAGGGAGCGCGCTCCATCCACTTGCCGTTGGTAAAGTCCGGAATGGGCACGGGAGCGCCGCCCATGGCCACGCTCTGCTCACTCAGGCAGGAAATACTCATCCATGCCGCCGCATCATATACGTCGATGGGCGCAGGCGCGCCCGCCTTTGCGGCGTCGAAGAACGAGCGGAATACCAGCCAGTCCATGCCGTCATGGCCGCCGCGCACGCCTTCGGCCAGATATTTTTTCCACACCGGATGGTCGTACTGCTCACGGTACTCCTCGGCGCTGTTCCAGCGCTCGTTCCACTTAAAATCATACTCGTTGTCTTTGCCGTCTAAAAAGACGCTCTTGTTGTCCTCCATGTACATGCCCTTTGTCCCCTGCACATGGAATCCGCGGGAATAGGCCCGCGGCAAAGTGGTGTCCAGCGTCAGGCAGATCGTCTCGCCCCGGGCGCATTTGATGATGGTCGTCACCACGTCGCCCTGGGCAAAATTCATGTTTGCAGCGTCGTAGTCCGGGCCTTTTTCCCGCAGCAGATATTCGTGCAGCCCCGCGGCCTTGGACGCCACTGAAACAAGCGTCAGCATGCGGTTGCCGCGGTTGATGTCCAGCACGTTTGCAATGGGGCCCAGCTCATGGGTGGGGTAGTTTTCGCAGTTCCGGTACAGGTAGTTGCGGAAGCGGTAGTGCCGCATCTCGCGCCCGGTGGAAACCTCCTCCCGCAGGTCGTGGCGGTAACCTCCCTGGCAGTGCACCACCTCGCCGAACAGGCCCCGGCGCACCATATTCAGCACCATCAGCTCGTCGCGGCCGAAACAGCAGTTTTCCAGCATCATGCAGGGTACGCCCGTTTCCTCGTGGGTGCGCACCAGCTTCCAGCAGTCCTCCACAGAATATGCGCCCGCCACCTCCACGGCCGTATACTTGCCTGCGCGCATGGCGTCGCAGGCAAGGTTCAGATGGGATTCCCACGACGCCATAATGACCACAGCGTCGATTTCCGGCATGGCCAGTACCTCGCGGTAATCCGCCGCAGCGCGGGGCGCGGGCTGGCCCGCTGCCGTCACAAGCTGCATGCCCTTCTCCCGGCGGTCCTCATAATTGTCGCACACGGCCAGCACACGAACGCCCGGCTGGGGCAGGATGCAGTTTTCCAGCAGGCTGGAGCCGCGGTTGCCCAGGCCGATAACACCTACATTCAATACTTCTTTCATAAATGGATACTCCCTTTCCGTTTCAAAAGCGGCCCGCACAGGCTCTGGGCCGTTATTTCCTTCGTCTGCGCAGGTATTCGGACACGGAAACACCATAAAAGCGCGAAAATGCACGCTTGAACGAATAATCGTTTTCGTAGCCCACGGCGCGCGCCGCCGCCGCCAATGTGATTTTTTTATTTTCCAGCATCTCGCAGGCCAGTTCCATCCGGCCGCTGAGCAGGAAATCGTAAAAATTAATGCCGCACACACGCTTGAACAGCTTCGAAACCGCGGAGACTGAAAGGTTGAACCGGTCTCCAAGGTCCTTAAGAGAAAGATCCGGGTCCGTCAGATGCTCCTTAACGTATTCCACGACCTGCTGCTCCGTATCCCCAGCCTGCTGAGACGCTGTTTTCTCCGCACAGAACAGCGCATTCACCCGGTACAGCGCCCCCCACATGCCGTCATCCGTCTGTGCGCTGCTGACAGCGTCAAACTCAGCAGCATAGCGTGCAGGCTGCGGGTCGAACTCATGGATGATGCGCGAATACGTCTGCGCCAGCATCAGCACCAAACGCCGCATGTTCTGCTGAGACACGCCCCTGCGCTCGTTTTCAGCGCGTATCTCGCCCAGGATCGTCTCCGCCATCGCCTGTTGGCCCGCTTTTGCACGGTTGATGAGCTGAAGCTCCCACTCGACGGGATAATAGATCCCCCGGTCGGGAGATGTAAGGCGCGCGCCGTCGGACAGACGGGCAGAAAGCTGCTCGGCCGCTGCATAATACGATTTGCCAATGCCCAAAACGCCCTGCTCCAAGCCGCCGCAGGCGATCAAAGGCATCGTTTCCGTGTGCTCCTGATACGAGAGCGCGACCCGCTGCGCCAGCGTCTGCGGGCACACCTCATCCGGCCCTCCCGGTGCGACAATGGCCGCCAGACGCGTCCTGGAAAGTTCCGTGATCTCATACAAAAGGTCAAAGGATGAAAGAGCCTCTTCCAGCGGCATCACACCGTGGCTTCCTTCTCTTTCTTCCACCAGCAGCACAAGATGGGACATCGAATCTGAAAAGCCGATGTCAAACTCCCGCATTTTTTCCGCAGCCTCCGCCGCATCGAAATACCCCTGCAGCAGCCGGCGCAGAAAATTGCTCCGCGCGGTGGCGCGGTAACGCTCTGCCATATGCAGCACATTTTCCCGTTCCGCAGCCAGCTGGCACAGCGATTCCTCAATGATCGCATATTCATCCCCCGCATGCACCGGCGCGGGAAGGCGGTGTGCCGCGCTGTCTGCCAGCCGCTTGAGCGGGGTGTAGGTCAGCTTTGTAAGCAGCCACGCCAGATTCACCGTCAGCAGCACTGAAATAAGCACCAGCACGGCGATAAACCAGACGCTTCGTGTCCGTACCAGCGGCACGGCGGAAAAGCCGGACGTGATATCCACCGGGAAACATACGGAGCGGTAAGTATAATCAGCCTCTGCGGCCCTGGCCGTGAAGGATATCCCCGCCAGCTCTCTGTCCGCGCCGCGGATAGAAAGGGAGAGCATATCGTCCGTGCGCAGCAATGCGATCTGGTTGCGGATGGCGGAGCGGTCCAGCTCCACCAGCAGAAAGCTCCGCATGGGACGATTGTACTCCATCGCCTCTGCAAAGAACAGCCGGGACGCCGCGCCGCCCGTCATGCCGAGCTGCGCGCCGCACACCAGGCCGCTGTTTTCCGGCAGGCTCAAACGCTCGTACACCACAGCGCTCTCCAGCGGCGTCTGCCCTTTTTCCAGCGAAAATGTGCGGAAGAAGTCTGCCGTATCATAAAAGCCGGCGGAGGAATACACCTCCTCCTTTTCGGGAAAGACCACAGACAATTGCCGGATCACGCCGCTGGCCGCGGTATAGCCGCGCAGGTCTCCGCAGATGGCCAGTTTCTCGCGCAGGCCGAACTCTTCGTCATACAGCCCCGCGGCCGCACCGCGCCGCTTTACCCACTGCGTCTCGGACAGCTGCTGCCCAAGGCCCTGAACGCGCTTGAACTCCGCATCCAGTGTGCGGGCCGCAAGCTCGGCGGTATGGGCCTGGCGGGCGGCGTCCTCGCGCTGCTGTGCGCGGAAGGTGGAGACGGCCAGCACCCCCGCCAGGATGACCACCGGCACAAGGCATATGAACACATAGGAAAAGAAGATGCGCTGCACCGTGGAAAGCCTGTGCCGCACGGCCGGCTTTTTCTTCATCGTGTGCGCCCCCCTCCCCGGCGGGCGCGTGCGGCCCGCCACAGACAAATCACTTCAAAACGGCAGCTCCAGTATATCAAAACACGCGCCGTTTGAAAAGCGTGCCGCCTGTGCTCCCTGTGGGGGAAAAGCAAGCTGCCAAGCCGTTTTCCAGTGCTTGCGCATCTTTTTTTGACAAAATCGCAAAATTGGAAATCGCTGCGCCGGCCCGGCAAAACATGCCGCAAAAGCCCCGCTTTTTCAAAAAAGCGCACGGCTTCAAATTTGGTTCGTTGCAAACGCGGCCCGGCGCGGTTATGCTGAAAGCACAGCCCCGGACGGCTTTTCCGCCGGACACAGGACAAAACGGCAACATGTGATCGAGAGGATGTGGCACATTGACAACCATTTGCAAAAAACGCGGCGCGCCGCGGCAGAGCCTCGCGGACCGGATCGGCCGCAGGCGGCTGCGGGAGAGCGGTGAGCTCTATCTCATCATGCTGCCGGTGCTGGTGATGATCTTTATCTTTTTTTATATGCCCATGTTCGGCGTTGTCATCGCTTTTCAGGATTACGTCCCCGGCGACCCCTTCTTCGCGTTTGACGGCTCTACAAAATGGGTGGGCCTGCAGCATTTTAAAACGTTCTTTTCTTCCATCTACTTTCCGCGCCTGTTAAAAAACACGCTCACGCTCAGCCTGATGAACCTCGCGTTCGGCTTCTGGGTCCCCATAGCGTTCGCGCTGCTGCTCAACGAGGTAACGCACCTGCGCTACAAAAAGCTGGTGCAGACAGCCAGCTATATGCCCTATTTCATCTCCATGGTAGTGGCCGCGGGCATGGTGGTCTCCTTTATTGAAAAGGACGGCCTTGTGAACCAGATCATCACGCTGCTGGGCGGCGACCCCGTCTCCTTCCGCACCGACCCGAAATGGTTCCCTGTTGTATACACGGTCACGAACATCTGGAAGAGCTTCGGGTGGAACAGCATCCTCTATCTCTCCGCCATGGCCTCCATCGACCCGGCGCTCTACGAATCGGCGCGGCTGGACGGCGCGAACCGCTGGCAGCAGGCACTGCACATCACGCTGCCGATGATCGCCCCCACAATCGCCATCATGCTCATCTTCGCGGTGGGCGACATCATGAGCTCCAACACCGACCTGATCCTGCTTTTGTACAACAACGCCACCATGAAGACCGCCGACGTGTTCGGCACCTACGTTTACCGCGAGGGTCTGCTTACGGGCAAGACCAGCCTTGGCACCGCCATCGGCCTGTTCGCCTCCACGGTGAATCTGATCCTTGTTTTCATCGCCAACAAATGCAGCAATAAAATCTCCGGCGACGGACTGTTCTGAAAACGAAAAGGAGGCTTACCGCCATGCTCCGACAAAAACACGGCATCCGCGAAGGCTCCCGCCTGGCGAGCATGCTCATTTACCTCGCCACCGGGCTGTGCTGCATCGTCACCGTGTACCCCATGTACTATGTGCTCATCCGCTCTGTCAGCGCGCCCGAGCACGCGCTTGCGGGCGACATGCTGCTGTTCCCAAAAGGGTTTGACCTTAACTCCTACCGCGTCATCCTTTCCGACACGACTCTGTGGCGCGCCTACGGCAATACGCTTTTGTACGTTGTCGTCACCACGCTGCTGATGCTCCTGTTCTGCACATTGTGCGCGTATCCCCTGTGCATGCCCGGGCTTTTGGGCAAAAAGGCCGTTGTCACCTACCTGCTCGTTCCCATGTATTTTTCGGGCGGGCTGATCCCCACGTTCCTTGTAATGAACCGCCTTGGCCTGTACAACAACATCTGGGCCGTCATCCTGCCCGGGTCTCTGAGCATCTGGAACATCATTCTTGCACGCACGTATTTCGCCTCTATCCCGGACACCATCCGGGAATCCGCAGCCATCGACGGCGCCAGCCACTTCACCATTCTGCTGCGCATCTATACGCCGCTGGCAAAGCCTATCCTGGCCGTCATTTCCATCTACACCATCGTCATCACCTGGAACAGCTGGTTCAACGCGCTGGTCTATCTGCCCGACACCGCGCTGCAGCCCCTGCAGCTCTACCTGCGCCGGGTGCTGCTGGAAAACACCGTGGATCTGACAAAGCTGCCCATGAACGAAGTGGCCGAGGCCGTGCGCCGTTCACTTTCCAACGTGCAGCTCAAATATGCGATGATCATTTTCACCACATTGCCCGTACTGTTTGCCTACCCCTTCTTCCAAAAGCATTTTGTAAAGGGCATCATGGTCGGCTCATTGAAGGGCTGACCCTCTTCAAGACAGATTTCGCCCCGACGCCTCGGGTCGAAGTATGATAAAATATCATCAAACAGGAGGAACGACATGAAACATCTGAAAAAACTTACCGCACTATTCCTTGCGGCGGCGCTTGCGCTTTCCATGGCCGCCTGCGGCGGCGC
>ENA-ORTM01002777-ORTM01002777.1-human-gut-metagenome-genome-assembly--contig:-NODE-2777-length-13363-cov-7.421701_pt1 | contig 13363 bp, 8 predicted proteins | sample MGYA00241909_ERZ509182 | MGnify/ENA primary metagenome ERZ509182 (study PRJEB26280, sample SAMEA2338855) | human gut metagenome | biome: human gut; feature: human-associated habitat; material: faeces...
GTGGGTTCGAGTCCCATCTGCCACCCCAAGATAAGTCCTTATAAGTTAAATACTTATGAGGGCTTTTTTATTGATGGTAGTAGGTATTTAGAGACTGAAATCAGGCTCAGTAGAAATTTAGGCTCAGCAGATTCTTCGATAAAAACAAGTTGGAATTCTTATCTCAATCTGTATTTTATTACAATACATGATGAAAATTGAAATTAAACTTATAACTTTGAAGAAAGTTAATGTGATACACCATGATACAGAAATTCTTGCAAACATATAAGGAGGCGTTCGGTAATGCAGTTCCACTTCCTGTCACTTTCGGATATAGCCATATACCTGTTACAGAGATAAATAAAATACCGCGTTGCATGATAGGTAGCATTCGCAAAGTATGTGAAGGTGATTCACTAACTCTAAGTGCCGACAATGTACTGTGCGGTGGAGGAAGCCTGTACACTGCCTTTGCCCCTATGCAAGAAAGGCTGCCCAAATTTGTGTCAGAAACGGAACACTACAAGCAGACTCCCGAACAAATCAAGAAATACATACATCGCTTAGACATCCACCTGACGGATAAGCCTTATTTGAATTTTGTCCGTATGGATAAACTATCCTCTCTCGATGAAATGGAAGGTATTTTGTTTTTCGCCACACCTGATATACTTTCGGGCTTGTGTACATGGGCTTTTTATGATAACGATGCAGATGATGCTGTATGTACACGGTTCGCATCGGGATGTTGTAGCATTGTGACCTTTGCCATACAAGAGAACCGGAAGAATGGTCGAAGTTGCTTTATCGGTATGTTAGATCCGTCCGCACGTCCGTTGATACCGACAAATGAGCTTACCTTTGTTATACCAATACACCGTTTCCATGAAATGATGCAGACAATGGAACATTCCGCTTTGTTCCAAAAGGCATATTCCATAGTAAGAAAACGAATAAATGGAAAGATAGGGAAATGAAAAGAACTTACGGAACGCGAAGTTGCCAAAAAGCTACAGCAGCCGCAGCAGCCACATTAAGTGAATCAACACCATACGACATCGGAATACGGACTACGTAATCAGCCTCAGCAATCGTTTCATGTGCGAGCCCATCCCCTTCACTACCCACCACAATAGCTAATTTAGATTCAGCCATCAAGATAGGATCATCAATGGAAACCGAATTATCTGTAAGTGCCATAGCAGCTGTACGAAAGCCCAAATTACTAAGATCAGAGAGAGAACCGTCCATCCATGTCCACGGAATACAGAAAACAGCTCCCATAGATACTCTGACCGCACGGCGATTCAACGGATCACAAGAATTGCGCCTCAGCAATACAGCATCCATCCCTAATGCTGCCGCCGAACGAAAAATAGCACCAATATTAGTGGCATCAACAACGCCGTCAATCACGACAATACGCCGGGCCTCATGACAGATTTCTTCCACCCTACGTAAAATAGGACGATGCATTGCACAAAGGACACCGCGCGTCAGAACATAACCAGTAAGCTTAGAAAGCAATTCCCTGCTACCAGTATAGACTGGTAAATCATTACTATATCGTTCTATTACATCAGAAGCATCACCAATAATATGTTTATGTTCACACAAAATTGCCAAAGGCTCATAGCCAGCCTCTAAGGCCCTTTTGATAACCTTCGGACTTTCTACTATAAAAAGCCCTTTATCAAGTTCAATGTGATTACGCAACTGAGCTTCAGTGAGAGCACTGAATATCTCAACTCCAGGATGAGATAAAGATGATATTTCAATAATAGGCATAATAGATTATTTATAAATTGCTACTTTAATAGCCCCATCCAACTTGTTTTCAAAGACACGGTAAGCCTCCTCAATCTCATTCAACGGAAATCGATGCGTAATAAGAGGAGTAGTATCAATTTTCCCTTCCTCAATCAGTTTGAGAATCTCGGCACAATCACAACCATCCACTCCACCTGTTTTAAAAACCAAATTCTTGCCATACATATCAGGTAAAGGAAGAAGTTGTGGTTTATCATAGAGGGCTACAATCGTGACAATAGCATTAGGACGGGCACAATTCCAAGCCAAATGGAAGGAATCGTCACTCCCTGCCACTTCCAAAACGACATCTGCACCACCATGGTCACTATTCTTGAGAACAAAATCCTTGCAGTTTTCCGGTTTAGTCACCAACACATCAGGATAATGCTCACAGACAAACCGAATTCTTTCAGGAGACTTTTCACAGACAATAATGCGTTTTGGCTTCTTCAGCATCACACACAACAAAGTACAAATCCCGGTAGGTCCGGCACCGATGATAAGAACAGTATCTTCCGCGGTTATTTCCGAGATACGTGCTGTCCAAAAACCTGTTGCAAGCACATCACCGACAAATAAAGCTTGTTCATCACTCACTGTATCCGGAATACGATTCAAACCTTGATCCGCATAAGGAACTCTGACATATTCCGCCTGACCGCCATCTATTCGACAACCCAAAGCCCAACCGCCATTAGGATCAGTACAGTTATTCACATATCCATGCTTACAGAAAAAACACTCACCGCAGAAAGTTTCGACATTCACAGTCACCCTGTCACCAGGCTTCACCGAAGTGACATCAGCCCCTACTTGTTCTACCACACCTACCATCTCATGCCCGACAGTTATTCCGGGCACAGCACGCGGCACACTGCCATGTTTAATATGAAGATCACTGGTGCAAATGCTACCAAGTGTTACACGTACGATTGCATCCCGTGAATCCTTTATTTCCGGTCTCGCTTTCTCCTGCAATTCAAACTTTCCGTGTTCAATATATGTGTATGCAAGCATAATATCCTCCTCGTTCATTAATATATACCTTGCAAAGATAATAATTTCATTGGCAAAACAAATCTCTTTTATCACGTTCAATACTCCCAAACCGAATCTCACTCTATATTTATAACAATACAAAGCTGAATAAAGTCATTCACTGTTTTTTCTACTTCAGTTTTGATATTCTGGAAAATATTCTTACTTTTATATCCAAAATAATAAATAAAAACAGCTGCACGACTTATTATATTTACACACAAGCCTATGATAGATACTTCCGAAAATCTGATTATTATAAAAGGACAAATCAAGACTCCCGAAATAGAGAGCTGCCAAAATCATAATGGTAACTATAAGGTAGTATTCCGGAATGTTCCCAGTGTGTATACTTACAAAGAAGAAAATGTCCTTTGGCTGACTGATCCGGACAAACCGGACCCCAATAATTATCAAATAATCAGTAAAGGGAGAACTTTATCAAACATCAAAGCCTTATCTATTTTCAAGGCCGGATCACACAGCTATTGGCACATTCGTTTTCAGAATGGTAAAGAGTATGATTACAGAGAAAAGGACTTAGAAATTATCGAATCATGCTTGGGAGAGAGTCGTTCGAAAAGTATATTTGAATATTTGAAGAAAGTTGCCGATGCGAACGAATTGAAAGCCGATGACGGAACGAGGCTATTGGCAAAACAATATGAAAAGATTCATTTCATCGCAAACAACAGAGCTATTGCTGTATATCTGAATCCTCAAAAATATAAAATGCAGACCCGGACTGCCTCAACCTTGATTTTTCCTTTTGGTTGTAATGCAAGCCAGCAAAAAGCAGTCCAGGCAGCTTTTGAGAATCAAATCAGTGTTGTGCAAGGACCTCCGGGAACCGGAAAGACACAAACGATTCTGAACATCATTGCCAATATCCTTGTGCGTGGTAAGACTGTTCAGGTAGTATCTAATAATAACTCCGCCATTGTCAATGTACTTGAGAAGTTATCCAAATACGATATGGGATTCATTGTTGCATTGCTTGGCAGCACAGCTAACAAAGAGAAATTCATCGAGACTCAAGAAGAGGAAAAACAATATCCGGAGCACTTTGAGTCATGGCATGATACGGATGCCGACCAACCTCAATTTCTCAATCAGATACATCATCAGACCGAAGAACTAAAAAGCATATTTTCCAAACAGGAACGCCTTGCCATGGCAAGACAGGAAATACAAGCTTTAAAAATAGAGTGGCAACATTATCTGCAAGAGTTCGGAACAAAAGAATTTACTCTCCAACAACGGAAAAATTCCAGCTCGGCAGACCTTCTGAATTTATGGAATGAATGTCAACAATTTGCAGAAAAAGAGCAATCATCAAGTCCTCGGGGAATAGCAGCTTTTATTCAACGGTTGAAATGGTTATTCTTTAAATTCAGAAGCAAAGCGATTTGTAAAATCCCCAATAAAGGTTTTTATAAACGGGAGATGAGTTTGATTATCGCCGACTTCCAAATCTTATTCTACCAAACAAAGTATGCAGAGCTGGAAGTCGAAATAGACACATTAGAAAAGGAGCTTGCCAACAAAGATGCAGCAGAAATGGCTAGACAAATGGCCGATACATCAATGAAATATCTAAAGAATCAGTTATTTCATACCTATGGCAATAACCATGACAAGCCCATCTTTACGCTCCCTGATCTAAAAAATAATTGGCGAGAGGTACAAAAAGAATACCCTATTATATTAAGTACTACCTTTTCATCATTAAGCAGTCTGCAACAAGATGCCGTATATGATTATATCATTATGGACGAAGCATCGCAGGTTTCCGTTGAGACCGGAGCTTTAGCCTTGTCATGTGCTAAAAATGCAATCATTGTCGGCGACACCATGCAACTTCCCAATGTGGTCACGGAAGAAAATAAGGAAACGCTAAACTTTATCGCTAATGCGTGCCTGATTAAGCCGGAATATGATTGTGCCAATATGAGTTTTTTGCAATCCATCTGCAAAGTTATTCCGAATATACCGCAGACCTTGTTACGGGAACATTATCGATGCCATCCCCGAATTATCAACTTCTGTAATCAGAAATTTTATGGTGGAGATCTTGTCATCATGACACGTGATAAAGGAGAAGAGGATGTCATTTGTGCCATACGGACAGCCAAAGGTAATCACTCCCGCAGTCACATGAATCAACGGGAAATAGATGTTATCAAAGAGGAAGTACTACCAAGTCTATCTTATGAAACAGATGAAATTGGCGTCATAGCTCCATATAACAAACAAGTAGATGCAGTAAAATCCGCACTTGAAGAGGATATTGATGTCGCAACAGTCCATAAATTTCAGGGAAGAGAAAAGGAGGCTATCATTATGACCACTGTCGACGATGTCATCACTTCCTTTTCCGACGATCCCAACCTGCTCAATGTTGCTGTTTCGCGGGCTAAGTCACAATTCTATTTAGTCGTATCGGGAAACGAACAACCCAAAGACTGCAATATCAGCGATTTGATTGCTTATATCGAATATAACAATGGCACTGTTTCCACCAGTAAGATTCATTCTATATTCGATTATCTATATGAGCAATACACAGATGCCCGAATTGCCTATTTGAAAAAACACAAGAAAATATCCGAATACGATTCCGAGAATCTTACATTCGCCTTACTTGAAGATATTCTGAAAGAGAATATCAATATGCGTCATTTGAATATCATTTGCCATTTACCACTCTATATGTTGATTCAGGATTATTCTCTATTGAATGAAGAGGAAAGCAAATATGCTGAAAATATAAATACTCATATTGATTTTCTAATTTATAATCGTGTGAGTAAACAACCGGTATTGGCTATTGAGACGGATGGTTATGCATTCCACAAATCGGGGACGAGTCAGTCAGAACGTGATATTAAAAAGAATCATATTTTAGAGTTGTACGGAATTCCGTTAGTGAGATTGTCTACTATTGGTAGTAATGAGAAGAAAATTATTGGAGATAAGTTAAGTGAGATTTTGCACTAACATTAAAGTGTCATTTCCATTCACACACTATATTATACCAATTAAGAGTCGATAAGATATAAGAAGACTGCCCAATTGCATCATCTATGAAGAAAAAATCATAGTAAGATGCTGTATCCTATTTTTCTTTTCACTAAATTTGCGTCAAACGCAATAAAGGAAATATCAAATGACGGATATTAATAGAATAAAAGTAGTCCTTGTTGAAAAGAAAAAGACTAATAAGTGGTTAGCAGAGCAGCTTAGTAAAGACCCTGCCACTGTATCAAAATGGTGTACTAATACTTCGCAGCCAGACTTAAATACTCTAATAAAAATAGCAAGACTTCTCGAGATAGATATTCGGGAATTAATAAACAGTAGTAAAAATATAAATGAATAATAAATATAATAGTCCATATAGTGCATCTGTTACGGGTTGTGGATATATGCCGGATGAAATGAATAACATTCTGCCATTATTAATGTCACCAGAACAAGATGCATTACTTAAAAAGGAAATTATAGAAAACAAATATCTAATGATGAATACAGAGAACACGCGGAAACGTGCTGTTGCAGAATTCAGGCTTAGATACAATTCTGTTCCTCCCGCATTTTGGGTGCAATACCAGTCCTTCTCCCGGGAAGCCCAGAATGTGGGCATGTTCTATGTCATGCTCAAAAGTTATAAACTTTTCTTTGATTTTCAACTGAATGTCGTTCTTTCCAAATGGAACTCTATCCAACGGGAAGTTAGTAAAAACGACATTATAATAGCAATCAATGAAATATCAGCCAATGATGATTTTGTTGACAGTTGGAGTGATCAGACGAAAAATAAAATAGCTGTGACATTTTTATCAATGCTTAAGAAGATTGGTATGTTAGACGAAAAAACATCCGAACTTCACCCTCTGCAAATAAAAGATACTGACTGGAACTATTACTTGCTTCAAAAAGAACAATGGTTCCTTGAAGCCTGTCTGTTACAACCTTATGAAATTGAACGCATTAAACAATCCATACTATAAGCATGACAGTTGAGCAACTATTTCAGAAACTCTCCAGTAAAGAGTTCAAAGATACAGAAAATGGAGATTTATTCTATAACTTCTTCATCTTTCAATATCCTGCCAGTAAGGAATATGAAATACGGCAGCAGATACAGGAATTCAAGGCGAAACTAATTCGCCCTTGTAATTACATAGATGTACTTACTCTCAATCTATTTGATGAGTTTTGTAAATTTCTTGATGGACAATCCTTCGGGAAAAAGCATCCTTCGTATTTGAAATACTTACTTGAAAAAGACGAAAACACTCCGGATGCGGTAACATCTTCTCTTACCAATAAAGCTAATAGCGAAGCTTTTTATCAATATATTCATCAACGCATCATTGACCATATCACAATTGATGATGACAAGATACGTCCCTATGTATTTCTATATGGGATAGGCAATATGTTCCCATATATGCGTACGAATATATTTCTGGCTAATTACGAACAGTACAACCGAAGTAGCCGATACAAAATTATAGTATTCTATCCCGGACATCGTGAAGATAATAACTTCAATTTATTTGACCGTCTTGACGACCAACACACATACCGCGCAACATTATTGATTAACGATTAAAAAGACACCGATATGAAATTAGAAGCAATATACGAAAAAGATATAAACCGTACGGTCAATCCGGCAGTATCCGCAAGCGACTTTTCTGATAAAACAGTCAAAACAGAAATTGAAGAATATGTATTTACAGACGAGATCATTAATGGACTCTACAAAATACTATCGGCTATCAAAAACCGCAATGTCAGCCATGATGGAATTTGGATAAATGGCTACTTTGGTTCCGGTAAATCCCATTTCTTAAAATATTTGGATTATTGTCTATCTTCCCAATATCGGGAAATGGCTCTTGAACGCTTGTTAGAAGCAGTGAAACTTCGTGACCCGTTACAAATACCGGAAAGTAAGTCGGAAGTAGAAATTTCGGATATGCGTGATTTAACAATTTGGTTAAAGGACGCTACCGTTGACACTATTCTTTTCAATATTGGTACAGTCCATAATATTCATGGCGATCAGCAACGTGTCTTTTTAGATATATTCTGGAGCGAACTGAATCAATTTCGAGGGTTCAATAAATTCAATTTAGCCCTTGCCCAACATTTCGAGAAGGTTCTTCTGGAGAAAAATAAATTCGATGAGTTCAAAGAGCGTATAAAAGAAGAAGGTTTCGACTGGGATTTGCAGGCGAATGACCTGTCTATCAATGAATTAGATTTCATTCTCGAAATCGGTAAAGAACTGATACCGACCCTATCAACAGACATTATTCGTGAACGAATCATTAGAGACGACACTGCTGTTAGCGTCGAAACGTTCATGAATGAGCTAAAATCATATCTTGCAGACAAAGGAGATAAATATCGTTTAATCTTCCTTGTGGACGAAGTCAGTCAGTTTATTGATGACCGAAAAGGACTTTTATTACAGTTGCAACAGATTGTCACAGAATTGCATAAAGCCTGTGAAGATAAAATTTGGGTAGCCTGTACAGCACAGCAAGATTTATCGGAAATCGTAGAAAGTTGCCAGATATCTGCAACTTCCGAAGATTATGGAAAGATTATGGGACGCTTCGAAGTGAAAGTTTCTTTGAAAGGAACACAGCCCGAATACATCACTCAAAAACGTATTCTTGAGAAAAAGCCGACAGCAGAGTTAAGATTAGGAGAATTATATGATAAAAAGAAAAACGCTATATCAGCACAATTCCAACTTCCTACATCATACAATGCTTATCAAACACGCGAAGAGTTTATCGGATACTACCCTTTTGTACCCTATCAATTTAAATTGATAATGCAGGTTTTCAATTCCTTCGTTAATTTAGGATATGTAGAGAAAGAGGTAAAAGGTAATGAACGAAGTATTATTAAAGTAACCCACAGTACGGCCAAGCAAACTAAAGATCAGGAAGTTGGCAATTTCATTGCTTTCGATCAATTCTTCAATGCCATGTTCCAAGGTAGTCTGATGGCTAAAGGGCAGCGTTCTATCCAGAAAGCAAACGATATGATACAAGAGTATAGCGATCGTGCTTTCGGTCAACGAGTGGTTAACATTTTATTCATGATATGTAATCTTTCGGAAACAGACCGGTTAATATTTCCGGCCACTGTCGACAACATTACCTGCCTATTGATGAGTGATGTCGATGCTCAAAAGTTATCACTCAAAAATGAAGTTCAAAAAGTACTGGATTTTCTATGTGACAAAAACATTATTCGTAACGAACCCGCCAAGCAGGGAGTTCCCGAAACATATTGTTTCTATTCCGAAGACGAAATAGAAGTAGCTCAATTAATAAAAACTCAAGTAATCGATAATAATACGATGGCCGAGGAGTTGAAAGAAATATTCTTCGCATATATTACTCCTGCTGCACGTGAAGTATTCTATTCCAGCCGTTTTACTGTAGGAGTAAATATTATGGGAAAGAACTTCTTGTCCAACAATGCAGATATCAATGTCGAATTTGTGATGGATTCTGACCAAGACAATCCGCATACTTACGCTTTTAGCAATACAAACAATAAGATGGTCTTTTTTATGTCGGAACTTTATAAAGAAAACCGGACGCTCAAGAATGATTTTTATTGGTATTGCCAAGTACAAAAATATATGCGAACTCCTGTCACAAGCGAACTTCGCCAGAAAACACGGGAAGAGTTCAGTAAACGGGCAAAAGACATCTACCAACGTAAGATAGAAAAGCCATTCCGCGAAATCTTCGACTCTTGTCCGGTTATATCCGGTTTGAACATTCTCGAAGATTTAGGTTCCGGTAAAGGTCAGGATCGCTACAAACAAGTCCTAAATCGTCATTTCGCAAACCTATATCCACAGGCACGCCTTGTTGATTCTACGGATATGCCACGCAATTCGGAAGAACTGAAGTCCAAGATTCAACGAAAAGTAGAAATTGGTGACTACAATGAACTGAATAATACGCTGACGGAAGCTGAACGACAAGTAGAAAACTATTTGAATCGACAGGTCAACGATGTAAACCTCAAAGATATTGTGACTCGTTATGCCGCTGCTCCCTATGGATGGAATGAGATTTGTACCATTTACATTGTCAATGAGTTGGTACGCAGACATCTTCGCGATTTCTCTTACAACAACAATCCAAATGTAGAGCGATCCATCGTAGCAAACAATATATTGAGAGATCAAGCCAAATTCGCAGTCCGTCCTGCCCAAAAAATATCGCAGGATTTAATCAACCGTTTTGTTGAAAGTTGGAAAGATATATTCGGAACAGTCAGCATTTCATCGGGTATAGATAGCAATGAGCTTTTCAACCAATGCAAAACCAAGCTGACCGAAAATATTCAAAATACAGAAAACGATTGCAAGAGAATAGCCCGCTATCCCTTTGTCACAGTTCTCAATGACACAATCAGCGAATTGAGCCGTTGGAATTCGGAACGTGAACCGAAGAAATTCTTCGAACAGATCATCAATGCGCGCCAATCTGCTAAAGCACTAATAGATAAGCGTAAAATGATAGGAGAATTCATCACAGATCAATTAGCTAAATATAAAATAATCTGTGATTTCGTTGATGATAACCGCGACAACTGGTTATTTCTTCCTGAATCATGCGCAGATACTGTCAAAAGTTTGAAGTCTATAATAAATGAACCTTGGCCTATTGATAAAATGGTTCCCTATAATAAAATGATGCGTGAACTGAACGCACAGTTAGAAGAGGTCAAAAAGACTAAGGTTCTTGAAATAGAACGTGTTTATAATGATATATTCGATCAACTGGAGAAATTTGCTACATCTAAGGATGTGGATCGTGATAGTTTTGCAAGAAGAGATGTCAGTATTATGCAGAAAAAGAATTCTTCTAATATCTTGATGCTCGAAAATAATATCAATACTAGCAATGACTTTTATAACGAACAACTGGATATTATCATAAAAGCGTCTTCTCCATCTGCCAAACCAGTACGAAATATTCGACTAAACATTCAGACTTTTGAACCATTAAAGTCTGAAGCTGAAATTGATGAATATCTTCAAGGATTGAAAAAACAATTGATGAAGTTCATAGACAATAATTGTGAAGTAATGGTTACCAAATAACATTTTTGCACCGTACAATATGGAAACAAATCAGATCAAGAAATTCGCCATTGAGGCACGCAATATACTCAAAACAGGAGTCCTTAACAAAATAACTTCTTTGGGGTTTGATGCTCACGGTAAAGTAGAAGAAAAAAATAAACCTCTAAAAGTTCAACCCGGTGCTATATTTATGGGAACACATATTGCGGATGATACATTTTATGATAAATGGATATCGCTTTATGAGCGCGTTCAGCAAAAGGGAGTTAAAGAAGTATGCGAAGAAGCTGCCTACACTTGGTTCAATCGTCTGATGGCTATCCGTATCATGCAAAAAAATGGTTTTATATCTCCTATACTTGCATACGAAAGTGAAATCGTACATATTCCTCACATCGTAGCAGAAGCACGTCGTGGCATATTGCCGACCATGACCGAAGATAACCGTCGTGCATTGCTCGAATACATGGAAGACGACAACAAAGTGACAGAACAATTTACTTATCTTATTATCGCATTCTGTCAGTTTAATCCTGTACTAAAGGCATGCTTTGGCAATGTCAATGATTATACAGAACTATTACTACCCAAAAATATTCTTGCTGAAGGTGGATTTATTGATCTTCTTAATCACACAGATTTTATCTCTGACGAAGATTATTGTTCACCAGAACTGATTGGTTGGCTCTATCAATTCTATATTTCTGAAAAGAAAGACGAAGTGTTTGCATCGTTCAAGAAGTCAAAAAAAGCAGAAGCTGAAGATATTCCGGCAGCAACACAAATCTTTACTCCTAACTGGATTGTTAAGTATATGGTACAAAACACCATAGGTCGTATTTATCTTGATAATAATCCTTATTCTAGCCTAGCAGAACAAATGAAATATCTGGTAGAGCCATCCGAACCAACTCCCCAAGAGGCAAAATTGGTTATATCTGATATAGAAACAATGAAAATGATAGATCCTGCCTGTGGCTCGGGACATATTCTGATTGAGGCATTTGATTTATTTTATCAGATGTATCAGGAAGAAGGATATTCTCGTCGACAAGCAGTAGAAGCCATCTTAACCAAAAACCTATTAGGGATTGACCTTGACACACGTGCTAAACAGTTAGCGATGTTTGCACTACTAATGGCTGCATGCAAAAAAGATACTTATTTCCTCGAAGCTAACATTCTACCGCAGGTACTTGATATGAGTGGTATTCCTGTGTTGTATGATAGAATAAAAAATGATCTTTCAGATATACTACTCACTAAAGACAACAAAGTCTTGAATGAATTGATGGATGCAATGAAATTGTTACAGCAAGCGGACAATTTAGGTTCTATCATGAAGTTTGATATATCAGAAGTTACACGTGAAATCATTGTACGACGATTGGCAGAATATAAGACTATGGGAGAAATGCCGATCATGATTCGAAATTTTATTTCCACATTCAGGTTGATGCTAGCTTTGACAAATAAATATGCAGCAGTGATAGCAAATCCGCCATATATGGGGAGTGGAAATATGAATCCAGAACTAGCTAAATATGTAAAAGATAACTATGAAGATGGAAAAGCTGATTTATTTTCTGTCTTTATGTATGTATCTATGCAGTTGCTTACCCCACAAGGTAAAATGGGAATGATTAATATGCAAAGCTGGATGTTTCTTTCATCTTTCGAAAAGCTTCGCAAATATTTTCTTACCAATTATCAAATAGATAATATGTTACATCTTGGTCCTCGAACATTTGATGAATTGAGTGGAGAGATAGTACAAAGTACAACTTTTATATTTAGCAAAACTTCACCTTCATTTTTAGGCGTTTATTATAGACTTATTACAGGAAGAAGTTGTAAGGAAAAAGAAACTATATTTCTTAGAAATCAGAATAAATACACAAAAACTACTCAAAAAGACTTCGAAAAGATACCTGGATTCCCTATTGTTTATTGGGTAAGCGACAAAATGATAGAATCATTTCTAAATCCCAAAATACAAAATCTATTAGCCCCCAAAACAGGTATAACGACAGGTGATAATACAATTTTCTTAAGATATTGGTATGAAGTTGAGAACTCATATATCCATCATAAATGGTTTTATCTAAACAAAGGAGGACAATATAGAAAATGGTATGGAAATAATGAATATATTATTGATTATGAACATGATGGAAAGAGAATCAAAAAATTTCATGGTTCAACAATTCGAAATGAAGAATACTATTTTAAAGAAGGAGTAACATGGTCAAAAATCACATCAGGCAATCTCTCCGCAAGATATTCTCCGGCTTCACATATGTTTGATGCTGTAGGCTTAACTTGCTTTTCTCAACTTGAGTTCAACTTATAAATGCAACTTTTTGGGTGCGGATAATAAGCAATAAA
>ENA-ORTM01002779-ORTM01002779.1-human-gut-metagenome-genome-assembly--contig:-NODE-2779-length-13329-cov-7.595299_pt1 | contig 13329 bp, 23 predicted proteins | sample MGYA00241909_ERZ509182 | MGnify/ENA primary metagenome ERZ509182 (study PRJEB26280, sample SAMEA2338855) | human gut metagenome | biome: human gut; feature: human-associated habitat; material: faeces...
GCCAAAGTAAGCAGTTTCTTCATAGGGAATTACCTCCTAATTCAATCGCAAAACTTTGCTTGTGAAAGTTTGTCATGGTTAGAATATCACTATCTGCACTGTAAGTCAACAGCAAAATAGTTACCATTATCAGATTACTCTTTGGACGCCATAAAGTTTGCAAAGATAGCGCCGGAAATATTATGCCATACGCTGAATACAGCGCCAGGGATAGTAGCCAGCGGATACTGTGCAAAATGGGTGGCCGCCAGAGAGGTTGCAAGACCAGAGTTCTGCATACCGACTTCGATGGCAACTGCCTTGCATTTACTCATGTCAAGCTTCAGAGCCTTGCCCACAGCGAAGCCCAGCGCATAACCGAGACAGTTGTGAAAAACAACTACCAGCATGATAAGAAAACCACATGTCATGATTTTGGAAGAGTTGGCAGATACAACAGCGGCTACGATGGCCACGATGGCAGTGACGGAAACAAGGGGCAGAACCTTTGTAACCTTCTCGGTAAAGCTGGAGAACAGCTTATTGATGATGCAGCCCAGTACGATGGGAACAATCACAACCTTTACGATGGATAAGAACATGCTCAGAAGATCTACATCTACCGTCTGTCCAGCATACAGTTTAGTTAGAAGCGGAGTCAGGAACGGTGCAAGAATGGTGGAGACGCCGGTCATGCCAACAGACAGGGCCACATCGCCTTTTGCAAGATAAGTCATAACATTGGAGGAAGTACCACCGGGGCATGTGCCCACCAGAATAACGCCTACGGCCAGCTCTGGCGGAAGTTGGAAAAGCTTTGTCAGAACAAAGGCAAGCAGCGGCATGATGGTGAACTGTGCAACAGCGCCGATAATGATATCCTTGGGACGGCTGAATACAACCTTAAAGTCGCTGGCTTTCAGGGTAAGCCCCATACCGAACATTACGATGCCCAGAAGTGTGTTTACGTAGCTTGTCTTAATGAAACTTACAGACTGTGGCACGAACAGGGCAAGTGCAGCCACGGCTAGGACAAGGATTGCCATGTACTTTCCTACAAAATCACTTATTTTCTCCAAAACTCTCATTTGTTTTTCCTCCTCATTTTGAAGTGATGAATCTTTCAGCCAATGCGCTGTTCCCTCAGAATACAAAAAAACCTTCATCTCTAAAATTAGAGACAAAGGTTTCAACTCTGCGGTACCACTCTATTTGCCGTCCGAAAACGGCCGCTCAATTATCATCCGTCAATGATAAACATGATAACGTATGTTACACGTTCCGGCTTACGCAAGCGTAGGACGCACTCTTCACCCGGACTGTTCTAAGGGGATTTTCACGGAAGTTCCGTTGCCGTGTCCCATCAACCCACGACTCTCTGTAAGCTTTCCTCTCGCTACTTTTCCTTATCAACACATTTGACTGTTTGATTTTTTGCTATCATACCACTCTGCTTTCCGAATGTCAATAGCTTTTTATTATCGAAAGAAAAAGAGGAACAAAGTCCACCCAAGAGCCAAAGTGAATGTTCAAAAATTTCAAGTATAATAATTGCGTTCACAAAAGGTTCTGATTATTGAAGCAAATTTACAAATCTTCCAACTGCTCTTTATAATGGACGACAGTAGATTAAACGAGAAGATATTCTGCAAAAACGGAATCCCTTGTGATGGGGGGGTGAGGGATAGCACATGATATAAAATGATACGGATTGATTTAAGGGAATACCGTTCATGCCAATAGAGAAAGAAATGAGACTTTAATGAGTTGGCATAATGGCAGCTTGTACTTTTCAGTTTTAGATATGAAAACAATATATTGGCTTTTAGAACAGCAGACCATGCTTGGCCTGCTGTTTTTTTATGCTTATATATCGGAATTTTATGCTGGACCCCGTGGATGAATGTTATTTTTGTCTGAAATGACACGATTTTAGAGGATTTTCGGATATGGAAATAATACCGAAAATGGGAGGGGGATAAGAGGAAAAAATGGCTTTGGAATGCGGTTTTATGAGAATGAGAGGGGAGAGGAGTGAAGGGGGTGAAGGGTAAAATTTTAAGATTTGATTTGAACTTTTTAGCGTTTTTTTGCGATATTCGGGGAAAACGGAGTGTTTTCAACGGTTTTTGAGGCATTTTGAAAGGATTTTAGCGTGATTAATGTGAATTTTGAGAGGAGTGGAAATGGGGAAAATGGCTTAGATCAAGGGTTTTGCCGAAGCGAGTCCCGAATAAAAATGAGGGAAATAGTGGAAATTTATGGAAAATAATCTGGGGTGTGGGAGAGAGGTACTTAATGGTTTTTGCATGATTTTTTATGCCTAAAAAATGTAAATATGCCCCCCTAAAAACGCCCATAAATGGCTTTACTAAGCCAAAAGCCGCATAACGGTAATTTTGCGGCTTTTTTGCTTGTATCTGATGATGAATAAAATATTATCTAGTATTTAAAACTATGTTTCATAATTATGCGCAGAGAGCGAAACTTTATTTTTGCAAAGCGTGCTTTGCATTTTGCTATTTTATGACTAATGGTCATTTATAACTAATAGTCTTTTTTTCGCTGTCACCCCCCAATAGCATATATTTGCGCATTTGTCAATACCAATATCACCGCATTTTGCGGTAAAAATAATAGACACATGATTACCAATGTGTCTATTATCTCCGCATATTCTCCGCGCTATAATGTATTATTTTATTCTCTATCTTCCTCCGCGCTGCCGTCCGTCTCCGTCTCCGTCTCTCCGTCTCCGTCGCGATCACTCACAGCGGCCAATATATCGGCGTGGCCGTCTCGCTGCGCCTGGGCGGCTATTGCGTCCATGATGTAGCGCGCCATGCTTTTTCCTGCCAATATAGATAATTGTTGTATTTTAGCTTTTGTGCCTTTGGGATATCTGATAGAAATATTATCTAGTTTTTCTCGATTATATTTGTTTGTAGCACGTTTTTGCGCGTCTGTTTGAGCCATATTATCACCATATATTATTGTTTCATTTTGTGCATATTGTTTAATTTATTATAATGCGTGCATTATATGTTTGTGCATAATGTGTATTGTATAATGCGGGCATTATATGCTATTCTTTAACCACCGGAACGGCCACACGGCCCACCGGATACCCACACAGAAAGGAGGGCTTACAGCTTGGGCGGTACATACACCGCCGACGCATTCCGCGCGTTTACCCCTGTTAATGGCATTCAATACTTTGTATCCGACACAGAGTATCAAGAGTACATAACAGACAACGACACGGAACACGCCGACGGGGCACAATAGGGAACAGGCCCCAAACCAACAACACCGGGGCGGGGCCGCCCTACTGGGTATTGTACCACAATGAACGCTTAGAGACAATGTACAGCGTTTTCACAATGTATCTTGGGATAATTGGCTAATTGATCGCGAATGTTGTGAATTGGGTGTGAATGCGTTGACAAGTAAATACATGTCAAGTAAAATGCTAATTGTCAACAGACAAGTAATTACTTGACAAGAGGTCATTTACAGTACAATTTACAACGGCGGCCATTTTAGCCGCTAGGAACACATTTGGAGCCGTCCGCCCGCTTTCGTACTGTTGCCAAGTCTGTTTTGAAAAGCCCAGGGCGGCGGCGCATTCTGTTTGCGTTAATCCTGCTTTCAAGCGGTAGCGCTTGAGGTTTTCGGAAAATATGATTTTATCATCTGTTTTATCAATCATGCATCCGCCCCCATTCATGTTGAATTTTCACAATGCATTGTACCTTGACTGTTTGAATTGATTGCGAATGTTGCGCGTATACGCTGAATGCGTTGACAACAACAAACATTGTTGCTATTCTTGAGATACAACAACAAAGATTGTTGCGGCGCATTCATCAAGACTAAACCGCAAAGCGTGAGCCAATCTATAAGCCGTTTCAAATTTGGGGACAATTCGCCCTTGCTCATAGGCTTGATATTGTGTTTCACTCATACCCGAAGCTTGAGCCGCTTGTTTTTGTGTCAATCCATTGGCTTTGCGTTTATCCCTTAAATATTCAGCAAACGTCAACTTGCATCCGCCCCCATTCATGGGGATATCATAACACATTTTTGAATTTTTGAAAAGGAGTTACTACCATGACGAACAAAAACAACACCACATCCAAAGCCACCGAAACCAAGGCCGCCGAAACTGTTTACACTATCGCCGCCCGCGCCGCGTCCGCTTTTGGCCGTTCCGTTACTTCCAAGGCATTGGCCGCCGCCGGGATGGATACCAAAGAAGCCCGCGCAGCTTTCGCCGCTTACAAAGACAACGCAACTGCTTTAATTACTGCTTTGGCAAATACTCGCGCCGAAGTCAGCAACAATGGCCAACCCTCCGAGACCACAGCAAAGGCACTCATCAGCGCGGCAAGCCGTTTCATGGGTTATTTTGCCGCCGATAAGGCCGCCCGCGCCGCCGCCTTGTTTGAGGGAAAGAAAGAAAGCAATATTGCGGTTGCAACACGCATTTCTGCCGCCTTGGGCGCTATCGCTGTAAACGGTACTGCAAAAACGGTTGACGGCTTGCGCCGTGGCACAATCAACGCCGGCAAAGACGGCAACGCAAGCACAACCGCACGCGCAGCGCTTGAACAATGGGCATTGGATTGTCTGGACAATGTAGCTTCCCTTAACGCTGATGCTATGATAGAGGACAAAAAAGCCAAGGCAGAAGCCCGCGCGGAAAAGCTTGCAGCAGAAAAAGAAGCCATTGCGCAAGCCGCAGAAGATATGAAGAAAAAGACGGGCAAAGCAGCCTAACACGCAACCGCCCTACATTGGGCGGCATGGGAAACAGTTTGCAAGCGTCCCCGCCGCGTTTCCCGGTAACTTTGCACCATGCAAAGGCGAATTGCAAAGCACCTTGAAAAGTGAACAATTGTCTTTATGTGCGCGCTTGATTGAATTCATGTGCAGTTGTGGGCATGGGATAACCATAGCTGTAAGAGCCGCGCGGCCGTGACGGAGCATTAAAGGCAATAGAGCATACATATTTATGAACATAAGCCACACACGAAAAAACCGTAGTGAAAAAGGGCTTATTAAAGTGCGCAAATTTTGCCCAGGGTTGAAAAATCCCAGGGTGAATATATAAAGGGCATACAGAACAAAAACAATTTTGCAAAGCAGATTTCACGCAAAAATTATCTTGTTTTGACTTTGCCCACGGCACACAAGTGCATAGAACAGATGAAAGTGAATAGGTACAGCTATACATATAGCAAAGGTGGAATCATGCCAACATTGTACCATACCATACGCAAGTAGTTTATTAAAGTGCGTCTTGTGTGTCGCAAGGAAAGCCAAAACGAAATTAAAGCTAAACCAAAACTATAAAGAAAGACGGTGAAACTATGTCTAAAGTAAAATACAAAGCACCCACGCAAGCAACATCAAAATTTGTTTGGAATGGGTTTCAAATTCTGCCTGGGTATATTTATGGGCGTGATGCCTTGGGCCTATATGTTATTGAAAACGCATATAAAAATGATATCGAAACCCATTCAAAAAGTTTTAAAATGTATCGGCGTATGCCGGGGAAAGATAACGCAAGATATAACAATTGGGTATATGTTGCCGCAAATACGAATTCAGATAAAACGCTAGCGCAGATCGTGCGTATTGCGTCAAAAGGTGATATCTACCTGAAAGACTATATGCGTAATGATGCTTTCTATGCGATGAAACCACGATATTACAAGACAGTCAACGGGAAAATTGCGCATTTTTACGGCACAAAAGAATTGCCGCAAACGTCGCATTCTGAATGTTTGACAACGCATAGATGCAAGGTGTCAAAAGGATATAACACAAGCAATATGCATTGTAAAAGTCCGGAGTATCTTTTGCATAGCTACAAATTGTATGGTACAAAAAGTATTTATGAAAATCACTCTGGGCTTGAAAAATGGGAAATGGATTATTTAGATGGGGCAATTATTTAATGTTGCAATTGACCTCATTGCATGAAATGAATATAATATATATAGAAACATAGACTGTCACAAGCTCACGCATTGATTGTTTTAGTGTTTTAGAAATCGTCACTACGTACTAAAAGTGTAAAAAAGAGGCGAATAATATGATTTATCCATTTATGACACTTTCAGATAACACAGAAATCACATTTGGAAAGCCAATTGAAAATGACACGGGAGAACATGTAGATGTATTTATTGAGACACCAGTGAGCACGGGGTTCAAGAATGCATATTGCCGTTTGCCTGAATATGCGTGGAGAAATGTTGATGGATATAGTGACGCTGAAATTCAGTATTTTCAGGAACTCCTTGAAAGTACGGCACATTTGATCATTCGGTTCTCGAAGCAAGGAGGAATGGGCTGTGCCGCAAATATTTAGAGTTGGGGCATATCTTGTGTATTTTTGGTCAAATGAAAATTATCCATTAGAACCAGTACACGTTCATATCACACAGGGGACTCCCTCCGGAAATGCAACAAAAGTTTGGATTACACGACAAGGAAAATGTTTGCTAGCCCATAATAATTCTAAAATTCCGGAACGAATGCTTTCCGATATCATGGATGTCATCGAAGCCAGATCGTTTGAAATCGTTAGAAAGTGGCAAGATCATCACGGAGAAATAAGATTTTATTGTTGATTATGATAGGCAACAACATGAAACCTTATCATGAAATTAATTGAATATAACGAAGAACGCTCTGCTTTGCAGGGCGTTTTTTGGTGGAGCGCATGAAAAATATTTTGGATGATGCCTGGAAAATCCACAGTGCTTGTTGACATTTCGTAAGCGAGTGCATATAATATATGTACACGATAATGTACATGTTTTGTGACAAAGAGGTGTTTATAATGCTTAATACAAATATTACGCAATTCAGGAAAAATGTTTTTGCTATGCTTGAGAATACAATTAAATACAATGAACCAATAAATATTTCTACAAAATCCGGCAATGCTATCTTGCTAAGTGAAGAAGAGTATAATGGTATTATGGCAACGCTTGAATTGTCGTCAAACGCAGAGTTGAAAAAAACGCTGATCGATGGAATGAACACGCCTTTGTCTGAGTGTATTTCTGAAGACGAGGTGGTTTGGTGAGTTATAAAATTGTATATTCCAAAGATGCAGTAAAGGATATTCAAAAGCTTCAAAGAGCGAATCTTGCAACCAAAGCAAAAGCTTTGATTGAGGTAATCAGAAATAATCCTTATCAGACCCCACCGTCATATGAAAAATTGGTTGGTGATTTGTTTGGAATGTACTCAAGACGAATTAACAGACAGCATAGGATAGTGTACCAAGTTTTTGAAGATGAAAAGATAGTAAAAATCATCAGAATGTGGACGCATTACGAAAAGTAAGTGATAGTGAAATTAATTGAATATAACGAAGAACGCTCTGCTTTGCAGGGGTTTTTGCGCAGCGCATGAAAAATATTTTGGATAATGCTTGATTTGTAACGCTGTTTGCGTTACACTTGTGTCGAGAGGTGAATGATATGGAAAAGTCAGTTACAATGAATCTGAGGGTAAATCCACAGGTAAAACAGCAGGCTGAAAACGTTTTAAAACAACTAGGTATTCCTATGGCAACTGCAGTAGACGCGTATCTGAGACAAATTTCTCTTACTGGCGGGATTCCGTTCCCAATTACACTTCCAAAGGCACCAGCAGAGATCAATGCAGATAATATGACAAATTCGGAACTTCGCGCGGCAATAACAGCAGGCTATGAAGAAATGGAGCAAGGAAAAGTGCAAAATGCTTCTGCGGCGTTTGCAGCTTTTCATAAAACCCACAAATGAAGCAGTATAATGTAGAAATCACCAGCCTCGCACTGGATGATATGAATTCAATCTATGATTATATAGCAAAAGCTTTCCAAGAACCAGAAACAGCAATGCTGCAATACGATCGGATTGCAGAGAAAATTCGATCCCTTGAGACCTTACCGGATCGTTGCAAACAAATTGTCTTAGCCCCACAATTACACGTTGTCAGGCAGCTGATAGTCGACAATTACTCTATAATATATACAATAGAAAACAGCTCTGTGATAGTGCTGCGTGTGCTATATAGTTCATCTGATATTGCATCACGCCTACAATTTGATTAACGCAATGAACGCTCTGCATTAAGGTAGGGCGTTTTTTTTGATCCAAGGCGACGAAATGGAGCCATCAAGAGTTGTGCGCCAATGCTTGTTTTATACTGTGCTATATAATAAAAACGTAAAATCCGTTTTTAATATTTGATTTTCGCTGTTTTTGCCCGATATTTGAGGATTTCAAATGCATTTTTGTGGCTGAAATGATTTGCTAAGTATAATCCATCGTAGGCTTCAATTGTAGCTACTGAATGTAGCTCGGAAAACTTTGTGAGAATGACCAATTGTAACCCCTCTCGCCATGGGGTATAATATCAAGCACAGGAGAGTGAAGCAAATGAAAAACGAAGAATTGATTTTGCAGATGTTGGGTGAATTAAAGGCCGGCCAGGAAAAGCTGGAGACGGAAGTTCGTCGCACCCGCATGCTTGTGGAGATGCAAGACCACAAAATCGGCCTTATTGCTGAGCAGTATACTGATATTGCGGAAAAACTGGACAAGGCAAATGACCGCGCCGCGCAGATCGACGACATGCGTGACAGGCTGCGCACGCTGGAAACCGTTGTGATGAACCACACAGCCGTACTCAAAGATCTTCGCAAAGCTGAATAAGCAAGGGAGGCGGATTTTAATGGAACAAGAAAAAATCCTTGGTTTGATTCTTGAAAAGCTAGAATCTATTGATAATCGTGTTGGCGGCTTGGAAGCCGGGCAAAAGTCACTAGAAAGCCGTATGGGCGGCTTGGAAAATCGTATGGGCGGCATGGAAAAACGCATGTCAGCCTTGGAAAATCGTGTTGAAGCTATGGCGGAAGATGTGGCAATTACTCGTAGTGCGACGAATACGCTGTTGAAATGGGCAGAACGAACTGATTCAATTGTAAATGTAGGTTTGTACGAATAGAGGCGGTTGTATGTCCAAAAATGATTTTGGGTTTTATGGCTCAGGTCTTGACGGTTATGTACACTATAAGCAGAGTGTTGATAGAATCAACCAATCTGCTCCGATGAGAAAATACGAAGTGAAGTCACAAAAAAAATACGAGGAAAAGCAATTGGGATCGCCTGTTGTCTCATTATTCAGAGTGGTTTCCTCTATAATGATTGGTTTGGCTATAATTTTTGTGATTTTGCTTTTGAAATGATAAATATTTGATACTTTGATTTCGCATAAAGCGCTCTATCTAACAAGATAGGGCGCTCTTTTTATACCCAAAATCAGAATAAAGGAGCATAAAAGAAAATGAAACGCAAGAGATTTATAAAGGACTGCGTTATTGTGGGAGCTGTTATGCTCCTGTATCTCTGTGTGCCGCAAATGCTTGCAGCTTTGCTGTAAGTATTAAAAATACATAATAAATACATATTTTAAAGGAGAATTACCATGAACAAGCAGAACAAAGCCCGAGTAGAAACCATCATGATGAACGCCCACACCGAGGGGAACGGTATCAAGACTGCATTGATCCCCGTTGACCTGTGTGAGCTTAGTCCAATTTACCAGCGTGACCAAGGGCGTCATGTCGCTCACATTGCATCGAATTGGGATGATAATAAAGCTGGCCACTTGGAAGCGAGTGAGCGAGGAGATCATTTTAATATTTGGGACGGCGGCAACCGTTTGCGTGCTGCCGTTATGGTTGGTAAGACACATGTGCTTTGCAATATTCGCACAGGTCTTACAGACGAAGATGAAGCGCACCTGTTTGTAACACAGGAAGAAAATGTAACCAAACTAACGCAATACGACAAATTTATTGCGGCGTGTGCCAGCGGTGAAGAACGTGGCAAGGTTGCGTTGCTTCTGCGTGATATCTGCGATGAATATGGTATCAAGATCAAAAAGGCATGTGGAAAGAACAGTGCCGGTGTGTTGACTGCGATAGGCATTGCGCTAGCTATCACCAACAATGAGCCTGATGAACTTCGGTGGATCTTTAGAATTATTCGGGAAGCAAACTGGCACATGGAGTCTGGAGCATATAGCAGAGCGGTTATTATGGCATTGAATTATGTCTATATGGCTCGTTGTGACATTTCTCCGGATGAACTTAGAACAGAAATTGTAAAAATCATTTCGCAAAGTTCCCCGAAGCGGTTTGAATACATGGCAAGAGCATGCTATATCGATCGTAAACCCAGCAATGCAATGGCGAGTGTGATTGAGCATTACATCAACAAGCTGCCTCAATACGGGGAGCGGAAAGTACAGGAGCTGCCCACACGTGGTTTGATCTTTTGACATTATAATGGCAAAAGTATTGACAGGCAAATATCACAATCTTATAATTAGTCAATACAAGGCGGGCTAAAGAAAAAACGCCCCAAAGGAGTTGATATATATGGTTTTAAATCTGGGAACACGTGTTTTTACAATCGTAGGCTGCAAAACGAATCGTGAGCATCTATTGTCGGAAGTAACGGTAACTTATCGAAAAAATGGCTTTTTACGTGGATTTTGGACAGTGCCTGTGAAGCGTGAAAGACACACCGGGAAGATATTCTTCAGGCTCGGAGACGACATTTTTTATCTATCTGAGTTTGTAAGAGTATAGAAAAAGCAGTTCTGAAGGGCATCTGCATAAAAGCCCTATCACAGATTTGAGTATCAACAAAATATTTAATGGAGGGTCAAATATGATCGTTTTAAAAGAAAATCAACGTCTTTATCTTCATTCTTGCAACTATAATATGGCGCGTATGATGTCAGCACTGGCAAATTTGGTGAAAGAGCACGGCGGCAGGGTAAAGCCTACAAGGCAAGCTCTTATCAGTGACCGGAATTGTAAGGACACTGAACCGATCAAGGTCACACATACTTCGTACATTAGTTTTGTATTAAATGATGTGTACTACTACTACCAGGTAGATGATAACCCGTTCTTTCCTTTTTACTATATCAAGACACCAATTAAAAACGGGAAATACTCAATGCATGCAGCTTTGGAAGAGACCAAAAAAGGTTGGCTTATAGATAGCTTTTGGGGACAGCATTGTAGTGAATCCGACATCCAGTGCGCTGCTGAGTTTGTGTTCAATGAATTGAGTAAAGCACGAATGAGTACGGTCATTCGAGACTTTAAACGGACAAAAGTGCCTAATTTGTACGATGATGGTTGGCACTGGGAGAAGATTTATGAACCAGAACGAATCGGAACGATTGATTTTTAAATGTGAATTTTAGGAGGAAACGACTGTGTGTATTCGAATCAATGGGGACATCAATGATGTCGCGGAGATGTATTTAGACAATGAATTGCGCTCTATTAAGAGCTTCCTTGAAGAAGTACTTGATCTTCCAGGGCGTCCGACCATTAATGAATTGCTCGGTGCAGTAAAACATGAGCTGCATGAGGATGAAGAAGTGGAGACAAAAGAAAAAAGCGTTTTCTTTGTCAGCCATCCGACTTATACAGTGGAGTTTTCTACTGAATTTGAAGCGAGAAAATTTATGGAAACAGTAGCTGCCCCGTTTGGTTTCTACAAATTGTTCCGGTTTGATGGCAGGCATATGCACTATATGGGAAAGCATAGCAATGCGGCGTAGAGGAGGCACTAAAAAATGAACCTTAGATACATAGATCTCGACGAGAACCTTTTGACGCGAGGTTCTGACGGTACATATTACAGGCTGCGAATAGGGCAGGACGATTGGATTGACTCGCCGCGCGATTGGAGTCCACTGGGTCATATGCTGTGTTGGAATAGAAGATATAATCTCGGAGACAAACACGATTACAGTGAACCTATTGATTTCTGGCATGATATGGTGCGTGAGCATATTGACAGAAATACGCTTTTCGCTTATGCGCTATCCGGAGATGGGAGCGTTAGGCTTCAGAAAGAGATTGATGAAGATGGCGAAGAAAGCTATGAGCTTTGTTATTGGGGATATATTTCTTTCTTGGGGAATAAGCAAAAAGCGTCATGGTGCATTGATAAGACATATGACACAGGTGACATTGAAGACCTTCGCTCAGGTGGTTGGTACGTTGAGGATGACATCATAGAAGATCTTGGTTTTGAAGATTGTAAGAGGCTTCTCAAGGACAAAGTTTTCTATCTGCCTTTGTATCTCTATGACCATTCGGGAATTACGATGAGCACTGGCAGTTTTTGCGATTCATGGGATTCTGGTCAAGTTGGTTTTATCTATGTTACCAAAGAGGATATTGAAAAAGAGTACGGAGCATTCAATAAAAAGAATCTCGAAACGGCTATGAGCGTGCTTCGGGGAGAAGTAGATATTTATAATCAATATATTCATGGTGATGTGTATTGGTATCGTCTTGAAAAATTTCTGGGAGGCACAGTGGCCGGCGAGGAAGTTAGCCCACAAGAGGCCCTTTATGCAGATATTTTCTGGGAAGAAATCGATAGCTGCGGCGGATTCTATGGTAGTGATGTGACAGAAAATGGCATGACCGAGCACTGGCCAGAAATGGAAGAGGTGGCATGAATGGAATACGAAATTAGAAATTATTCCTCGTACGACGATGATCCGCGATTTGTTGTGCGGTCAGATACTGGCAATATTTCGAATATTTCTGACCGTATGGTAAGGCTTGCAGCGAAAATTACAGAAATCTACGCAGGAGATATTTTCTACGACATTGATACATTAAATCGCGTCGTTGAGAGCGGAAAGAATCATGCATGGCTTCTCTGTCTGCGGGAAGATGGTACATGTCTGCATGATATATCGTTTCACAGAAACGAATTAGATGGAATCGAGTTTGATAATTTCGTTTATGACGGATGTGGAATCGAAGAGTATATCCAGTTTTGGCGGCTATCTTGTATCGATGGTGATGTTGAGCTGAAACGTGTATATTTGACAAAGCAATGGAGGACTCGTGTACAAAATGAACAAATGGATCAGTGTAAATGAAAGGCTTCCGGAAAGAGAGCTTTTAGAACGTATGCACCGATTTCCCAAGATATCGTTACTTATGTGAAAGAGAATGCGTAGGTACGAAAGCTTAAATCAACCAGGCTGTCCTACCGGCCGGACGGGGAGAAAGAGAGAAAAGAAAATGAACGAATGGTTTTGTACAGTATTCCCGAATGACCTTGATGAAATGCCGCAGGATTTTGAAAGCTATGTAGAAGCGAAAGAATACGGCGATGAAATGTTTGGAGAAGGCGATTATACCATTGAAAGCCCGTGTTAATAACACCTGTGCCCTTCCCGGTTTCGTGGACAGTAAAAATGAAGAAAAAACAGAAAGAAACG
>ENA-ORTM01002781-ORTM01002781.1-human-gut-metagenome-genome-assembly--contig:-NODE-2781-length-13323-cov-2.270953_pt1 | contig 13323 bp, 9 predicted proteins | sample MGYA00241909_ERZ509182 | MGnify/ENA primary metagenome ERZ509182 (study PRJEB26280, sample SAMEA2338855) | human gut metagenome | biome: human gut; feature: human-associated habitat; material: faeces...
CGAGGTGAAGAATTTTTCCCTTATTTCGAGAAGTATCTGCAATCACCCTTTTTCTCATTCAAGCCGTTATGGAACAAGAGGTGATATATCGTATTGCATTATCCCGATTAAAAGGAATAAACAAAGCCCTCGCCCAGCACATTCATGAAACGGTCGAAAGCCTCGAAACTTTCTTTGAATTACCGGAATCCCAACTGCAAAAAATTACCGGGATAAAGGGAAAGATTCTTCACGAAGACAACCGGCAAACAGCCTTACAGGAAGCCCGCAAGGAAATGGAATTTATCCGAAAAGGGTGCATCGAACCTCTCTATTTCACAGAGCCGAATTATCCCCAACGGTTACTCGATTGTATCGATGCCCCACCCTTGCTCTATTATCGGGGTAATGCCGATTTAAACTCCTCCAAAATAATCAGTATCGTGGGAACGCGTCGGGCGACCGAATACGGTAAAGATTTCTGTGAAACCCTGATTCGGGATTTATCGGAATATTTTCCTCAACTGGTTATCGTCAGCGGATTGGCGTATGGAATCGACATTTGCGCCCACCGTTGTGCCCTGCGACACGGCTTAAACACGATCGCCGTCCTTGCACATGGATTGGATCACATCTATCCGGCGAACCACCGTTCCACAGCCGTAGAAATGGTATCGCACGGAGGGTTGCTCACCGAATATACCGGCTACCACCGTATGCATCCGGCATTTTTTGTCGCACGCAACCGCATTGTGGCCGGACTCGCCGATGCCGTTGTCATCGTGGAATCGAGGGAAAAAGGCGGGGCACTCATCACTGCCGGTATAGCCGAAAGCTACCACCGTGATGTATTTGCTCTACCGGGAAGCATACAATCCGAATCGTCAGCCGGGTGTAACCACCTGATACGCCGGAATCGGGCAGCCTTAATAACCTCGGCCGACGACCTCGTCGAAGCCATGTGCTGGAACGCCCCACGGAAACAAGCCGTGCAACGCTCGCTTTTTCCGGAGCTCACCGACGAAGAGCAAGTTGTTACGAATTATCTGACACAAAAGGGAGAAGGACAGATAAACCGCATGACCGTCGACCTGAACCTACCTTTGTCACAACTGCTCTCCATACTGGTGGAACTGGAATTTAAAGGTGTAGTAAAAGCCTTACCGGGAGGCATTTATAAATTATAGGCCATAAAACGAAAGTGGAGAAAAGCCGTATATCGACAACAACTTTTCTCCACCCATACATTCTTCGTGCAAATCTTTATAGATAAGGTTGTGTATCGCTATCGCATCCTTGTTGCTCTTCGCAACAGTCGCAATGTCCGTCACAATGTTCTTCTTTCAGTTCCAATTCGAGAGTAGCATGCTCGATACCCAAATCCTGTAAATCGTGCTTCAACCGATGTTTTACCTCGTGCATATGCGTAATATCTTTCACAACGATATGTGCTGTCAATGCCGTTTGAGTCGTACTGATAGCCCAAATATGCAGATGATGTACATTAAGGACATCTGGATCGGACGATAGAACGGTTTCCACTTTCTGTATATCGATTCCTTCGGGCACTCCATCGAGAGCGAGTCGTAAACTCTCTTGTAACAAATGCCATGTGGAATAAAGAATCACAAGCCCCACCACGATACCTATTATCGGGTCAATGACATTCCACCCCGTATATTTGATAACAATCCCCGAAACCAACACTCCAACCGATACCAAAGTATCTGCCGCCATGTGTAAGTAAGCTCCTTTGACATTCAAATCTTTCGACTTGTCGGCAAAGAAAAGATAGGCCGTAAAAGCATTGATAACGATGCCTATCGCTGCTACCCATGCGATCGCACCACCGTCGAGGGGAGTAGGATTACTGAACTTCTCGATACTTTCATACAAAATAACGGCAACGGCAACAAACAGAATGGCAGCATTCAATAGCGAAACCAATACGGTACTTTTCTTATATCCATAGGTATATTGCAAAGAAGGTTTAGCCATCGATAACCGCAAAGCGAACATCGCCAACACAAGGCTCACGACATCGCTCAGGTTATGACCCGCATCGGATAACAAGGCCAACGAATCATAATAAAACCCTGCACCGGCTTCGGCCAACACGAAAACAATATTCAATACGATACCAACGATAAACGACCGATTCAATTTCTGCATATCGGGTGTCGGGTGAACATGATGATGGTGGTGATGTTCCATAACCGCTAATTTAGAAAGGTTTGAATCCCATGATTTCACGAACCTCTCGCAATGTTTTCGATGCGCTTTCGCGAGCTTTCTCGGCTCCCATCTTCACAACCCGAGCCAAATAGGCCTCATCGTTTTGTATCTCCAAAAAACGTTCCCGAATCGGCAAAGTGACTTTAAGAATATCTTCGGCCAGCTGCTTCTTCAAATCGCCGTAACGAATTTCACATGTATTGTATTTCTCTTCGAAATAAGCTACCGTGTCGGGAGTAGAAACGATTTTAAGAAGAGTGAACAGATTTTCCACAGGTTCGGCTTTGGGGGAATTGGGCACTTGCGGACCTTCGTCGGTTACCGCCCGCATAATCTTTTTCCTCAAAGTCTTTTCATCGTCCACCAAATAAACGCAATTGCCTTCCGACTTACCCATTTTGCCCGATCCATCGAGTCCCGGAACTTTTATAGGGTCGCTGCCGAAATTGAAATTCTGAGGTTCGGTAAAATACTCGACACCATAAGTAGAATTAAATCGACGAGCAAAACGGCGTGTCAACTCCAAATGCTGTTCTTGGTCTTTCCCCACCGGCACATAATTAGCATGCTGAATAAGAATATCCACAGCCATTAAAGTAGGATAAGTAAGCAGACCGGCATTCACCCGTTTGTTAGAATTACCTCCTATAATCTCGTGCTCTATATCCTCATCGTTATTGGTCTTTATTCCCAACTGTTTACGAGCCTTATCTTTAAATGAAGCCGTCCGCATCAACTCTCCGATACCTACGTGCATATTCATTAACAAATACATTTCGGAAATTTCAGGTACATCGCTCTGTACGAACAAGGTCGATTTCTCAGGATCAAGACCGGCAGCCAAATATTCGCAAAGGATATTCCGAACATTCTCATGCAGAGTTTTCGGATCGGGATGCGTAGTGAGGGCATGTAAGTCGGCAATAAAAAAATAACTATTGTATTTCGACTCTTCCTGCATTTTGACAAAATTACGCAATGCTCCGTAATAATTTCCCAAATGCAAATTTCCCGTGGAACGGATTCCACTGACAACAATTTCTTTCATATATATAGTTCTAACATTTCAACAGCTCATCAAAATACGCTTGCTTTCGTATTATCTATTGCAAAAATACAAAAATAGCCGCAAAATAGTGCCCGGAATAATGAAAAAGCGCAGCAGTAATTCATTTAAAGACATATCTTCCCCGGCTTGTCGGACAATCGAGGATATAATTGCTCGACGATAGCAGGAGTCCCCGCCACAATAGAAACATTACGATCCTCCCGGAATGAACGAACCGTACCCCCGGCCTCGGTTACAATCAATATACCGGCACAAACGTCCCACAAATGCAAATTGAATTCCCAATATCCGTCCAAAATTCCGGCAGCGACACAACATAAATCAAATGCTGCCGATCCTTGACGACGCACCCCGCGAACCATTGGTAAAATACGGGCCAGATTGTCGAGATTATTATCGGGATTACGATCCTTATCTATGGGAAATCCGGTAGAAACGACAGACTCCTGAGTGTCATTCTTTCCTGAAACATGAATAGAACGCCCGTTCAACATAGCTCCTTTGCCTTTACAAGCCTCGTACAGCTCGTTCAAATACGGAGCATAGACCACCCCTAAAACAGTTTCACCTTTACATTGGAGACCAATAGAGACTGTAAATATAGGCAGACCTTGACTATAATTGGTTGTTCCGTCCAAAGGATCGATCACCCAACAATACTCCGAATCACCCGCATGCATACCACTCTCTTCTCCTAATATAGCATGTTCAGGATAGGTCCTCTTTATTTCGCCTATGATACAACGTTCACTTTCTTTATCTGCGACCGTAACCACATCGTGCATATTGAACTTGGTCTCGATATGCAAGTGATTACCTCTAAAATAAGAAAGTTGTATTTTACCGGCTTCCTTCGCACAGTTTCGGGCAAAAGCAAGCATCTGCTCCATTCTATCCATACCCGTTAAAATTAATCCCGGCTTTCTTCCAGAAGGAAAGAAAGCCGGGTAATCTCTTATCCAATCTCTATTTTAATCCAGATCCTCTACCTCTTCGATAGGAAGCTGACGTCTAAAAATTTCTCGAAACGAAATCAACGTCTCGGTGCGAGATAAACCGATAGGCTGTAATTTCGTATGAATAATTTCAAGTAAATGCCGATTATTACGTGCGAACAATTTGATAAACATATCGTACTGTCCTGTCGTAAAATGGCACTCCACTACCTCGGGAATCTTACGCAACTTTTCCACTACATGGGAAAAATCGCCCGGATTTTTCAAATAAAAGCCCATGTAGGCACACGTTTCAAATCCTATTTTATTTGAATCTATTATGTATTCCGATCCTTTAAGAATCCCCAAATTCGTCAATTTTTGTACCCGTTGATGAATAGCGGCTCCCGACACATTGCATTCCCTTGCAACTTCGAGAAATGGTATCCGAGCGTTCGAGGCTACAAGTTTAAGAATTTTGTAATCCAACTCGTCCAATTGATGATGTCCCATGGTTCGTTTACGATTTTTTACAACTGTTTTATTATTTATTTTGCAAAGATAGTAATAAATTTACACTATTCATCTAATGAACATGTTAATTTTGTACGAATTTACTCTAATAATTATTTTTCAGCAACATCTTCAAATAAAAGAAATTACAATTTGTAAGCATACGCCAAGACTCTTATAAATTACACTCTATATATATCGAGCAAAAGCACAGGTGGTTCGATAAAAAACTTACTCATCTTTTTCTCTACTTACCCTTTGCTCATACTTGCAGAACATAGGAGGATACGATCCGAATAAAAAATGGACAGATTCATTTTATCCTACTCTTATCTTTTTGTATATTTGTACTATGAAGGTTCGGCATAGCCAAGCCGGAAATACGATTTTCGTTTGCCTCTGCTCCCACCTTTCGCTATATTTGTATAAAATTTAATCAAATCGATATATGATACAAATTTCACAAGTTTACGCAAACGATAGCAACTCTTTAAAATTCATAGAACGTATTTATACAGAATCTTTTCCCCTAGACGAAAGGAGAGATTTTTCCGAGGTGATACGGCTGCTCGAAGAAAACGACAATTTTTTCATCGTTCTTCTATCTGATGAAAACAAAGCAGTCGGATTTATCTCTTATTGGGAATGGAATGACTTTTCCTATGTCGAACACTTCGCCGTAGACAGCAGTTGCAGAGGATCGGGCTATGGAGCGACTGCCATGACCGAATTGCTAAAACGCATTAACAATCCGGCAGTTCTCGAAGTAGAAAAACCATTAGACAATATCAGTCAACGGAGAATACGCTTTTACGAACGACTAGGTTTCATTTTATGTACACGTTCATATACCCAACCGCCATATTCTCCTGAAAAACAACCGTTAGAACTATACCTTATGTCTTTTGGAAAGATAGATCTAAATCAAGTTTTCGATACTGTCGCATCTCGAATCCATCAAAAGGTTTACGGTGTCGAATAACATATTCCCCAATCTGAAAAAAGTTTGATATGTAAAATGTTAAAAATGAAATTTAATATATTAAAATCCAACGAAAAGATGGTTTCTTAACAACATTATATTATTTTTGTACAAAAATATGCCGTGAGGCAAAACGTTTTATTATGAAAAATCATTCTTTTCTGAAATATTGCACGAGTATACTGCAAATACTTATTGCAGTACCATGTACTACTGAACACAAAGAGAAGAAAATTGTCACGGAAACTATACAACCTCAGAAATATTTTGCTGAAAAAATTGCAGGAGACCGGTTCAATATTAACTGTATCGTTCCTCCCGGCAGTAACCCCGAGGCCTACGATCCCTCTCCGTCTCATCTGGTTCATTTGGGCAAAAGTATCGCCTATTTCAAAATCGGGCACATAGGCTTCGAACTTGCTTGGATGGATAAATTGGAACAGAACAATCCGAATATGAAAATATTCGATACTTCCGAAGGTATCGATATACTTTCAGGTACGCACGAGCACAACGATGCCGATGTACACCACCATCATTTCGATGCCGATCCGCACACATGGAGTTCACCCAAGAATGTGCGCATCATCGCCCGAAACATGTACGAAGCGTTTGTTAGTATCGATCCCGACGGAGAAAAAGTATTTCGCAAGAACTACGAAGAACTGCTCGACGAAATAAATCAAGTAGATTCCGTCATGACCGAACGGCTCTCACCGGTCAGCGGAACTATGTTCGCCATATATCATCCGTCTCTCAGCTATTTGGCCAAAGACTACAACCTGCACCAGCTCAGTTTGGAATACAACGGAAAAGAACCGTCTGCTTTTTATTTGAAAAAAGCCATAGACATAGCACGCGAAAACAACGTGAAAGTTATATTTATCCAACAAGAATTCGATGCCAAACAAGCCGAATCATTCGCATCTGAAATAAATGCGAAGGTAGTTCCTATTAACCCGCTTAGCTATAATTGGAGCGAAGAACTTTTACATATAACCGATGCCATTGCTGGAAAATAAAATAATAGCCATAGAAAACGTATGGCTCTCTTATACAGACAAGAATATCCTCGAAGATATAAATCTGGATATTTATCAAGGCGATTTTCTTTTGATTACCGGCCCTAACGGCGGGGGAAAAACGTCATTGCTGCGTACGATTCTCAGATTACAGAGTCCGACTAAGGGACAAATAACCTTTTTCAGACAAGGAGAGCCCGTATCTTCATTAGATATGGGTTACCTGCCTCAAAAAAACAGCATAGACAGCCGATTTCCCATTACCGTAGAAGAAGTAGTAGCTTCGGGCCTTATGGGTAACACCCAAAAGGGAAATACAAAATTTGACTCTAAAAAAGAAATAGACGAAATGCTCGACCTCATGGGTATAACCGCTTTGCGCAATAAACCCATCGGGGTGTTATCGGGAGGACAACTCCAACGATCTTTGTTCGGGAGAGCTCTTATTTCTAAGCCGGAAATGTTAATATTGGACGAACCGGCATCTTATATAGATCGTCAATTCGGGAACCGTATGTTCGAGATTCTACGGGATTTATCGAGTAACGGAACAACCATCATGATGGTATCCCATGAAATAGAACCATTCATAACATTGTCCAATCGCAATCTATATATTAACCACATTTTGGGAGACCGCTAAACCCACACAGCCATCGGTAACCTACCGCTATCTCCAACCGGTATACCGCAAAAAATTGCAATGTGGCACAAATCTCCTATTATAGAATAATGAAGGGATTTTAAGGATTCCATTAAAAAGTTTTCCACCAAGCAAGACGATCAACTATCAAACAAAAAAAGACACTCAAACTCTCACAAACAGACCATCTCATTCCATCATTCTTTTCAAAAAAGCAAAAAAAGAACATAATTTTCAAATATTTGTAGCAAATTACTATATTTGCAGCAAATATACAAACAAGAAAGAGCCTAATGAATATCTAAACCAACAGGTGAGGCAGACTCTTTTTTTTAATTTTTATTTAATATCTTTTATAACCTGTCTTAGAAGAAATATTCAAAAAGAATGAAAAAGTATTTACTTTTAGCAATCAGTGTTTTACTTTGGGGTATAAACACAGTATCGGCCACGACCAGCGGTTCAACAGCCTACGGTTGGGTACCACTTAGCTCCGGAGAAGGAGAGTTTAGTTCAAAATTGGTCAAATTCAAGACCTCCGACCCTACCAATGTCAGCGAAGAGTTTGAAATCGACCGTTTCATCAGGGCGGCAGTCTGCATTGACGGCACCTACTATATGATAGCAGCCGATGACGGATTGGTATGCTACTCATTGTTGAAAATGGACATCTCCACCAAAAATGTCTCTACGATCGCAGACTACTCCATGTCCGACCGTGCAAGCGCACTTATGGTCATGGATATGACCTATGATGCCACCACCCAAAACATCTATGCGCTGGCTTTCGACATTACCGCTGCCGAAGAAGGTGAAGATGGAGAAATAGACATTCCATTCGGATTGTTCACCCTCGATAAAGCCACCGGTGAGGCTACACTAATCGGTTATCAGGACTATGAAATGCTTTATACATTAGCCGCCAGTCCAGAAGGGCAACTCGTGGCTTTAAGCAGTGGTGGCACATTGTGGAATCTATCAAAACTTTCCGGAGAACTTGCAGAAGAAACGGGGTATGCCGAACAACTGCCTACCGCCTTGCAATCGATGACTTTCGACAAAGACGGATTACTATGGTGGGCCGGATTTAATGAAATACAAACAAATGGTCTTACCTCTCCCAATGGATTCCTTGCAAACTTCACATCTTATGAAGAAGAATATTTCTATGGCTACAATTTCGTTGGGAAATTAGGTAACAATTTAGAAGTCGTAGGGCTATACATCGACCCCCAAAATATCGCAAACGGGGCTCCGTCCGCAGTAACCTCATTCTCGGCAATACCCGGCGAGGCAGGTGCGACAACATGCCTCTTACAATGGACAAACCCCTCTCAAACATTCGGAGGCAGCACTCTGCCCGATGGATTCAGCGTGAATATCTATCGTAATGATAACCTTATCAAAACATTCACCAATTGTACCAATAATGAGACAATGACCTATCAAGATTCTGGAATGGAAGCGGGTACTTACGTTTATAAAGCCGTTGTATCGAACAACGAGGGTGAAGGTCCGGCCGCATATACCGACAGCCATTTTGTGGGAGCCGACATTCCGGGAGCGGTAAACGAGGCGAAAGCCGAGAAATCGGGCAATGGTTATGAAATCAATGTCAGTTGGACGAAACCGGCCGTTGGAGCGAACGGAGGTTGGTTCGACAGAGAAAACTTGACTTACAAAGTTGTTCGCTACCCAGACTCTGTCACTTTGCACGAAAACTTGAACAACACCTATTTCACAGATAAAACGATTACCGAGCTCCATGGATATTACTATAAAATTACGGCTGTAACATCGGCCGGAGAAGGCATACCCACCAATACAAACGCCGTAGTATCCGGCCCGGCAATCGATACTCTACCCTATAACGGAGATTTCAGTTCGACCAACGGCTTGAACTTATGGACAACCTCCGACAACGATAAAGACGGATTTACATTCGCTCATCAAATCTATGGAAACGGAACCCACGCTTGGCGTTATTTCCCCTCTCAAATTCTAAATCCATCAACAAAGGCCGATGATTGGATAGCTTCCGTGCCTATCCGGCTGACCTCCGGAAAGCATTATGCCATCGACTATAAAATCAACGGGCAAGGCGAAATCTTTCCTATCAACTACACTGTAACCATCGGCAAAAGCACGGAACCGTCCAGCCAAACCGTCATATTGGAAGAATACTCAAACGCAGCGGTTCAAGGTGTTACAGAAAAGAGCTTGATTTTCTCGGTTCAAGAAACAGGCGATTATTACATAGCTTTCCATGTTTGTAATGCGGTAATGTTTGAGCTTCACGGATTCAGTGTATTGGAAAAACCGCTTGTCGACCTTATGGCAGTTTCCGTTTCGGGAACCGAGACCCCTCAAATCGGCTCAGAATCCATTTACAGTGTAGTTGTTCGAAACAACGGTGTCGAAACGGCCGATAATTTCAAAGTTGCACTGATCGACAAAGAAGGAAAAGAATTGGCTGCCGCTATACAAACCGATCCCCTCGAAGCATTGCAAAAATCTGTTTGCCAAATAGTTTGGACACCCCAAAATGCTATATCGACCGATCTATCCGCAAAAGTCTCGATCGAAAATGATGCAAACCCTGAAAATGACCAAACCGAGCCTATCCACGTATTGGTTCTAGGCAGTGGCAGCTGGATAGACATCACCGATGGGAAATCGGTATCGCCAAGCTATCCGTTCAACGTGAGAAAAACCCACGGTACCGCACAAACCATCTACACCCAACAAGAAATAGGAGGCAAAGCCGGCTCTATTTCGGCAATCAAATACTATCCTTCGGTATTTGGAACAAACGAAGTGGAAGGTTTCCATAGTAAAATCTATATGGCTAACACCGAAAAGGCTACATTCGACGGCATAGATCCTATTGCGTTATCAGAATTCAAACTTGTATTTGATGGAGAACTGAAAGTAGACAACGGTGATAAAGAATTGCCTATTATGCTCGATACAGAATTTGACTATACCGGTGGAAATATATGTATAATGACTGTTTCCGAGACCCAAGCACCGTCCTACTTCCTCAGTTGGTATGGAAGAAAAGGAGAAGGAAGACAACTCGCTTACAGTGACGACATGACAGCCTTTGATTTCTCACAAGCACTAAAAAATGATGCCTATTTACCCAATATCTCATTACACTCCTCTGTATCGTCTGGTGTAGAATCGGTAAAAAAAGAAAATGAAATGGCTATCTACCCCAGTCCTGCTCACACGACGATTACTATCGAATCGGCCGAGCCTCTCGGTACAATAAGCATCTATGACGTCAGTGGCGCACTCGTTATGCAAACCGAATCATTCTGCGACCAAAACGTAGCGACAGTCGATGTATCACAATTGGCCAATGGCTACTATATCGTAAAAATAGCCCAAGAAACACGCATGATTATCAAACAATAATCATTGCGATATACTTCAATAAACCCGTCTAACCGATTCTTCACACTCGGTTAGACGGGTTTATTATTACAAATCTGTATTCTCTTTTCAAGCATTTAAGAGGATCAGTAAAAAATCCGTGGGGATAGACCTGAATTTTATCAAATGAGACAAATACTTACAAAGAAATATAGGAGAAGTGCTCGCATGGCAAGGGATTAACTCTACAAACAAAATACCATGTCATCTTTCGCCGAAAAGATCGGGATACGTTTATCGATAAAAAAGCATCGCTAAAATGCACGTTTACTTCCACGGATTTTCTAATAAACCATATGTAAAGTAATAGGACGGCCGTCAGCGAAATAAAAAAAGCAGGGGAGCGACCACAAAATCGCTCCCCTGCTTAAAGTATTCTTCTTCTCTCTTATTAATTAGAAAAATCAGTTACATTCTTACGATTGGCAAAAACACGATCGAATTCCTCTTTGGATCCGACAATGAGTTTGTCAAACTCACGTTGCCCCGTACCGGCAGGAATCAAGTGTCCGCAGATAACGTTTTCTTTCATACCTTCCAACGTATCTACCTTACCATTGATAGCAGCCTCGTTGAGCACTTTTGTCGTCTCTTGGAAAGAAGCGGCCGACATAAAGCTCGATGTTTGCAGGGCTGCACGGGTAATACCTTGCAGAATCTGTTCGGAAGTAGCAGGAATTGCATCGCGCACCTGTATCAACTTCAAGTCTTTCCGTTTCAAAGCCGAATTTTCATCGCGCAATTTACGCGCCGTAACGATCTGTCCGGCTTTCAACGTTTGAGAATCGCCCGGATCGGTAACGACTTTTTTACCCCAAATACGGTCATTTTCGTCCATGAAGTCTCGCTTGTCGACAATCTGTTGTTCCAAGAATCGAGTATCGCCCGGATCGAGAATTTGAACCTTACGCATCATTTGACGAACAATCACCTCGAAGTGCTTATCGTTAATCTTCACACCCTGCATACGGTACACATCTTGAACTTCGTTCACGATATATTCCTGTACAGCCGTAGGACCTTTGATGGCCAAGATATCGGAAGGAGTAACGGCTCCATCGGAAAGCGGAGTTCCGGCACGCACGTAATCGTTCTCTTGTACCAATATTTGTTTGGAAAGAGGAACCAAATATTTCTTCGTCTCACCCGTCTTGGAAACCACAGAGATTTCACGATTACCACGTTTCACTTTCCCGAAGATCACCTCACCGTCGATTTCAGAAACGACAGCCGGATTAGACGGGTTACGTGCTTCGAACAACTCGGTTACACGAGGAAGACCACCGGTAATGTCACCGGCTTTACCGACCGCACGAGGTATCTTAACGAATACATCTCCCGTTTTAATCCTATCGCCGTCTTCAATCATCAAGTGAGCTCCCACAGGCAAAGCATAACTCTTGATTACCTGCCCGGCTTCATCGAGAATTTGTGCCGACGGTACACGGGTACGGTCTTTCGATTCGATAATGATCTTTTCTTTCAAACCAGATTGTTCGTCCGATTCTACACGATAAGTAACACCTTCTTCCACGGCTTCGAAGTTGACTCTACCGCCCACCTCCGAAACAATTACCGCATTGAAGGGGTCCCATTCGCAAATCATATCGCCTTTCTTAACGGTATCGCCGTTATTGAAGAAAAGTTTTGATCCATAGGGAATATTGGCAGTCATGAGCACCATTTTCGTATTCGGGTCGATAATACGCATTTCGGCCAATCGACCTACGACAATCTGTACTCTTGTACCGCTATCGGATACATTTTCTACCGTACGAAGTTCGTCTATCTCCAAAATACCCTCGTAACGAGATGTAACGCTCGATACAGCCGCAATATTCGAAGCGATACCACCGACGTGGAACGTACGCAATGTCAGCTGTGTACCCGGCTCACCGATCGACTGCGCGGCAATTACACCCACAGCCTCGCCTTTTTGAACCATGCGGTTATTAGAAAGGTTACGTCCGTAACATTTAGCACAAACACCTTTCTTCGATTCGCACGTCAGAACCGAACGAATCTCCACCTGTTCGATAGGAGAATCCTCTATCTTCTTGGCAATAACTTCGGTAATTTCTTCACCGGCGTGAACCAATATCTCGTTAGTCAACGGATTCACTACATCGTGAACAGACACACGTCCTAATATTCTTTCACCCAAAGAAGCTACGACCTCCTCGTTATTCTTAATCTCGGTACAAACCAAACCGCGCAATGTACCGCAATCCTCTTCATGGATAATGACATCGTGAGCTACATCGACCAAACGACGGGTCAAATAACCGGCGTCGGCTGTCTTCAATGCCGTATCGGCAAGACCTTTACGTGCACCGTGCGTAGAGATGAAGTATTCCAACACCGAAAGGCCCTCTTTGAAGTTCGCCAAAATAGGGTTCTCGATGATTTGACCACCTTCGGCGCCGGACTTTTGAGGTTTGGCCATAAGACCACGCATACCGGAAAGCTGACGAATCTGCTCCTTAGAACCACGGGCTCCGGAA
>ENA-ORTM01002785-ORTM01002785.1-human-gut-metagenome-genome-assembly--contig:-NODE-2785-length-13294-cov-2.622101_pt1 | contig 13294 bp, 7 predicted proteins | sample MGYA00241909_ERZ509182 | MGnify/ENA primary metagenome ERZ509182 (study PRJEB26280, sample SAMEA2338855) | human gut metagenome | biome: human gut; feature: human-associated habitat; material: faeces...
TATTCTTCGGGAAATGCACACCTCACTATATGAAGAGGTAGGGAGCAAGTACGGGCTGGAACGTGGCGATAGCATTGATGGACGCAATGTTCAGCATTTGCACAAGCGAGACTATATCCGCAAACTTACCAAAAATGCGAAGCAGGCGGAAAAAGCAGTCAAAGGACTTCAGACGATGATACGGAAACTTGAACGGGAAATGCTTGCCGGCAGGAACCGGCTTAAAGAAATAGATAAAGCACTCGCATCCGGCAAGATAACTCTTGACAGGTATGAAACGCAGAAGGCGGATATACAGAAACTCATTGCCGAGTATCAGGAAAAACTTGAAGACAAATCCAATAAACTCCATGCAAAGGAGCATGAATTGGAACAATTGACAAAGGATGCGGCGAAAGCTCGTTCTGTTATACAGCCATTTCGTAACCACAAGGTTGATTTCACGCCACCGCAAATTACAGAGAAAGTACCATTGTTCGGTACGGACAAATGGATTGAGCGTCAGAATCGGTCTATCTCCAAGCAGTTTACCGAAATTGTCCGGAAGATAGAATCCCTATACAGAAATGATGCAGCCCGACAGGTTGAAGCCGCCCAGAATAATGTTCTAGCGGATTACGGTGAACTTTATCAGTTGAGACGGGAGAATAAAACTCTTTCAGACACAAACGAAAATTTGGAGTCAGAACTGAATACATTGCTCAGCCAGTTGGCTATACCTTCAGTTCGCAATATGATTTTTGCAGTAGCTGATGCGCTCATCAGTGGGCAACCGATACCAGTTTCTTCCGGAGGCGGTGGTGGTAATTCCGACTCAGACCTTCGTTGGGATGGTCGCAGGCCGGATGAGAAGGAAGATGAGTATCGGAAGAGGTGCTTGATGTTTGCTGTTGGGATCGTAACAAAACTTAATAGGATGTATTAAGAAGATGATATGTTATTATGGATAATTATTTTATAGGTTACTTTTTTTGAGTTGGTTTTAATTATCTTTGCGCCTAAAGTAATATAATTTACAGAATGGAAGGTATGGATGACATGAATAGAATAAAAGTTGTTCTTGTAGAGAAAAAGAAAACCAGTAAATGGCTTGCAGAGGTTTTACAGAAAAATCCTGCAACTATTTCAAAATGGTGTACTAATACTTCTCAGCCAGATGTTGCTACACTGCGAGAGATAGCACGTGTTCTCGATGTTGACGTGAAGGAACTTCTTAATTCTACGAAATAGTATTTCCACTAGGATATGGTTAAAAAGAAATATAAATCAGAAGAAGATATAGTCGTCAAAGACGAGAAGTCTATTCGAATGTTGGGTGTCCAAAACTTGTATAACTTCTTGTTCGAGGCGTGTAATATATTGAGAGGGCCTGTAAGTCAGGATAATTTTAAAGATTATATTACCCCCATCCTATATTTTAAGCGCATTTCAGATGTTTATGATGAGGAAACGCAGGCGGCGCTTGACGAAAGCGGAGGAGACAAAGAATATGCATCATTGCCGGAACAACATAGATTTGTAATTCCTGATGGTTGTCATTGGATAGATATTAGAGAACGTACTGAAAATCTTGGTGCTGCAATTGTTGGTGCGATGCGAGGTATAGAGTTAGCAAATCCTGATACACTATACGGCGTGTTGTCGATGTTCAGCGCACAGAAGTGGACCGATAAGAAAAACCTTTCTGATGGTAAGATTCGTGATTTGATAGAGCATCTATCCACCCGTAGATTGGGCAACAATGATTACCCAGCAGATTTGATGGGTGATGCATACGAAGTGCTGTTGAAAAAATTTGCAGATGACTCTAAGGCAAAAGCCGGTGAGTTCTATACTCCACGTCCGGTAGTAAACTTATTAATTCGTATTCTTGATCCCAAACCAGGGGAAACAGTATATGATCCTGCCTGTGGTAGCGGAGGTATGCTTATAGAAGCAGTTCATCATATGCACCATGATAACCTATGTTGTGGTAGTATATTCGGTCAAGAAAAAAATGTGGTGAATGCAGCAATCGCCAAAATGAATCTCTTCTTGCATGGTGCCAGTGATTTTAATGTTATGCAGGGAGATACTTTGCGTTCGCCAAAGATTCTGCAAGGAAGTGAAATCGCCAAGTTTGATTGCGTGATAGCTAATCCGCCTTTTTCGCTTGAAAAATGGGGAGCCACCGAATGGTCGTCTGATAAATTTAGTCGTAACATCTGGGGAACACCTAGTGATTCTTGTGGTGATTATGCCTGGATTCAGCATATGGTAAAATCTATGGCGCCGGGGAACAGCCGCATGGCAGTAGTCATGCCGCAAGGTATTTTATTTCGCGGAAATGAAGATGGTCGTATTCGCGAGAAAATGGTCAAGAGTGATTTAATAGAGGCAATCGTAACCTTGGGTGACAAACTCTTCTACGGGACAGGCCTATCACCATGTTTTCTTATTCTGCGTCGTATGAAACCTGCGGAACGTTCTGCGCGAATTCTCATGGTCGATGCCACAAAAATACTGACACAAAAGCGAGCACAGAATATCCTTTCTCCAGAAGATGTTGATCATATCTATCAACTTTATTTGGATTATAAGGACGTGGAAGATTATTCTAAGGTTGTTACCTTAAAAGAGATAGAAGATAAAGAGTTTAATCTGTCCCCCAATCGCTATGTCAACTATCATCGCAAGGCTATTCGTCCATACGAAGAGGTAAAGCGTGAATTTTTGGAAGCGATCGAGGCAGTAAAATTGGCTGAACAAGAATTTACCAGACTAATAGAAAATTGAGTATGGCTGAAGCAAAAAAATATAGAATAAAAGATGAACCTATTTCGCTCGACGAAATGAAACAGTTCCTGTGGGGAGCAGCAACGCGCCTTCGGGGACAGATCGATGCCACAGGGTATAAAGAATATATTTTTCCACTTCTCTTCTTTAAGCGCATCAGTGATGTGTATGATGAACAATATGCAGGGTTTGTGTGTGAAGGAGGCGAAGAGTACGCTGGCATGCAAGCGCAGGAACTTGTTATTCGAATACCAGATGGAGCACATTGGAATGATGTCCGGTCTGTTACCGAAAATGTTGGACAGCGATTAGTAGAAGCATTCATAGCTATTGAACAAGCCAATCCTGGCGTTGAAGTTGATGGTCGTGTTGTAGGGGGGCTCGAGGGGATCTTCGGACCCAAGGACGGATGGACTAACAAAGCCAAAATGCCAGATCATATCATCACCTCGCTTATCGAAGACTTCTCCCGTTATGACCTCTCGCTTGCTTCCTGTCCTGCTGATGAAATGGGACAAGCCTATGAATATTTGATTGGAAAATTTGCTGATGATGCGGGTAATACAGCGCAAGAATTCTATACTAATCGTACTGTAGTAACCTTGATGGCAGAAATTCTCCAACCTCAACCGGGGGAAAGCATCTATGACCCGACATGTGGATCCGGAGGGATGCTGGTGAAATGTTTGGATTACCTTCGTGCCAAAGGCCTGCCGTGGCAAGGCGTAAAGGTGTTTGGGCAAGAAATAAATGTCCTGACCAGTTCGATTGCACGAATGAATCTCTATCTCAATGGAGTAGAGGATTTCTCAATCGTATGCGGAGACACATTGGAACGGCCTGCTTTTGTGGAAGGCAGCCAACTACGCAAGTTTGATGTCGTATTGGCTAATCCTCCATACTCTATTAAGCAATGGGATCGAGAAGCATTTATGCATGACAAGTGGGGACGAAACTTTTTAGGGACACCGCCACAAGGTCGAGCTGATTACGCATTCTTTCAACATATTCTTGCTTCGATGGATGATAAAACAGGACGTTGTGCCATATTGTTCCCACATGGGGTGCTATTTAGAGACGAAGAACAGTCAATGCGAGAACAACTTATTCAGAAAGATTGGCTCGATTGCGTTATAGGTTTAGGTCCAAATTTATTTTTTAATGCATCTATGGAGGCTTGTGTCATTATATGCCGCAAGGTTAAACCTAACAATAGATGCGGTAAAGTATTGTTTATTGACGCTAAAGCAGAAGTAACAAGAAAAAACGCAGAAAGCTACCTAGAACCGAAGCATATAACGAGAATTGTAGAGGCGTATGAAAATTATAGTAATATCGAAGGCTTTTCTAAGGTTATTGATAATAAAACTATATTAACTAACAAATCATTAATAGGAATTCAATACTATATTACTTCTTTAGGGAATAGTAAAAAATATGTATTTAATGATGAGTATATTAATTGGAAAGCATTTTCAGTGGAAATGCATAAAGAGTATAGCAAATTAGAAAATCTTTTATAGAATGAAAGTGACTAAATTTGGTGACGTTGTACACGAAGTAAAAATAAACGTTGATAGAGATAATAATCCATATGAGTTTTATATTGCAGGCGACCATATGGATTCAGAAGATCTTACTATTCATCGTAAAGGTCATTTTGCGACAGATGATGTAGGTCCTGCATTTACACGCATATTTAAACCAGGGCAAATATTATATGGTTCTCGTCGTACATATTTAAAGAAGATAGCAGTTGCTGATTTTGAGGGCATTTGTGCTAATACTACTTTTGTTCTTGAAACTAAGGACAATTGTGTCTTTTTACAAAGTCTGTTGCCATTTATAATGCTTTCTGATAAGTTTACTGAATGGTCAGTTTCTCATTCAAAAGGATCAACTAATCCCTATGTGCTATTTTCTGATTTAGCTTCTTATGAATTTGAATTACCTTCTCTGGAGGAACAAAGTATATTATCAAAGAAACTATGGGCGGCATATCGTCTAAAAGAAAGTTACAAACGTTTGCTTACAGCTACTGATGAGATGGTGAAATCGCAATTTATCGAGATGTATCGCAGGGCTCATAAAGAGATGACTCTTGAATCCGTTTGTACCATTGTGGGTAAGGGGATAACACCTAAATATGTTGATTCTTCTTCTGTTGTTGTGATAAATCAGGCTTGTGTACATTGGGATGGACAACATTTAGAGAATATAAAATATCATAATAAAAATGTTCCTGTTAAGAAAAGAACCCTAGAAACTGGTGATGTTTTATTGAATGCCACAGGAAATGGAACTCTTGGCAGATGCTGCGTATTCAGCTGTCCATCAGATGAAAATCAATATGTCAATGATGGTCATGTGATTGCTATTTCAACTAATAGATTAGTGATTCTTCCTGAAGTTCTAAACTCATATCTATCTCTTAGTGATACTCAAGCAGAAATATATAGGCAGTATGTTACTGGATCAACAAACCAGATTGATATAGTATTCACGGACATTAAGAAAATGACTGTTCCTGTTCCAAACATGAGAGAACAACTACAGTTCGTTTCTACCCTCCAACAGGCTGACAAATCAAAATTTGTTGGTTTCAAATCGCAATTTATCGAGATGTTTGGAAATCCTGTAACTAATTCAAAAAGTTGGCAGACAAAAGCGATAATGGAAGTAGCACCAGAGCAGCCTTCTAAAAAACGAATGCAAGGAAAGGTATGGCTACTAAATCTTGATATGATAGAATCAAACACTGGTAAAGTTATAGAGAAGGTGTATGAGACTTCAGAAAATACGTTATCTGTGCAACCTTTTGATGAGGGCAATGTGTTATTTTCAAAATTACGTCCTTATCTAAATAAGGTAGTAGTTCCAGATGAATATGGTTTGGCAACAACTGAGCTCGTTCCATTGAGACCTAATCAAGAGAAATTGCATAAAGTTTTTCTGAGTTATCTATTAAGAAGTCAGCAATTCGTGACCTTTGCGAATAAAATATCAGGAGGAACTAAGATGCCACGAATGCCTTTAGCAGAACTAAGGAAATTTGAATGTATTTTGCCTCCAATGTCTGAACAACTAAAGTTTGTAGGTATTACAGAACAGGCCGACAAATCAAAATATTACAATTAGAAATCAAAATAATTATATATGACATACTTTAATGAAGAAAATACAGTAGAGCAGATGTTTATTAATGCAGCAGGTAAATGCGGCTGGATATATGTGGAACCACAATTTGTTCCTAGACTTCCTGACGAAGTACTTGTTGTTCAATGGTTGATGGAAGCTTTGTTGGCTCTGAACCCTATCACTCCAGAGCAAGCTGAACAAGTTATATACAAATTGAGAGCATGTATTACTAGTGGCGGCTCATCAGATGAACTTATAACGGCAAATGACAAGTTCCGGAAGTTGTTGTTTGAGGAGAATTCATATCCTTTTGGCGAAAATGGCGATAATATCAATATTCGTTTCTTCGCAAAAGCAGATGATGCTTATAAGAATCGCTGTATAGTGACCAATCAGTGGGAGTATCCTAGAAAAAGCAAGGAGGGAGGCAAGCGTCTGGACCTTGTATATGTGATAAATGGCATACCTATGGTTGTGGGAGAGGCAAAGACTCCTGTAAAGGCATCTGTTACTTGGGCAGATGGTGCTGCTGATATTATGCATTATCAGAAAAGTATTCCAGAGATGTTTGTTCCTAATATCCTCACTTTTGCTAGTGAAGGGAGGGAATTACAGTATGCTAGTATAGGATGTCCTGTTGATAAGTGGGGACCATGGTTTGCAGATGAAGAACGTAAGCATGGAACATTGGAAGATGCAGAGCATAACTATGTTTCATTGATGACTCCTGAAAGACTTTTAGATATATATCGATTCTATTCTGTTTTTACAGGAACATCACGAGGGGGGAAGATAAAAATTGTATGCCGTTATCAACAGTATTTGGGTGGAGAAGCTATAGTTCAGCGTGTGTTATCAACATATACAAACGGTTCTGGGCCTCGTAAAGGCTTAATCTGGCATTTCCAGGGATCCGGCAAGTCATGGTTGATGGTATTTGCGGCACAGAAACTTCGCAGACAAGAGGTTTTGAAAGCCCCTACTGTTGTGATTGTGGACGATAGGATTGACCTTGAAGATCAAATTACCGGAGATTTTACCCGTGCTGAAATACCTAATATTGACAGCATCTCGTCCAAGCAAGAATTAGAGGAGAAAATACACCAAAGAAAGATATTGATAACCACCATATTTAAGTTTGGTGACTTAAGTGACGGTGAAGTAATTGATGACCGTGACAATATTATTCTTTTGATGGACGAGGCTCATAGGACGCAGGAAGGGGATCTGGGCAAGAAGATGCGAACAGCATTACCTAATGCATTTTTCTTTGGTTTGACAGGCACGCCGATCAACCGTAATGATCATAATACATTTGCTTGCTTTGGTGCAGAAGAGGATAAGTATGGCTATATATCTAAATATACCTTTCAAAATTCTGTGGAAGACAAGGCAACATTGGAACTTAATTTCAAAACGGTTCCTGTCGAGATGCACTTGGATAATGCTAATTTGCAGAAGGAATTCGATGAACTTACCGATCAGATTAGCGAAGAGGACAAAAATGAATTAGTAAGACGTACAAGTGTAGAGGCTTTTTTCACTGCTGAAAAACGAATCAACGATGTCTGTAAGTACATAGTTACTCATTTTAGAGAATATGTGGAACCTACAGGTATGAAAGCGCAAGTGGTTGTTTACAATAGAGAGTGTTGCGTTAAGTATAAAAAAGCTTTGGATGCTCTTCTTGGAACCGATGATCAAACGACTATCGTAATGCACACGTCGGGGGACAAGGCAGACGATTACAAAGCTTATAAACGTAGTCGAGATGAGGAGAAAAAACTGCTAGACCAGTTTAGAGATCCATTGTCGCCGCTAAAATTCGTCATCGTAACAAGTAAATTGCTGACCGGATTTGATGCTCCAATACTTCAATGTATGTATCTGGATAAGCCGATGAAAAACCACACTCTGTTGCAAGCAATATGTAGGACCAATCGTACATATAACGAAAATAAAAAATGCGGATTAATAGTCGATTTCGTAGGAGTGTTTGAAGATGTTGCAAAGAGTCTTGCTTTTGATGAGGAAACAGTAAAAACTATAGTAAAGAATATAGATGAAATTAAAGGCCTAATTCCTACATTTATGCAACAATGCATTAAGTTCTTCCCTGGCGTTGATAGAACTATTGGTGGATGGGAAGGGCTTACTGCAGCTCAACAATGCTTGAAGGATGATCAGGTAAAGACTAGCTTTGGTCGTCATTTTGCCCGATTAAATAAGGCATGGGAGATTGTCTCACCGGATTCATATTTGACTGTATTTCAGAATGACTATACATGGTTGGCACAAGTATATCAAAGCGTGCGTCCGGTGAGCGGCGGCAACCTTATTTGGACTTTGTTAGGAGCTAAGACCATAGAAATCATACATAGAAATATTGAAACAATTGATATTGGAACTCCATTGGAAGATTTGGTCGTAGATTCTGATGTTATAGATGCTGTTCTTGAAGACGAGAAGGCTCGTGAAAAGAAAATAGTAGAAATAGAGAAGATGTTACGTTTGAGATTAGGAGAACATAAAGGAGATCCTAATTTTAAGAAGTTTGCTGAAAAATTAGATGAGCTACGAGAAAGAATGGCTCAGAATCTAATAAGTAGCATTGATTTCTTGAAACAACTTCTTGTTTTGGCCAAAGACCTACTTGAAGAAGAAAAAAAGAAAGCTGAACCACAAGACAAACGGGCTCAAGCACGTGCAGCGTTAACAGATCTCTTCCAAAGTATAAAAACAGAAGAGACCCCAATCATTGTAGAGCAGGTCGTGAATGATATAGATAACGAAGTCGTTAACATTGTTCGTCAATTTAATGATGCATTCCAGAGTGTGACTGCTCGTAGGGAGATAAAAAAGAAACTTCGTTCTATCCTTTGGGTTAAGTATCAGATAAAAGACAATGACGTATTTGAACGTGCATACCAATATATTGAGATGTACTATTAGTGTTTTGTTCATCCTATTTGTATAATGGCACAATATAAGCAATCTGAAATCACAAATGTATTTTGGGCATCGAACGATGGCTTCAAAGGTGGGCGTGACCCATTGGGAATCCAGAATAGTTCAATTGCAACCTATAGCAAATTGTTACCTGGCCTCACCAATCTAACCCGTCACATCCGCTACTACAGTCTTTATTGTTGGCTACTTAGTGAATATGACAAACTTGAAGTTGCAGGTCAAATATCTCTGCATCAATATAATTTTATACGTCGTGCAGAGTTGGCAATGGCACTAATTATGAAGGAACAGAATGTTGGTTCTGTGGTTGGAGCTTTGTTTGTTTCACAAGGTAGATATAAGCAAATAGAGGATGGTATTTATGATATTGCAGATGGTGCTGATTATGAATCTAAAGATAAGTACTGGACATTCAAGAGTGGAGCTTTTGGCCAGTACTATCTTGGTTCTCTTATTTATTATGAACTTGTAAAAATTGAAGAAGGCAGATTTTATCTTCGTAACAAAGGAAAAGAGTTAGCTGATGCTGTCAGAAATAGTATTGATGAAAACATCCGGAAATTATTTCTTAAATGTATTTTGGATGGAAGTCTTAAAGAAGAAGCAATAGAAGACTTACAATCTTTAGCTATACATCGCATAAATGTAGGCTCTGAGGAATGGCTGTTCTTGAATAATTTGCTTACGAAAAGTGACGAGGGCTCTTCCTTGCGAAGAGAAACAATCTTTTTGCTCCTAAATGATATTTCAAATGGCATAGAGATTCAGGAGTTCGTAAAGAATCGTTTTTTGCATATAAATGAAGATGGTAATTTGCAGGCCGCATTTGGGTGGTATTTCTATTATTTATGTGAAGGTTTGCACTATTGTATTGACTTGTTCTTCTGCTTAATACTCTACAAAATTCATGAATTACACAATCCTCCGATTGCACTACTTTCTCAAGATATTAAACAATCTTTATTGTCGGTTATAGAGGAAGAGATGAATTATAACTCTCTTGACGAGTGGAGGAGAAATGTGAGTGATAATATAAATATAATCTATGATGAATTAAGGGATTACGTCAGTAAACAAGATTATATTTCTGCAGCAGCACATGCAATAAGACTCATGTTGAGACTTTATACTGAATTTGAGAATAACACAAAAGATATAGAGGAGTTTGAAGGGGAAAATGACTTGAAACGTCAGCGAGGTATACTCAGTGAAGGGTTAAGATCTTATGTGGAGCGTTATCTGTCATTCTCTATATCCGGTTTTATAGAATCTCTGATAGTGCAAATAATGCAGGAGCATACTGTGGTCGCCATTGCTAAAATGGGAAAGAATAATTCAGACCTAAGAAAGTTTATTCTTGAGGATGGACGGATTGTTTTAATAGAGCAGCGGTATCCAGTTGAAACATCGCCACGTATTGATTCTCTATTTAATTTTTTACAAGACATGGGTTATCTTGATGAAGATAATACACTAACTGAGATAGCATCACAATTCATTGAGAATTATGGAAAAGAATGAGCATGCAATATTATTGGATATTCCTAGCGGCGGCAAAAATGGCAAATATCATTCAGCTGTATTGACTACTTATGCCATAGATTTGATACATTTCGATAATCAATTATTGAACATGCTTCATCGTAAGCAAGTATGTAGCATAAATGTGTTTGCCGATACCAATCAAATGGATAAATCTATGGAATATGTATCTCCTATTTATATGAGACATATTGGTAAGGAGTACTCCATTACATCTATAAGTGCTGTCGGAACTTTTCATCCTAAGATTAATTTCTTTGTAGGAGATGACGCTGTATTGGTTGTGTTTGGTACTGGTAATCTAACAGTTACAGGACATGGAAAAAATCATGAGGCATTTACAGGTTTTATGATAGATGAGACTGATACGACGCATCGTCCTCTCATTGAAGAATGTTGGCAGTATCTCTGCCGATTTACAAAGCAATGTAACGACTATGATCATAATAGAATTCTTCGTGAGATTCCTGAAAATTGTACATTTTTAGATTCCTCTTTCAATATTGTGCCTCATAGTATGTGCAAGGTACAAGAAGGGTTAAATGCTGCTTTACTGTATAATGATTCTCAGTCTGGGATTTTACAACAAATTTCAAATTTAGTGCCATTAAATGAGGTGCAGACTATAACACTTCTCAGTCCATATTTTGATGAATGTGGAGAATCATTGATTACATTATCCCAACTTTGTCCGAACTCAACGGTGAATGTTTTGATTCACCAAGATTGTGCTTTGCCACCAAGCGGAATGCTTCCAAATAGTAGTATTCATTTTTATGATTTCAGCGAAACAAAAAGGGGTAAAATAGCTTTTAAAACATATGAACGTCAATTGCATGCAAAGGTTTTGCACTTTAAGACTAATGATGCTGAATATTGTATGGTTGGCAGTGCAAATGCAACATTAGCCGGACTTGGAACAATAACTCACAGAGGCATAAATGAAGAGTTTGGAGTCTTGTATCATTCGACAAAGCAAGATTTTCTATCTACACTTGGTCTGAAAACCAAGAAAAGAATAGATGTGCCAACTAATAGATCCAAACATTCTAATGAAGCTCCTTCTGAAACTGGAAGACGATTAAGACTATTATCCGCTTATTACGAATCAGGTAAATTAAATGTCTATAGCAATGAGGAGATTCCTGATGGAGTACTACTGTCTATCGACAATGGAATTGAGACTCTTGTAAGTGAACTTAAACATGATAAAGGCAATAGATATAGTACTGATATAAAGTTAGCAAAAACTCAATATACATGTTATTTAGTGGATAAAGACAAGAAATCTATATCTAATAAGCTGTTCGTCAATTGGACTGAGTTCTTAGCCACAACAAATCCGTCGAAAATGAGTCGTAATCTTAATAGATTCATTTCTCGTATTGAGAATGAAGGATATGATGGTATGGAGGTTGCTGATATGCTATCTGATGTAATGTGGGACTTAGTTAATGATGCTGGTGAAAAAGTTTCTCCAAAGATTAAAGTTTCATCAGAAGATAAAAGGCAATCTGATTTATCTTTGCCCGAAATAAAATACAATTCGGAATATGACAATGACGATGCAAAGAGTAGCAGGATTTTCCAAATAGATCGTACATCAAGACTGATTGAATGTATTGAGGAGAGTATTAGAAAAAAGATTCGTTCGATAGATGATGCGATCATTGATGAAGAGGAAGAAGGCTCGGCAGAAACAAGCAATAATAGAGAAATAGAAGAACAGGAGGATATCTTCCTCAGCAAGCAACTGTTAAAAGGTTATGGTGAATTATCAACATCTTTGTTAATGAAATATCAGAAGATGATAAGTAAGCGATACGAGCAGGTAAAAGCTACAGGTGATGGCGTTATAACTAGAGATGACTTAAACTTCTTTTCTCTGTCTATGTTTGCTGCAATGGAGATATGTTATCTTAATAAATTTCGTTATAAATTTGACCAAATACCCTATTCATCAAGAAACTTTTCTCAGAAACAGTTTTATGATAGTTTGGAAAGGAGCATAAGTAACGTTGGTCTTGACTCATTGGAAAAATTTGTAAAGTTTTGCAATACAATGAGGCTTCCTGCACAAAAAGATGAGAATTTTAATAAAGTTGCGTCCCGAACCATGAAATATGCAATATTATATGGGACCTTATTTTATAGACTATCTCATGTTGAGACTATACGTGTATTAGGTAATCGCTTGTTAAAAGCAGTAGATAGCTTGGTTGTTATATGGGGTAAGCCATCGTTTAAAACTCTGACAAAAGAACTTGAACCTTTGTCAGAAAGGTATGACTATGTATTTCGCATGAATCATGTTGAAAATATGCTTAGAAACCTTAGCTGATAATTTCGTTCGTTGGAACGAACAAACTACTATTAAATGAGGGAAGGGTAAACATATGCAATGAATTTTACTTGTGTATAGCAAAAAGTGGAGCTTGTTTTCATTTGTTTGTCAGAAAACACATATCTTTGCCTTTGATGGCCTCAGATGGTGTAGTTTGTTTGGCTAAAGAACAATCTTTGAAATATAACTGATTGAAAGCCAAATGGTGCACAACTCTTCAATGAGGAAGAATACTAACTTTGTATAGGTTAGTATAATAACTGAAAATCATCAACTTACAATAAAATCCATCTCATTCCAGAGGTGGATTTTGTGTGTCTTACTACCCCAAAAGGATCTCATTGACGCAGTCGCTTTGCGCCTATGATTTAATTGTTTCTTAATATAAGAATATATACTTTTGTATTAGTAATAGTATAACTGCCAATATGAACAAAGATTTAACGACATCAGAAATTGCCAGACAGAACATTCTTAACAATACTTATGCACTTCAAGAGGCTGAAAAAGCTATTGGATTAAGAG
>ENA-ORTM01002786-ORTM01002786.1-human-gut-metagenome-genome-assembly--contig:-NODE-2786-length-13293-cov-2.868862_pt1 | contig 13293 bp, 10 predicted proteins | sample MGYA00241909_ERZ509182 | MGnify/ENA primary metagenome ERZ509182 (study PRJEB26280, sample SAMEA2338855) | human gut metagenome | biome: human gut; feature: human-associated habitat; material: faeces...
GCTGTGGAAGCTGGGAGTGTCTGCCAAGACTCAGCATAATGAGGTGGCTCCTGCCCAGCATGAGCTGGCTCCTATTTATGCAAAAGCCAATGTGGCAGTGGATCATAATCAGATTGTGATGCAGACCCTGCGGCGGGTGGCCAGAGCTCACGGCTTAAAATGCCTGCTTCACGAGAAACCTTTTGAGGGTGTGAACGGATCCGGCAAGCACAACAACTGGTCCATCACCACAGACGATGGGATCAATATGCTGGATCCGGGAAAGACGCCTCATGAAAATGTGCAGTTTCTTCTGGTGCTGGCCTGTATCCTGAAGGCAGTGGACATCCATGCAGGGCTGCTGCGGGAGTCTGCTTCTGATCCGGGAAATGATCATAGACTGGGGGCCAATGAGGCGCCGCCTGCTATTATTTCCGTATTTTTGGGAGAGCAGCTGGAGGATGTGGTGACACAGTTGATCTCCACGGGAATTGCCACCAGAAGCAAGGCGGGAGGCGTGCTGCAGACGGGAGTAAAGACGCTGCCGGATGTGTTTAAGGATGCAACAGACCGGAATCGTACCTCGCCTTTTGCTTTTACCGGAAATAAGTTTGAGTTTCGTATGGTGGGTTCCAGAGATTCTGTGGCCTCCCCCAATATTGTGCTGAATACCATTGTGGCAGAGGCCTTTTGCGAAGCCTGCGATGAGCTGGAGAAGGCGGAAAACTTTGAAGAGGCAGTACATGACCTGATCAAACAGTATCTCACAGAGCATGAGCGCATTATCTTTAATGGGAACGGCTATTCTGAGGAGTGGGTACAGGAGGCAGAGCGAAGAGGACTGCCCAATATCCGCTCTATGGTGGATGCGATTCCCTGGCTGATCGCGGACCGGTCTGTAGAGCTGTTTGGCAAATTCGGAGTATTTACCAGGGCAGAGTTAGAGTCCAGAGTGGAGATCAAATACGAAAGCTACGCCAAGGCCATCAACATTGAGGCACGGACAGCCATTGATATGGCCAGCAAACAGATCATCCCCGCTGTGATCAAATATACAAAAAATCTGGCGGAGACGGTACTGGCAGTGAGAGCGGCAGGAGTGGAGACACCAGTGCAGAGCGAGCTTCTGGCGGAGAGCAGCGATCTGCTCTCGGATGCAAAATTGGCGCTGGAAAAACTGATCAATGCAGCAGATGCAGCATCTGCCATGGAGAGCGGAAGAGAACAGGCGGTTTATTATCATGATGTAGTGATGGCAGCCATGGAAGAACTGCGCAAGCCGGTGGATCGTTTGGAAATGATCGTGGATAAAGATATGTGGCCTATGCCCTCCTACGGTGACCTGCTGTTTGAGGTTTGACAGATAAGATTTTGGGGAGCTTGACTGCAGAAGCTTAGGAGCTTCCCCGATCCATCAGAAAAATAGCGAATATGGAGTATTGATAGAACTGCTTAACTTCAGAACTGTCTGGATAGAAGTATTGATAGAAATTCCAAAGAGGAAGGGGCTGTCGCGTCGGTGCGGCAGCCCCTTTATGGTGTGTTGTTTCAAGTATCCCTAATCCTCCTCAGAAACGGGAGGATACCCGGCAGTCGGAGAATACCGCCGGGTATATTATGAAAAAGTTTATTTGAAAAGGAGTAGTAAGATACTCTTCTGAAACAAGTTCATTATAAAAGGAAGAAATGAAAAAATAATGATGCATATTTAAAAAGAAATTGAAATAGTCATGAACAAATTGTGAACAAGAAAAACGAGGAGGAAAAAGAGCAGAAAATGAAAGGATAATTGTGAAAAAAATGGTTTAGTGCAAAGTTCACAATAATGATTGATTTTTTTGGGAAAATATATTACAATAATGCTAGTACGTTTTTCGACAGTGAAGTGAGTGCAAAGGAGGATGCTTCTGTGATATCTAATCAGGTTCTACAGTCCACTCTGGATGGGTTAAAGGCGATCAGCAGAGTCGATATGTGCATAATGGATACGGAAGGAATTTTATTGGCGTCGACCATCGAGGGAGCGGAAAGCTTTCGGGAATCGGTGCTTAGTTTTGTGGGATCCCCGGCGGACAGCCAGGTGATTTCCGGATACCAGTTTTTAAAGGTTCTGGATGAGAATCAGCTTGAGTACATCCTGATTGTCAATGGGAGCAGTGATGATTCCTACATGGTAGGGAAGATGGCGGCTTTCCAGATACAGAATCTTCTGGTGGCTTACAAAGAACGCTTTGATAAGGACAATTTTATCAAGAATCTGTTGTTGGATAACCTTTTGCTGGTGGATATTTACAATCGGGCGAAAAAGCTCCACATTGATGCGGATGCAAGGCGGGTGGTATTTATTCTGGAGGTCTGCCATGAGAAGGAGAATAGTTCTCTGGAAACTGTGCGCAGTTTGTTCAGCAGCAAGGGGAATGATTTTATCACAGCAGTGGATGAGAAGAGCATTATTGTGGTGAAAGAGTTACATGACAGAGAAGGATATCCGGAGATGAATGCAGTGGCCGCCATGATTTTGGAGTCATTGCCGGAAGAGAAGCGCCAGGATGCACTGATTGCTTACGGCACCATTGTAGGTGAGATCAAAGAAGTGTCCCGCTCTTACAAGGAAGCCAGGATGGCCCTGAATGTGGGAAAGATTTTCTTTGGAGAACGCCAGATCATCGCTTACAGTTCTTTGGGGATCGGCCGCCTGATCTATCAGCTTCCCATCCCTCTGTGTAAAATGTTTATTAAAGAGATATTTGAAGGAAAATCTCCGGACGATTTTGATGAGGAGACGCTGACCACTATCAATAAATTCTTTGAAAACAGCCTGAATGTATCGGAGACATCCCGGCAGCTTTATATTCACAGGAACACCCTGGTATATCGGCTGGATAAACTTCAAAAATCTACAGGGCTGGATTTGCGGGTGTTTGAAGATGCCATTACGTTCAAAATTGCCCTGATGGTGGTAAAATATATGAAATATATGGAAGGACAGGATTACTAAAAGCAGAATGGCATTCGCGTATCAGGGATCATACGGTTAGGGAGGAACAGATATCCTGTCCTTTGACAGGCAGTCCTTTGGATACGAAGACCAGGAACTACAGAGGAAACAGATATGGGGCTGTGAGCAGAAGCCTTGGGCTTTGCGCGGTCCCATTTTCCTTTCTTTTCTTATTGCGGCAGTGGAGAAGGGGAGGTCTTCTTTTGTACTGAATCAGCAGAGAGTATATGCATTTTATGCGGGAGGTGTATGGATGGCAGAGAAAAATGATAAGATAAGTTCCGGCGGGGAGGAAGCAGATCTGGAAAAAGAGGAGGATCTGGAGAAAAGGGAAGGGTTAGAGCATCCGGACAAAGCGGAGCGGGAGAAAAAAGAGGAGAGAAGGAAGAACACGGAGTTTTTTAAGGGAACGCTTTTTGGGATCCTGCTGTGCGGCGTGTTTGCTTTGGGAATTTTTTTCGTCTCCCATGGGACTGTGAATATAGGAAATAGCAGGGAGGGGGCAGAGGCTCTCACGGATTTGGAGGTTCAAAGGAAATTACAGCAGATCCGGGATCAGGTCAAGTCAGATTATTTGTATGAGGCAGACGGGGACTTTTTGGTGTCCATGATGTTTAAAGGATTGGCAGTAGGCCTGAAGGATCCTTATGCCAGCTATTATACTCCGGAGGAAGTAGAGGAGATCACCCAGATCAATGAGGGGGAATATTATGGCATAGGCATTACCATGTTGAAAGATCCCGAAACCGGGCAGATCCGCATTGCCGGTGTTTATGAGGAAAGTCCCGCCTGGGAAGCAGGACTGAAAGTGGATGATGTGTTCCTTACAGTTGCAGGGGAGAGCGTGGAGGGTATGGATTTGTCCAGCCTGGCCGCTCTGGTAAAGCAGCAGAAGGAGAAGGTAGAGATTCAGATTCTGCGGGGAGAAGAGACGAAAACTTTTACCGTTTCTCTGAAACAGGTGGAGATTCCCACTGTGAAATGGGAACTTTTGGAGGATCAGACGGGCTATGTAAAGATTGCGGAGTTTGACAAGGTGACTGTGGAGCAGTTTCGGAAGGCCATAAAGGAGCTGGAAGAACAGGGGATGGAAAAGCTGGTGGTGGATGTGCGGGACAATCCGGGAGGAGTCCTGGATGCTGTCTGCCAGATCCTGGATGATCTGCTTCCGGAAGGCCCTATTGTTTTTACAGAGGAAAAAAACGGGGATCGGGAGGAATATACTTCTGACAAAGATCAGATTTATGACGGCCCTCTGGCTGTTTTGGTAAATGGGAACAGCGCTAGCGCTTCAGAGCTGTTTGCCGGAGCCATACAGGACTATGAACTCGGCCCTGTCATTGGAACCCAGACCTTTGGAAAAGGGGTGGTGCAGCGCACTTATCTTTTTCAGGATGGCTCTGCGCTGAAATTTACCACAGAGAAATATTATACGGCAGGGGAGCAGGATATAGACGGAACGGGCATCACTCCGGATCTGATTGTTGAGCAGCAGGAGACGGGAGAAAAACTTGAAGGTCAGGCGGAAGACAGTACTCTTCAGCGTGCTCTGAACTATTTTAAGGAAATGCAGGAAACGTCTGCGGAGGATACGGTCACAGAGAATCATACATCAGAAAAGAGTGAATAAAAAATAAAGAACAGGATGGATAAAATGGAACAGAAAATTATTTTTCGGGAAATGCTCAGCGAGATTAAGGAGCTGGCGGATCATAAGGGGGGCCGCCTTACGGTGGCCCAGATTGATGATTTTTTTGCTGACGCAAAACTGACCAGGGAACAGCTGGAGATGATTTATGAATATCTGGAGAGCCAGAGAATTCAGGTGGAGGGTTGGAAACGGGAGAAAAATCCCAGCCTTTTTAGGGAAAAAGCAACAGAAACGGTGGAAGAAGAAATCACACAAGACGAGGCAGAAGAGAGGGAGCAGACTTCTGCCATGGAAGTATATCTGGAGGAATTAGAGAAAATTGTTTCCTTAGAGCCGGCGGAGGAGCTGGAACTGTTCCGTAAGACTGCGGCAGGGGATCTCCTTTCCAAAAACCGCCTGGCAGAAGCGTATCTTCCGGTCATCTGCGAAATGGCGGGAGAGTATGAGGGCAGTGAGATATCCAGCGAGGATCTGATACAGGAGGGAAACATGGGACTATTGCTGGCCCTGGAGGAGCTGGAACTCATGGACAGCCTGGCCGCCAGTCAAGCGCAGCTGCTGAACCGGGTGAACCGTCACATGGAGAAGGTCTTAAGGGAGCAGCAGGAAGAAAAAAATCTGGGAGATGGCATTGTTAAGAGAGTGAATCATTTAAGTCAGGCGATACACAATCTGGAAGAGGAGCTGGAGCATAAGGTATCTGTAGAGGAGTTGTCAGCTTATCTGGAGATGCCAATGGAAGAAATCAGGGATATTCTGAAGATGGCTGGAGACGGGCTGGATGTAGAAGGATATGAAAAAGAATAGAAGGATTTCCAAGACAAAGAGGAGCCAGCTGGATTTAGAGAGAGTAAGGGGATGTTGCAAAATGTGAATTCCGGTGGATTTTCGGTGTGTTTTTCTTCGAAAAGATGTTAGCTTTCGGAGAAAATCACACGAAATGGTACCGCCGGAAGTATTTTGCGACATCCCCATTGTTGATCAAGAGCCCTTGTTTTCCTGGTGCACAAAACGATGATGCGCAGCTGTGTGGGCGGAATATGGAGAATATTTCTATACAACTATATACATATCATAGGTAGAGAAGCCCCTTCCTTTTGGAAGACGATTAAGAAGGACTTAATACAGGGAACCGATTTTATTTAACGGCCAGTAGCGGAGGGAAACTTTTCCTAAAAACTGATCTTTATGTACATAACTGTAGGCCATGGCTTCCTCCTCTGTGGAGGCTAACCCCTTCGAGATCGCCTTCATAGGCCAGTAGCGGGCATCGCTGGAGTTGTTACGATTGTCTCCCAGCATAAGATAACAGTCCTCAGGCACCTGAAAAGAGAAGCCGTCATTCATGGTCACCCACTCTTCTTTCAGATAGGGTTCCTCCAGCGGGGTATCGGAACCATTGATATAAATTTTGGAGTCCCGGATCTCCACTGTCTCACCGGGCAGACCTACGATTCGCTTCACATAGTTGGTGTTCTTGCCAAGAGCCTGGTCGATGGGATATTTGAACACTACAATGTCTCCGCGTTTGGGATCGGAAAACAGGTAGGAAAAACGCAGACCCAAAAGCCGGTCACCTGGCTTAATGGTATTTTCCATGGAACCGCTGGGAACTCTGGCGTTGACGATCACAAAGCGATCCAGGAGAAACGCCAGAACAAGGGCGATGACAATGACTTCTACCCAACTTAAAATTTCTTTCATAAGGGAAGTTTCTTTTTTCTTCTTCTCCGGCTGTTCTTCGCCGGGAACGGTATTGTTTACATTTGACATAAGATGACAATCCTTTCTGCTGCTGATTTTACAACTGGCTATTAGTATAGCACAATGATACGGGGAATGCTATCATTTTTCCGGATTTAAAGGGGGGCTTGGTTCCTTTTTTGTTTTTCTGTTCCGTTTTTCCTGTTCGCAGAGGTTAAGCAGGGAACTTTTCCAGTTTCTTTTTGAGATTTGAGAGGATTTAGAAAGCTGCCCCGGACAATTGCGTCCTCCCCGAAACGTTTGCGGATGGCATCCATGGCCTGATCCAGCTTCTGCAGCTTTTCTCTGGATGGTCCGGTGTTTTTTGGCGCCCTGGCATCCTGGGTATCCGGTACGGAAAAATCCAGGTCAAAGAGAGAGAGCTGTACCGGTGCATGTTCATCTGTCAGTTTGGCGGTGCGGATGCCAAGAAGACGAATGGGCATCCCTTTCCATAGCTCGTCAAACAGCCGGCAGGCAGTCTGGTAAAGTGTGTTTGTGGAATTTGTGGCAGACAGAAGGGGACACTGGTGGGAGCAGGAGGTAAAGTCGCTGTATTTGATCTCCACGGTGACAGACTGGGCCAGGAGCTTTTCTTTGCGGAGCCTGGCAGAGACGGTCTCTGAAAGACTGAGGAGTACCTTGCAGGCAGCCTCCCGGTCTGTCACATCGGAGGCCAGAGTGGTGGAGTTTCCGATATTTTTCACTTCTGCCTTTTCAGAATGGATCACATCGGAGGCCTTTCCGTTGGCATATTCCCATATCTGCCGTCCGTGGCTTTTAAAATGGCTGCTAAGAAAGTCTGGATCAGATAAGGCCAGATCCCGGATCGTGTGGATCCCCAGCTGATGAAGTTTTGCGGCGCTGGAGCGGCCAACAGTATAGAGCTCATTCACTGGCAGAGGCCACATTTTTTCCGGTATTTCCTCCGGATACAGAGTGTGGATGCGATTGGGCTTTTGAAAGTCGCTGGCCATTTTTGCCAAAAGTCGATTGCTGGAGATGCCGATGTTTACCGTAAAGCCAAGTTGCTGTTCAATCTGCTCCTGAATCTGACGGGCAGCAGCGCATGGAGAAGAAAAGTGATGGGCAATGGGGGTAAAATCCATAAAGCATTCATCAATAGAAAGCTGCTCCAGATCAGAGGTATAGGTGTGCAGCAGCTCCATCAGTTCTCTGCTCCGCTTCCGATATAGGGCATGATCCGGAGGCGCCATCACCAGAAAGGGACATTTTTTCAGAGCCGTGGCCACTGGCTCCCCGGTGCGGATGCCGTAAGCTTTGGCAGGGGTGGATTTGGCCAATACAACTCCGTGACGGCTTTTTTCATCGCCGCCGATGATGGAAGGGATAGTGCGAAGATCCGGGTGGTCGGGATCTGCCGGCCGTGCGGCTGCCGTCCAGCTTAAAAAGGCTGAATTGACATCAATATGAAAGATGATTGCCATAAAATTCTTCTCCTTCCAAAAGTTTTTCTTTATTGTAACACGAAAGAATGGTAAAATAACATTAAAAGTTTCTTTAAATTTGAAACAAGCCTTGTATTTCAACAGGGGCTATGGTATTATGTTACATATATGTTAAATCTTAATGAAATATATGTAATTAATCAGCGCCGCCCAGAGCGGATAGATGAAAACGGAGGATGCTATTATGAAAAATAGGAACAGACTTTTAATTTTATCCCTTACCATGGCAGCAGTATTATCATTGACTGGCTGCGGTGACCGCCTGAATAAGGAGACGGAGACCGAGAGTGAGACGGTGGTGGGGACAGAGGCGCCTACCGAGACGGAGACTGAAACGGAGACGGAGACCGAGACAGAGACCGAAACGGAGACGGAGACGGAATCAGAGACCCAGCCGAAGGATCTTACGGCGGAGGAAGAATTGGAGCGTGAGACAGAGCTGAAGGGAAACAGGACTCTGTACGCAAAAGACAATTTGAATGTGAGAAGCGAACCTGACGCAGAGGATGACGGCAATATCATCAGCAGTTATGACCAAGGGCAGGAAGTGATCGTCACTGCTGAGACGGCCAACTGGTACAAGGTTCAGAAAGATGACTACAGCGGCTATGTGCGCAAGGACGGACTTTCAGAGACTGCAGTGGAGCCTAAGTCACCGGAAGAGATACAGCAGCTGATGGAAGAGCAGGGGCAGACCTCGGTCAATACCGGAAGCTCCGCAGTGGATTTGGAGTATGATGTCCGCACCTATGCGGAGAGTTTTCCGATTATTTTGTCTGCAGATGCCAATGTGCGTTCGGTACCGGGGCAGGATGGAGAGATTGTGACGACCATTAGCAGCGGTACCCATGTGACAGCGTTGGGAGAGACAGATCGCTGGTATAAAGTAGAGTACGAGGGAGCAGTAGGGTTTGTGAATAAAAATCTGGTTGAATAGGGAGTAAAGACAGCTGCCGCAGTCATTCCGGCTGAGTGCCTTTTATTGGGAAGTTTCCAAGAGAGTGCAGCCAGGGATCACTGCGGCAGTTTTTGTTGTTTCATAGGAAATTCCTTCCTACTGAAACAAAAATGCTTGGCAGGATCGCACTGCGGCGGACAGGGAAGATATCGCTGAAGCGACCCGCCGCAGGCGGAGAAGTCTGCTCGCAGACTTCTTTTTTGCATGGGCTGCGCAAAAAAGGAACCGTTTAAAATTTAACAGCTGGAAAAGAGGTTTTTTGGATATGTTCGGAGAGTGTCATGGACATATATTCATGAATGGAGAGAATTATCGTCAGGCAGTGGCCCTTCATGAGGCGGGAGTGAATTGTGCGGATGTGAGGAAAAAGCTGGAAGAATATCGGCGTTGTGGAGTTTCGTTTTACCGGGACGGAGGAGATAACCTGGGAGTGTCCAGGTATGCGAAGCAAATCGCCTGGGAATACGGAATTGATTACCGAACCCCCCTGTTTGCCATCCATAAAAATGGACATTATGGGAAAATTGTAGGCAGAGGTTTTGATACTATGAAAGAGTATCACGATCTGGTGCTGGAGGTGAAGGAAGGCCAGGGAGATTTTATCAAGGTAATGTTTTCCGGGATCCTGGATTTTGCCACAGATGGTCATGTGACAGGAACGGCTCTTCTGGATGAAGAGATACGGGAGATGATCCATATTGCTCATGAGGAGGGGTTTGCAGTGATGGCTCATGTAAACGGTTCCCAGGCAATACTTTCTGCGCTGGAAGGCGGAGTGGATTCGGTGGAGCATGGGAATTTTATGGACGAGAACTGTATTCAGGCACTGGCAGAGAGTGATGCAGTGTGGGTTCCCACCCTGGTGACGATCACCAATCTTCTTGGCAGCGGACGCTTTCAGGATGAAGTGATTCGGGAATTGGCCGGTCGGCAGCAGAGCCGGATACGACGGGCTGTGGAGCTTGGAGCAGTAGTTGCCCTTGGCAGTGACGCTGGCGCGTTTCGGGTGTTTCACGGTCAGGGTATCCAGGATGAGCATCAGGAATTTTTAAAGATTTTTGGGGATACGCCGGAGCTTGCCAGATGTCTTTGGACAGGAGAGAAGAAGATTCAGGCAAAATTTTCCAGAAAGTAGGGAAATATAAAAATTTTACATTTTCTTTAATTCTTGACTAAAAACTTGCGTGAAAAGCCATAGAGTGTTATTATAAGCTGATAGTCCTATTTCATTTAGGATGAAAAGAAATAAGGGTTTATTTGTTGATAATGGAGGGGAATAAAGTGAAAAACAGAAGAAAACAGCTTATTATCAGTTTGGCGGCTGTGTCCGTTCTGTCACTTGCATTAACAGGATGCGGAAAAAGAAAGAGCGATGTGATTACACCGGAGACGGAGAGTGAGACTCAGGCTGTTACAGAGACAGAGGCTCTTACAGAGAAGCTTACAGAGACAGAGAGCGAGACACAGAAGCTCATTAAATCAGTGGATTATACTTCAAAGGACGGCACCATCAAGATTACTTTGCCGGATAATACCTGGAAAGTGACGCAGGATGCAGACGAGATGCGGGTATTTTCTTCCGGAAACGCAGCCATGATCAATATTACACATGCCAGCACAGAGGCAGCTTTGCAGAATCTTTCGGTTATGACCACAGAAGAGAAACTGAAGGAATCTTTGACGAAACAGTATTCTGATGCCAAAGCTTTTGAGGTACAGAGCTTTGAAAATAATGTGATCAATGGGGTGAATACTTACCGCTATGTGGTAAAATATAACGCTACAGCCAGAATGTGGGCTTATGCTGTGACCTACGGAATTGTGGCTGCGGATCAGGCTTATGTGATTACCGGAACGGTTACAGATGAGAATCAGACACTGCTCACAGCAGTAGAGACCTCAGTGGACAGTTTCCGGGTATTAAAGGATGAGACGCTGAAGACAGTCACCACGAACATGATTTCCGGAACTACTCAGACCAGTTCAGAGAGCAATGCAGGAGCGGCTGATTCCAGCAGTGCAGAGTTGGGCACACTGACAGATTATGGCTATGATGCCAGTCTTTACAGCAATGATGCAGTGAATGTTCGTTTGGCTCCCGGCACAGATGCGGATGTATTGGCTACGCTTAATAAGGGAGACAAGGTGACCGTAGTCGGGGAGACCAGCGGCTGGTTTAAGGTAATGATTAATGGAAATGTAGGTTATGTGAGAAAGGATTTTCTGGTGTATGATGCTCCCGCAGACACGGAACAGACCGAAACTACAGAGCAGAATAATACCGGGGAGAGTGCAGCGGAGTTAAGTACCATTACAGATTATGGTCAGTCTACTACCCTTTATGCATCTGATACAGTAAACATTCGGGTACAGCCGGGTACTGACAGCGCGGTGGTAGGAAGTGTTAATAAAGGTTCTTCTGTTACAGTGCTGGGAGAATCTGCCAACTGGTTTAAAGTGTCCGTGGGAGGAGGCATTGGTTACATTTCCAAGTCTTTCTTAACCTCTGACAGCTCAGTTTCTAACAATAATGGAAACAACGGCGGGACAGCAGGCAACAATGGAGATAACAACAGCGGAACCGGCGGGAATAACAACAGCGGAACCGGCGGGAATAACAATGGCGGCACTGGTGGGAATACGGGAGGAAATAACGGAGGATCTACAGGAGAAGGCACACAGACCATCTCAGGAACCATCATCAGTTCCGGTATGGATTACCTCACGATCCAGGGAGACGATGGCGCTACCTACAACGTATATTACGGGGAAGCAAACGCAAACTCGGTGGACGGTCTGTATGACGGCGTGTATGTAGGAATCACGGTAGATAATTCTCAGACTGCTTCAGACGGCACTCTCTATGCCACAAACGTGCAGGGATACTAAATTAAAACAGGAACTATTTTTAGCCTCTTTCATATACTGACAGCAGTATATTGAAGGAGGCTGTTTTTATGAAAAAGAGAGGAATCGCATTATTTTTAGCTGTCATTATGGCAGCGGCACCTCTGTCTGCTGAGGCAGGGACAGAGGCGAAAAAGGAGGAGGGAGCTCTTACCAGGCTGACACTCAATGAGGTGGCTCATTCTATTTTTTATGCTCCCCAGTATGTAGCTATAGAAAAGGGATATTTTGAGGAACAGGGTATTGATCTGGATCTGGTCTGTGGTTTCGGTGCTGATAAGGTGATGACGGCAGTGCTTACCGGAGAAGCAGATATTGGGTTTATGGGATCTGAGGCTTCCATTTATACCTACATCCAGGGGGCTTCCGATTATCCGGTAAATTTTGCACAGCTTACCCAGCGGGCAGGCAATTTTCTTATCGGACGAGAAAAGCAGGAAGATTTCCAGTGGACCGATCTAAAGGGAGCGGAAGTACTGGGAGGACGGAAAGGCGGTATGCCGCAGATGGTATTTGAATATATTCTCCGGCAGAACGGCCTGGATCCGGCCAAAGATCTGAACATTAACCAGAGCATTGACTTTGGTTCTACTGCAGCGGCCTTTACCAGTGGGCAGGGGGAGTATAGTGTAGAGTTTGAACCTTCCGCCACGCTGCTGGAACAGCAGGGCACTGGTTATGTAATCGCCTCCCTTGGCGTGGATTCTGGCTATGTTCCCTATACTGCTTACTGTGCCAAGTCAGATTTTATGGAAGAAAAACCGGAGCTGATCCAGGGCTTTACCAATGCGGTGCAAAAAGGGCTGGATTTTGTAAACAGTCATTCGCCGGAGGAGATTGCACAGGTCATTGCTCCTCAGTTTACAGAAACCGACCTGGAGACGATTACCAGGATTGTAGAGCGTTATCAGCAGCAGGATACCTGGAAGGAAGATTTGGTGTTTGAAAAAGACAGTTTTGAATTGCTGCAGGATATTTTGGAGAGCGCAGGGGAATTGCCTGAAAGAGCGGTATATGGAGATCTGGTGGCAGTAGAATTTGCAGAAGAAGCAGTGAAGTAGTGCTGAGGAGCCTGCTGTATTCCAATTGCCTGTGGCTTTATCGGTATTTGTATACAGAGGACAGTAGTCTCCTATGTATGCGGATGCAATGGTGGTTCTGTAAATAAAAAGCTGGAGAGCAGAGAATATGGCAGGTTCCTTTTATATCTAAATTTTTTAGAAAATATAAGAAAAAAATAAGAAGTAGATTGAAAATTAAAACAAAAAGAAGTATACTGGCTTTATCAAATGAAAAGGGAGGGTATTGCCATTGAAACGGAAAATGATAGCTTTGTTGTTGGGGGCGTCTATGGTAGCAGCAGCTCTTTCGGGATGTTCGGGAAAGAAAGAACCTGAGACTGAGACGAAAGTGACAACGGAGAAAGAAACAGAAGCAAAGACAGAGAAAGCGACAGAGGCTAAGACCGAAGAAACCACAGAGGCGGAGACAGAGGCCAAGACCGAAGAAACCACAGAGGCGGAGACAGAGGCCAAGACCGAAGAAACCACAGAGGCGGAGACAGAGGCCAAGACCGAAGAAACCACAG